>WNEQ01000720.1_pt1 | contig 17382 bp, 13 predicted proteins | sample 5399971 | NCBI WGS metagenome assembly WNEQ01 (sample SAMN13153330, study PRJNA577476) | soil metagenome | isolation source: 20 cm grassland meadow soil 2 days after 1st rain plot 5 | place: USA:California | collected 2015-09-18
TCAGCACGGCCTTGCCCGGGAAGCGTCGCGCGATCAGGTCCTGCGCGACCCGGGCGATCTCCGTCCATGGCCGCTCGAGACTGATGTGGGGCGCGAGCTGCCCCGCCGCGACGAGGTCGGCGAGGCGGCGCAGGCCCACCGACGCCGGCGCGCTCGCGAGCTCCGTGAAGATGTAGAAGCCGTAGAGCGTCGTGCGTCCGGCGACGAAGAACTGCCGCGCGTCGAAGGTGACCTCGGCGGCGGCGGACACTCCGAGGGTGACGCACACGCCGCCACGCTCGAGGGCGGCGAGCGCCGTGCCGAGGGTGCGCCCGCCGACGGACTCGATGATGAGGTCGTACTTGGGCGAGGGCGGAATGTCGTCACCCACCACGACCTGGTGGGCGCCGAGCTGGCGCAGCGTCGGGCCCTGGTCGGCCCGCCGGACGCTCGCCGTCACGTGAGCGCCGACGAGCCGAGCGAGCTGCACCGCGAAGTCGCCGACCCCGCCCGTGGCGCCCGTGACGAGCACCCGACGACCGAGGAGCAGCCCTCGCTTCGCGAGCGCGTAGAGCGCGGTGAGCCCGGCCACGGGGAGGGTCGCGGCCTGGGAGAACGTCACCTTCTCCGGCAGCTCGGCGAGGGTGTGCGCCGGCACCGCCACGCGCTCCGCCCACGCCCCTTCGGGCAGGAGTCCGACGACGCGCGCCCCGACGCGCGGCCCCGAGCCGTCGGCGGCGGCGCGCTCGACCTCACCGGCCAGGTCCCAGCCCGGACGCCAGCCGGCCGCGGCCATGCCCGCGCGCCTGACCTCGCCGCGGTTGAGGGAGATCGCTCGCACGCGCACCACCGCTTCACCACGATCGGGGACGGGCGCCGCGACCGGGCTGATGACGAGCCGACCCGGCGCCTCAGGGTCGACGACGACGGCACGATTGTCGCTCACGGATCACCTCCACTCACGTTCTGCGTTGCCCTCCAGGCCGTGCTGCGCTGAACTTCGGCATGACCTCCTCGGCGAACCAGCGGAGCTGCTCGAGCATCACCGCCTTCGGCGTGCCCATGCTGATGCTCATGTTGACGTGCTCGAGCCCCGGGAACCGGGCCTCGAGGTCCTTGAGGTAAGCGACGAGCTCCTCGGGCGGGCCGGCGAACCACGCGCCCGTCTTCATGTAGTGCTCGACGGTGGGGACGCCGGCGGCGCCCCAGCCGCCGCGACGCGCCGCCGCCTCGACCTGGGCCGGCGTGATCCCCGGCACGAAGCCCAGGGGCGCGAACATCTTCACGTGTTCCTCGTAGAAGGGCGTGATCTCGCGGATCGCCTTCTCGCGGGTCTCGGCGAGGTAGAAGAAGATGCCGAGGCAGAGGTCCTCCCCGAGGGCGAGATTCCGGCCGGCCCTGGCCGCGGCCTCGTGGTAAGCGTGGATCGGGCCCTCGGCCATGGTCGCGGCGCCGCCGCCGATCGTGCCCTTGATCCGGTGACGCACCATGAAGTCGAGCCCGCGCCGACTCGCGCTCACGATCGGCTGCCAGCACTCCACGGGCCGGTGGACGGGGCGCGGGACCAGCGTGAGCTCGCGCAGCTCGTAGCCGCGATACGGGACGGCCGGGGGCAGCGTGTAGTGCTTGCCGTGATGCGCGAACGACTCCTCGTTGAACGCCTTGAGGATGATCTCGACCTGCTCCTCGAACAGCTCGCGGTTGGCCTCGGCGTCGAGCATCGGGGCGCCGAAGGTCTCGACCTCGCGGGTGTGGTAGCCGCGGCCCACGCCGAAGATCACCCGGCCGCGCGTCAGGATGTCGGCGGTGGCGAAGTCCTCGGCCAGGCGCAGGGGGTGCCACATCGGCGCGATGTTGAACGCGCAGCCGATGCGGATCCGCGGCGTCACGTGGGCCAGGTGCACCGCCGTCATGAGGATGTTCGGCAGGCACTCGTACCCCTCGTGCTGGAAATGGTGCTCGGCCAGCCAGATCGCGTGATAGCCGAGGTCGTCCATGGCCCGCGCCACGGCCTCCGTCTTCTCGAAGACCGTCGCGAGGTGCTCGTTGGGATAGCGCCGCTCGTTGGCCGGCGTGGCGCCCTGCCCCATGTCGGGCAAATCCACGTGGCCGGCGTACACCGTGGCGAACTTGTCGATCATGGCTGCGCCTCACGCCTTCTCGAAGTCGATCCGCTCGTACACGGGGAGCCCCTGGAGATACCGGCGAAGGCAGTCGAGCCCCATCTCGACCGCTCCCAGGCGGACCCACTCGCGACCGCCGAGGATGCGACTGCGCCGTGAAGCGGCCTCCAGCGAAGTCGCGATCGCCAGACAGATGGTCCCGCCGAGGTCGATCCGGTCCGCGCCGGCGTCGAGATCGATCAGGACCGCCAGCGCGTGCGTGGCGCCGGTCTGACGTCGCGCCGCGCGCGCGACCGCCTCGGCCGTCTCGCGCGTGAGCTCGCCCGCGCCTCCGGCGCCGTCGAGCCCGACGGCCGCGCACACCTCGCCGAGGTCGCGGGCGACGAGGCCGCGGCGAAAGACCCGCTCCGCCCCCGGGAGGTGGGCGACGCGCGCAGCGATCGCGCCGCTCGTGAACGTCTCGACGATCGAGAGCGAGGCCCGCCGACTCGCGAGCTCGCCCAGGACGATCCCCTCCAGCGTCGCATCGTCCTCACTGAGGATGAAGTTCCCGAGGCGCTTGCGCACCTCACGCTCGACCGGCGCGAGCTTCCGGCGGACGTCCTCCAGGTCCGTGCCGCGCACCGTCAGCTTGGTCTCGAGCTGCGGGTAGTGGGCCCGGAAGCCGAGCTTCACGCCGCCATCGGGCACGAGCTCCTCCACGCCCCTCAGCAGGGCGTCGACGTGCGATTCGCCGAGCCCGTACGAATGGAACCGCTTCAGATGGATCGCCGGCTGCAGGCCGCTCTTCGCGAGGAGGCGCGGGATGATCTCCTCCTCGAGCATGCGACGGAGCTCGCGCGGCACCCCGGGGGTGAAGAAGAAGCGAGCGCGACCGATATCGAGCGCGAAGCCGCACGCGGTCCCGATCGGATTGTCGATCAGCTCCGCGGTGGCGGGCAGCATGGCCTGCTTCTGGTTGTTGGGCGGCATGACGCGGCTCCGCCGACGGAAGAACTCTTCCATCCGGCCGAGCCACTCCTCGTTGAGGACGAGCGCGACGCCGGCGGCCTGGGCCGCAACGTCCTGGGACAGGTCGTCGACGGTGGGCCCCAGGCCCCCGTTGACGATGACCGCGTCGGCGCGCTCGCCGGCCAGCTGAAACGCCCGCAGCAGGCTCTCGCGGTCGTCGCCGACCGTCGTTTCCCACTGGACCGAGAGCCCGACGTCCTCCAGCTTCTGACTCATGTAGCTGAAGTTGGTGTTGACGATCTTGCCGGTCAGGACTTCGTCGCCCGTGCAGATGATCTCGATGCGCATGCTCATGAAGACAGCATGATACACGGTGTACCCTGGACAGGCCTATGACCGCCGCCGAGGCCCAGTCCCCGCTCGATGCGGCCCGCAAGCTGGCTCCCCAGATCCGGGCCTGCGCCGATGCGATCGAGGCCGCGCGGGAGCTCCCGCGACCGCTCTTCGAGGCGCTGGCGGACGCCGGGTTGTTCCACCTGGCGGTTCCGCGCGCCCTCGGCTGCCCGGAGCTCGACCTGCCGACCTACATCCAGGTGATCGAGGAGCTCGGCAAGGCCGACGCGAGCACGGCCTGGGCGGTCAACCAGGGCGCCATCTTCGCCACCTACGCGGCGCGGATGCCGCGCGATGTCGCCCGCTCGATCTGGATCGACACGCCGCGCGGCGTGGTCGCCAACAGCCCGGCCCCGAGCGCCACGGCCGTCGTGGTTCCGGGCGGTTACCGGGTCACCGGCCGCCAGGGCTTCAGCACCGGGTGCCGGCACGCGGCATGGGTGGCGGCGCACGCCCAGGTCGTCGACAACGGCCGGCTCAGACTGGAGTCGGACGGCCAACCGGAGCGACGCTACTTCTTCGTCCCGGTCGCCGAAGCCGAGCTCCTCGACACCTGGCACGTCCGGGGCATGCGCGGCACGGGGACCCACCACTTTGCCGTGAACGATGTCTTCGTCCCCGCGGACCGCACGGTTCTGTCCGCCACGGCACCGTTGCTGGAGGCCAGGCCGCTCTACCAGATTCCCCGGACACTGCTGTTCGCCTCGGGCGATGCCGCGGTTGCCGTGGGAATGGCCCGCGCCTGCCTGGACGCGTTCTTCGAGCTGGCCGGCGTGAAGACACCGCGGGCAATGGCGGGGCTGCTACGCGACCAGCCGATGGTCCAGGCGGACGTCGGCCATGCCGAAGCCGACCTCCGCGCCGGCCGGGCGCTCCTGACCGAAACGGTCCGCGACGTCTGGGCGGAGGTGAGCGCCACGAACACGATCAGCCTGGACCAGCGCGCGGCCCTGCGCCTCGCCACGACGCACGCGATTCGGCTGGCGGTCCAGGTCGTCGACGCCGCCTACAACGCCGCCGGTGCCACGGCGGTCTACGAAAGTCACCTGCTCCAGCGCCATTTCCAGGACATTCACGTGATCAGCCAGCACCTGCAGGGGCGCCTCTCCCACTACGAGCTGGTCGGGCGACACTGGTTGGGGCTCCCCGTCGACGAGACGAGACTCTAGCGAGTATAATCCCGGGCCACATAGTTCACATCGAGGGGGGTGCCATGAAAGACGGTCTCCGCTTCGTCGACTCCGACATGCACATCATGGAACCGCCCGACCTCTTCGAGCGCTACCTGGACCCGAAGTTCAAGGACCGCGTCAGCGTACCGGTGGGAGCCGACGGCCGACCGACTCGGGGCTGGGCTGCCGGCTTGATCATCGTCGACGGGGTGCCGATCTCGGACGCCGACCTGCAGCAGTACCGGAAGCGGCACCGTTCCGGCTCGACGCAGAGCAGCCAGCCACTCTCGGGCTCGCGGATCTTCGACACGGGTCGGCTGGATTTCGCGGTCGAGCGCGACTACAACGCCGAGGCCCAGGTGATGGGCATGGAGATGGAGGGCGTCGACATCGCCGTGCTCTACCCCACCAGCGGCCTGGCGCTCCTCGGCCGCAACGAGATGGATCCCCGGCTCTCGCTGGCCCTCTGCCAGGCGTACAACAACTGGATCCACGAGTTCTGCCAGTACAGTCCCGACCGCCTGAAGTTCGTGGCGATGCTGCCCGTGCACGACGTGCACCTGGCGTGTCAGGAGCTGGTTCGGTGCGTGAGGGAGCTCGGCGCCGTCGGGTCCTTCATCCGGCCGAACCTCGTCAACGGCCGCTACTGGCACTCGAACTACTGGGAGCCGCTCTACCGCCTGCACGAAGAGCTCGACGTGACCTGGGGATTCCACGAGGGTGTGAGCGCACTGTACTCACGCATGATCGAGCTCTACGGCGAGAACCGGTTCTACCGCCACGTCGCGAGCCACTGGATCGAGATGCAGCAGGCGATGATCGCGATGGTCATCGGCGGTGTGTTCGAGTTCCACCCGAAGCTCCGCGTCGGATTCCTCGAAGCCCAGAACTCCTGGGTGCCAGGACTCCTGTCCCGCATCGAGTGGGACTATCCCCAGTACCGGGACTCGCACGCCCCGTACCTCAGCCTCACCCCGAGGGAGTACTTTCGGCGCAACTGCTGGGCCGCGGTCGAGGGCAGCGAGCCCGAGATCGAGGCGACGGCCGGCCTGCTCGGCGCCGACCGGATGTGCGTCTCGACGGACTACCCGCACTTCGACTCGAACTTCCCCCACGTCGCCGAGAACCTCCTGAAGAACGTCCCGCGGGCGATCGCCGCGCAGATCCTCATGGGAGGCGCGCACCTCTACGGCTTCACGGAGGCCGACTTCAAGAAGGCCGACGCGGCGGCCCGCGGCTAGTCGGCGAGCGCGCCCATGCGCTCCCGGATCGCCGGATCCGGCAGCGCCCCCACGCCGGCCTTCATATTGTCGACGAGGTGCTGGGGCTGGCTCGTGGCGGGGATCACGCAGGTGACGGCCGGGTGGGCCAGGATCCACTTCAGGAAGAACTGGGCCCAGCTCGCGCAGTCGAACTCGGCGGCCCACGACGGAAGCGGTCGCCCGCGCACTCGCCGGAACAGGTCGCCCTCCGAGAAGGGGCGGTTCACCAGCACGGCGATGCCGCGGTCGCGGGCGAGCGGCAGGATGCGCCGGTCGGCCGCGCGCGCGCCCAGTGAGTAGTTGACCTGCACGAAATCGAGCGGCTCGCTCCGCAGCACCCGCTCCAGCTCGTCGTAGGCGCTCGCCGCGTAATGGGTGACGCCGAGGTAGCGGATGCGGCCGGCCTCCTTCCAGTCCCGCAGGGTGCGGAGGTGGGTTCGCCAGTCGAGCAGGTTGTGGATCTGCATCAGGTCGAGGCGCCTGCGCCGGAGGTGCCGCAGCGACTGCTCCATCTGGGCGACACCGGCGTCGCGCCCGGTCGTCCAGACCTTGGTGGCGAGAAAGAGTGCGTCGAGGATCCCAAGCTCCGCCCCGAGGTCGCCCACCACGCCTTCGGCCGCCCCGTACATCGGCGACGAATCGATCACACGCCCGCCCAGCTCGAAAAAGCGCTGCAGGACTTCCCTGAGCGGCTCGCGCGGAGCCGCTGACGCGCCGACGTCGAAGGTGCGCCACGTCCCGAGACCGACCGCCGGGATCGTCTCGCCACCCTGCGGGATGGGACGCAGGCGCATCGTGGCCGCCGCCTCGGTGCCTCGAGGCCGCGCGCCGGCCGCCGCCGCCATCAGGCGGAGCACGGCTCGCCGCGAGAGCGGCGCCGGGGCCTGCCCCACGGAGCCGTCGGCGCGCCTACCGGAACGCCGGGGCGATCTCGGCAATAAACCGATCCAGGTCGCGGCGCAGCTCGGCCAGGGGACGGAACAGGCTCGGGATGAACAGCACGCCCGCCCCGGCCTCGCGGAGCCGGTGGAGCCGGTCGCGGATCTCGTCCGGAGTGCCCGCCAGGCAGGTGTCGCGCGCGTCGGCGGCGTGGCGGCCGAGGCGCGTGGCGATCGTCTCGGCCAGACGCTCGACCTCGTCCTTCCGGTCGGTGATGAGCAGCACCATGTTGGCCGAGCGCGTGATGGTCTTCGGATCGCGGCCGACGGCGGCGCAATGCGCGTCGAGGACCGCTCCCTTCCGTGCCAGGACCCTCGGGCCCCCCCAGATATTCCAGTGGTCGGCGTGCTTGGCCACGATGCGCAGGGTGACGCGCTCGCCGCCGCCGCCGATCATCAGCTCGGGATGGGGCGTCTGCACGGGCTTGGGATCGAGCGGAGCATCCGCGAGCTGGTAGTAGCGCCCCTTGAAGTCGCTGCGGCGCTGGGACCACAAGGCCTTCATCACCTGGCACGCCTCGTCCAGACGCTCCAACCGCTCGCGCATCGTCCCGAACGGGATGCCGTAGGCCTCGTGCTCGTTCTGCTGCCAGCCCGCGCCGAGCCCCAGGAGGAGCCGGCCGCCCGAGATGATGTCGACCTGCGCGGCCATCTTCGCGACCACCGCCGGGTGGCGGTAGGTGTTGCCCAGCACGATGGTGCCCACGCGGACGCGGGGCACCAGAGCGGCCAGCGCGCTGAGCGTGCTCCACGATTCGAGCATGGCCCCCTCGCGCTCCTTCGTGTTCGGCATGAAGTGGTCGGTCACGCAGCCGATGTCCCATCCCGTGGCCTCGATGTGTCGCCACAGGTCCAGCACGCCGGACCAGGTCTGGGCGCCCATGCTCGTGAACAGGCCGAAGCGCATGTCAGTCTCCTCCTCGAGGCTCTGCCGCGGTGCCGTGGCTCGCGCACCGGGGGCGATAGTGCGCTGGCCCCGCCTCCGGGTCAAGCGGCGCGGCCGCGGCTTGACGGTGGCGCCGTCGCGAGAGCAGTATCGCCCCCGGGACAGCTCATCGACCTCCAGAGGGAGGAGCACATGGTGTACGACATTCGCATCGAAGACGTCGAGTATGTCCGCCACGGGGACAAGCCCCTGCTGGCGCGCCTCTTCAAGCCGCGCGGCTCAGGGCCGTTCCCGCTCGTCGTCGAGCTCCACGGCGGCGCCTGGTGCCGGGGCGACCGCCTGAACGACACCGCCATCAACGAGCCGCTCGCGAAGAGCGGCGTGGTGGTGGCGGCGCTGGACTTCCGCATGCCGCCCGAGGCACCCTACCCCGCGTCGCTCGCCGATATCAACTACGCGATCCGCTGGCTCAAGACGCGGGCCACGGCCCTGGGCAGCCGCCCGGATCTGGTCGGCGTCCTCGGGACCTCGAGCGGTGCCCACCAGGCCATGCTGGGCGGGATGAGACCGCACGATCGCCGGTACGCGGCGGTCCCGCTCCCGGCGGGTCTGCCGGCCGTCGATGCCAGCGTGCGGTGCGCCGTCCTGTGCTGGCCCGTCATCGATCCGCTCGCGCGCTACCACTACGCCAAGAGGCTCAGGGCGAGCGGCCCGCCGTACCCGGAGGTCGTGGACCGTGTGCTGCCCTGCCACGACCGGTTCTGGCAAACCGAGGAGGCGATGGCCGAGGGCAGCCCGGTGCAGGCGCTGGAGCGTGGCGAGCGGGTCGCGTTGCCGCCCGTGCTCTACATCCAAGGCACCCGCGACCAGGCGCACCCCCGCGCGGACCTCGACCGGTTCGTTGCGCGATACCGCGCCGCAGGGGGCGAGGTCGAGCTGGAGCTGTTCGAGGGCGAGGCCGAAGGGTTCGTCGTCAGGAACCCGACGTCGCCGGCCGCCACGCGGGCGGCGGAGAAGATCGTCGAGTTCGTCCACAAGCGGATCTGGTGACGTCGCTCCTCGACTCCCGCACCCGCTCGGCCCGTGAGGGCTTCGGCAAGCCCGTCCGCCGCCGCGAAGACGCGCGCCTCATCACGGGCACGGGGTGCTACAGCGACGACGTCAACGTCCCCGGCCAGGCCTACGCGAGCCTGGTCCGTTCGCCGCACGCGCACGCGCGCCTCCGACGCATCGACGGCGCGGGCGCCCTGACGGTGCCCGGGGTGATCGCGGTGCTCACGGGCGCCGACGCAGCCGCCGATGGCCTGCGCCCCATCCCGCACCGCCCGGTGCCGACGAACCCGCACGAGGTCCCGCTCCGGAGCCGCGGGGGCGCCGAGTTCTTCATCGCGCCGCACGCGCCGTTGCCCGCCGACACGACCCGCTTCGTCGGTGACGCCGTGGCCATGGTGATCGCCGAGACGCCCGCGGCCGCGCGGGACGGCGCCGAGCGCGTGGTGGTGGACTACGAGCCCCTGCCGGCGGTGACCGCCACCGGCGACGCGGTCGCAACGGGGGCGCCGCTCGTGTGGAAGGAGACCGCGTCGAACGTCTGTGTCGATTCCGAGGCCGGCGATCGGGCCGCCACGGACGCCGCCTTCGGGCGCGCCGCGCACGTGGTGCGGCTCGAGACGCGGATCAACCGCGTCACCGGCGTGCCGATGGAGCCGCGCGCCGCCCTGGGCGTCTGGGACGAGGCGAGCGGCCGCTACACGCTGTACGCGGGCTCCGGCGGCTCGGTGCGCATCAAGAGCGATCTCGCCGCGACGCTCGGCGTGCCGGAGCGCGCGGTCCGTGTCGTCGCGCGCGAGGTCGGCGGCAACTACGGCACCCGGAACGCCTCCTACCCCGAGTTCGCGCTGGTCGCCTGGGCGGCGAAGCGCCTGCGCCGCCCGGTCAAGTGGACGTGTCACCGGACCGAAGCGTTCCTCACCGACTACCAGGCGCGCGATCTCGTCTCCGAGGTCGAGCTCGCGCTCGAGGCTGACGGCACCTTCCTCGCGCTCCGCGGCATCAACACGAGCAACGTCGGCGCGTACGCCGTTTCGTTCATCCCGCTCGCCAAGGGTGTCGCGGTGCTGCCGAGCCTCTACCGCATTCCCGCCGCGTCCCTGCGCGGCCGCGCGGCGCTCAGTCACACGGCGCCCACGTACCCGTACCGCAGCGCCGGCCGGCCCGAGGTCATGTACGTGATCGAGCGCCTGATCGACCTCGCCGCGCGCCGCCACGGGTTCGATCGCGTGGAGCTCCGGCGGCGCAATCTCGTGCCGCCGAGCGCGATGCCGTACCGCAACCCGCTCGGGCTCCTCCACGACAGCGGCGACTACGTGGCGGCGCAGGACCGCGCACTCGCGCTCGCGGACTGGGCCGGGTTCGAGGCGCGGCGGGCCGAGACCCGCCGGCGCGGTCGTTATCGCGGCATCGGCCTGGCCAACTACCTCGAGCTCAACACCGGCATGCCGCACGAGCGCGCGGAGATCACCGTGCGGCCCCAGGGCCGCGTCGACGTCGTGATGGGCACGCTGTCGGCCGGCCAGGGCCACGAGACGAGCTTCGCGCAGCTCCTCGCCGAGTGGCTCGGCGTCGAGCTGGACCAGGTGCGCCTGATCACCGGGGACACCGACGTGGCGTCCGTCGGCGGAGGCTCGCACTCCGGCCGCTCGATGCGCCTCGGCGCCGTCGTGCTCGCGAAGGCGTCGGACGCGATCGTCGACCGCGGCAAGCGGATCGCGGCGTGGCTCCTCGAGGCGGCGGAGGCGGACATCGAGTTCGCGGCGCGTCGGTTCCGCGTCACGGGCACCGACCGCTCCCTCGACCTGTTCGCGGTCGCGGCGGCCGCGCTGCGCGACGACGTTCCCGAGGGGCTGGGCGGGCCGCTCGCGGGCGTGAGCGACGAGACGGTGAGCGTGCCCTCCTTTCCCTACGGCTGCGCCGTGTGCGAGGTCGAGGTCGATCCCGAGACCGGCGTGGTGGAAGTCCCGCGGTACACGTCGGTCGACGATTGCGGCCGCGCCGTCAATCCGATGATCCTCCACGGCCAGACGCACGGCGGGATCGCGGCGGGCGTGGGGCAGGCGCTGTGGGAGCAGTGTGTGTACGACCCGGCGACGGGGCAGCCGCAGTCGGCGACCTTCATGGACTACGTCGTGCCACGCGCCGATCGGCTCCCGAGCTTCACGACCGAGATCAGCGAGGTGCCCTCGACGTCGAACCCGCTCGGCCTCCGGGGCGGGGGCGAGGGCGGTACGACGCCGGCGCTCGGCGCCGTCGTCAACGCGATCGTGGATGCGCTCGCCGAGCTGGGCGTGGAGCACATCGAGATGCCGGCGACCCCGGAGCGCGTCTGGCGCGCCATCCGCGCGGCGCAAGCGCGCTGATCGCCGGGTCAGCGCGACGGGACGATGCGCAGGGCCCGATACCGCTCCGTCCGACACCTGTCAAGGTCGGCTTGATGCGCGGCTGGTCCGCCGTCGGGGAGCGGGCCATGGCTCGAGACTGATCTGTCTGGCCAGAGACTCACCAGGCCCCTCCTGACCAGGATCGCGCAAGTGATTGATGTTTCTGGAAGTTCCACTCCGGTATCAGATTTGCCCTGCAGTCCTGCCATGGAAGGCCCGAATTCCGGAGGCCAGAGCCCGAGCCTCGCGACGTGCCCGGCCTGTGGCGGCGAGAGTCACTCTCAGCGGGAGCGCCACGACGACCCGCAGCTCATCATCGTCGCGGACGATCGCGCGCGCCTCTACGAGCTCTTCCAGCGAGCCTTCGCCTACGACGACACCGTTCACGTGCTCCTGGATCGGCGCGCCGCCGAACGGCGGCGGCGGTCTGGGCCCTCGGTGACCGACCGGCGCCGGGGCGATCGACGCTCGCCCACGACGATCGACGGGCTCTTGCGCGCGACGGGCTGGGCCGCCGTGCCCCCGGGGTGCCCAGGAGCGTCAGCGAGCTTCTGTCCGCTCGTGCTGTCGCGGGCGGCTCTCGGTGCGCCGCTCCTCGCGGTCGCGGGGCCGCCGTCGGCCGCCGAAGCGCGCCCGTTCGTCACTCGGCAACTGCTCGGCGTGGGGGTTCTCCTCCTCACGATGGTTCCAGGGTACGTGGCGTCCCGCACGACCGGCGCGCAGGCCACGCCGCACGTCACCCACGCCCCCGCCGACCTCCAGGAAGAGCTCGAGAGCGCGGCGAGCAGTCTGGACATCGACGCCCTCATCAGGGCCGTCGCCACCCGGTACGGTGTGTCGGTCGACCTCATCGCGGCGATCATCGAAGCCGAGTCGGAGTTCAACCCGCGCGCCGTCTCCCGCACGGGCGCCCGCGGGCTGATGCAGCTCATGCCCCAGACGGCGGCCATCCTCGGCGTGAGTGATCCCTTCGATCCACGCGAAAACATCGAGGCCGGCGTGCGGCACCTTCGGAGCCTGATGGACCGATTCGACGGCAACCTGCCGCTCGTCCTCGCCGCCTACAACGCCGGTGAGCGCGCGGTGATCGGCCACCGGGGGGTCCCGCCGTATCGGGAAACGCGCCAGTACGTGAAGCGCATCTTACGTCGCCTCGATCGCGACAACGCAAAGACCTCGGGCGCGGGCCAGCGTGAGCGCAAGACCTAGTGGGATCGGAAGCGTCGTAGGACCGAGGAGACCATGCGGCTCGGCTCGAAGATCTTCCTGACCTCCGCGCTGGTGATCGTCGTGCTCGCAGGCGTCGGTGTTCTGAGCCTCCTTGCCGTGGATCGTCTCGTCTTCGTCAATCGCGAGATCGCGACCCAGGCCGTCCCCGCGCTCCGCCTCACCGCGTCCACCCGCGAGGCGATCGCGCCGCTCGCCTGGCTCGAGGCGCGCGCGCTCGTGCTGGGCGACGCGCGCTACGCGAGGGCGTGGACCGAGCGGGCCGGACAGGTCTCCCAGGATCTCCGGCGCCTCTCCGAGTACGCGGTGAGCCAGTGGGAGGCGCTGCACCTCCGTGAGGCGAGCGTGGCGTTCGAGGGGTACCGGCGCATCGTCGCCAAGGAAGGGGCGCTCCTCGAGCGCGGCGAGCGCGGGCAGGCCCTGCGGCTGATCGACACCGACGGGCGGGCGTTCGCCGAGGAGGTCCAGGAGAGCCTCGACGCGCTGATGGCGGCGACCCACACGCGGGTCCTCGCGGCGCAGGCCGAGGCCGCGCGTCTCGAGGCGCGCACGTGGACCGCGGTCCTGGTCGCGCTCGGCGCCGCAGTCTGCCTGGCCCTGCTCGGCGCCGCCCTCGTCGCCCAGCGGATGACCCGCTCGCTCGCCCTCCTGTCCTCGGCGACCGCGGAGGTCGCCGCGGGCGCGTTCCGTGAGCCCATCGCGATCGAGAGCCGTGACGAGATCGGAGCGCTCGCGCGATCGTTCAACTCGATGGCGAGCCAGCTCCGCCGGATGGAGGAGACGAAAGCCGAGTTCTTCGCGAGCGTCTCGCACGAGCTCCGGTCGCCGCTCACGTCGATCCACGGCTCGATCGAGCTTCTCCGCGACGGCGCCCCCGGCCCGCTCACGGAGAGACAGAGACGCCTCACGGACATCATCGGGCTGAGCTCCGAGCGGCTGCTCCGGCTCGTCAATCAGATCCTCGAGATGTCGCGCCTGCGGGCGGGGCTCGTGGAGCTCGACCGCGGGCCACTCGACTTCGCGTGGCTCGTGGACCGCGCCGTCGAGGAGATCCATCCGCAGGCCGAGGAGGCGGGCGTCACCCTCGAGCACGAGCGGTTCGGGTCGCACTTCGCGTACCTCGGCGACACGGAGCGGCTCCACCAGGTGGTGGTCAACCTCGGCGCCAACGCGATCCGCTTCACCCCGCGCGGGGGGCATGTCGTCGTGCGGCTGATCGACACGGGCCCGGAGCTCGAGCTCCAGGTCGAGGACACGGGCGTCGGCATCCCCGCCGACGCGTTGCCGCACATCTTCGACCCCTACCGCCAGGCCCACCGCGAGCGGGGCGGCACGGGCCTTGGCCTGGCGATCGTGCGCGGCATCGTGGACGCCCACGGCGGGCGCGTGACCGCCGAGTCGCGCGAAGGGAAGGGGAGCCGCTTCACCGTGCTCCTGCCGCGCGCCTAGCACCCGCTTCTCGCCCCGGTCCTCCCACATCCCGGTTGTTTGACAGGTGGAATGTCCTGTACAGTGTGGCGTCCCGCACTCGGAGCCAAGGGAGGAGACCTTCATGCGCTCAACCCCGACTCTCGCCGGAGCTCTCGTGGCCCTCCTCGCGCTCGGCGTCGTCCCGGCCCGGGCGGGCCATCGTCCGAACAACGAGGTGCTCGTCGGGGGCGCGATCTCGCTGACCGGACAATACGCCGAGCCGGCCGGCCGTCAGGTCAACTCCATCAGGCTGTGGGTCGACGACGTCAACGCCCGCGGCGGACTCCTCGGCCACAGGATCGCCTTGCGGCTGCTCGACGACAAGTCCGACATCCAGACGAGCATCAAGCTCTACGAGAAGCTGATCACCGAGGACAAGGTCGACGTGCTCCTGGCCCCCTACTCGAGCGGAATCACCGAGGCCGTCGCCAACGTCACCGAGCGCTACAAGATGCCGATCGTCGCGTACGGCGCCTCCGCGAGCCCGATCTGGGAGAAGGGCCGGCGGTACATCTTCAACATCGTGGCCGTCGCCGAGACCTTCCAGAAGGGCGCGGTCCATCTGGCCAGGCAGATCGGCGTGACGAAGCTCGCCGTCATCGGCCAAGACAGCCTCTTCCCCCGCCAGGCGGGGAAGGGCGCGAAGGACTGGGCGCAGCGGCTCGGCATCGACGTCGTCCTCGAGGAGAACTACCCGACGAAGCAGACGGACTTCACCGCGCTCCTCCAGAAGATCCAGGCGTCGGGCGCCGAGGCGGTCATCTCCAACAGCTACTTCGCCGACGCCGCCGCCCAGCTGCGGCAGATGCGGGAGCTCGGCCTGAACTTCAAGCTCTACTCGAGCACGGTGGGGCCCGCGCTGCCGAACTTCGCCGAGCAGCTCGGCGCCACCGCCGAGTACGTGCTGGGCTTCAGCCTGTGGGAGCCGCTTCCCGGCGTGCTCGGCTATCCGGGCATGAAGGAGTACATCGAGCGATACGAGAAGCGCTACGGCGAGAAACCCAACTACCACGCCGGGGGCGCCTACGGCGCCCTCCAGGTGACCGAGGCCGCGCTGAAGCACGTGGGCAGCTTCGACAGCGAGAAGCTCCGAGACGCGCTGGCCACCATCGAGGTGCAGACGGTCTTCGGCCGCTACAAGGTCGACGCCAAGGGCATGAACTCGCACGAGGGTCTCACCTTCCAGATCCTGAGGGGCCAGCGCCGCGTCGTGTGGCCAGAGAAGTGGGCGGAGACGAAGGCCGAGCTTCCGATCCCGGAGTGGAGCAGGCGGTAAGCCCCGGCTGAGGGCGTGGAGCGGAGCGAAGTCCGGAGCCTCTACCTGCTCGCGGTGTTCCTGGCCTGCGCGTACACGGTCCCCTTCCTCGTGGGCGCCTGGGCGGGCACCGTGCGCTTCGACGAGCGCTGGCTCGGGAACCTGGCGACCGTCGTCGTCGCCGGTGTCATGCAGGGCGGCGTCTACGCCATGTTCGCGCTCGGCCTCACGCTGATCTTCGGCGTGATGCGCATCATCAACGCCGCCCACGGCGAGATGGTGATGATGGGCGCTTACCTGACCTGGGTCTGCTTCTTCTACCTGGGCGTCGATCCGTTGCTGTCGATGGTCCTCACCCTACCCGTCGCCTTCCTGTTTGGCGTGGCAGTGCAGAAGCTCCTCCTGAACGCCGTCGTCGGTCAACCCGAGCTGACGGCGCTCCTGATCACCTTCGGCCTGGGCCTCACGATGATCTACACGGCGGAGCTGATCTTCACCACGGACTTCCGGGCCATTCCGTACGCGCCCGGAACGGTCCACCTCACACGCACGATCGCGGTCGGTCAGAACAAGGTGATCAGCTTCGTGCTGGCGGTGGTGATCTCCACCGCCGTGTATCTCTTCCTCAAGCTCTCCCGGCTGGGCAAGGCCGTCCGCGCCACCGCGCTCAACGCTGAGGTGGCCATGGTGTGCGGGGTCGACGTGCGGCGGATCTACCTGATCACCACGGGCTTCGGCGCGGCACTGGCAGCGGCGGGCGGGGCGCTCGTGTCCATCCAGTTCGGCTTCAACCCCGAGACCGGCGTCGTCTACACCCTGCAGGCGTTCGCGATCATCGTCCTCGGCGGGCGCGGCAACTACATGGGCGCGCTGATCGGCGGCCTCATGCTCGCCGTCCTCGAGAACCTGGTCTCGCTGATGGTCCCCAACGGCACGGCGGTGGTCGAGCTCGCCGCCTACGGGCTGATGATCTTCGTGTTGCTGATCCGACCGGGCGGGCTCATGGGCGTGAAGGAAGGCTGAGCCGGCACGGTGACGCGGGGCGAGCACCTCCGGAACCTGGCCCTCCTGGGAACGTCCGCGATCGCGCTCGCGATCCTCCCGCACGCGCTGAGCGTCTACCTCCGCTCGTTCGCGCTCTTCACGATGATGTACGTCGTCCTGGCCCTCGCCTGGAACATTGTCAGCGGCTTCACCGGCTACACCTCCTTCGGCCACGTGGCCTTCTACGGCATCGGCGCCTACGCCAGCGCCATCCTCACCGCCGACTACGGGTGGCACTGGCTTCCCACGCTCGGCGTCGGGGCCGTGCTGGCCGCGGCCGTCGGGGCGGTGATCGGCTATCCCGTGCTGCGCCTCAAGGGTCCCTACTTCGCCATCGCCATGCTGGGGACGGCCGAGGGGACCCGCGTCATCGCGACGGTGTGGGACAGCCTGACCCACGGGGGCCTCGGGATCAGCTTCCCGAGCGCCGAGAACTCGCTCGAGACCTACGACGCGATGCTCACCCTGATGCTGGTGACCATCGTGGTGGCGTACGTGGTGGGGCACTCCCGCTTCGGGATCCGTCTCAACGCCATCCGCGAGGACGAGGTGGCGGCCGAGGCGCTCGGGATCAACGCCACACTCTACAAGCTGGCGGCGTTCGTGCTCTCCGCGGTGTTCCCGGCGGTGGCCGGCGGCATCCAGGCCTACAAGGTGCTCTACATCGACCCGCCGTCGGTGTTCTTCGTCCAGATCACCATCGCGATGGCGCTCATGGCGATGCTCGGCGGCAAAGGCACGGTCATCGGCCCCATCCTGGGGGCGGTGCTGCTCTACACGGCCCAGGAGCTGACCTGGGTCAACTTCCCGACGGCGCACCTGATCGCGTACGGCCTCTTCATCGTCCTGGTCGCGCGCTTCATGCCGCGGGGCCTCGTGGGGTTCGCCATCGACCGGGGCTGGGTCCGCAAGGGGATGGTTCACTGATCGGCGCGAACGCGGACGGGATCGCCCTGGAAGCGCGTGACCTGAGGAAGGCCTTCGGCGGGATCCGGGCCGTGGACGGGTGCAGCTTCGCCGTCCCGCGGGGGAAGATCTCCGGGCTCATCGGCCCCAACGGATCGGGCAAGACGACGACCTTCAACCTGCTCACCGGGCTCGCGACGCCCGACAGCGGGGAGGTGATCTATCGGGGGGAGAACCTCGCCGGCCTCAAGCCCTACCAGATCTTTCGCAGGGGCGTCACGCGGACGTTCCAGGTCACGCGCATCTTCCGGGAGATGACGGTCCTCGAGAACATGCTCT
>WNEQ01002489.1_pt1 | contig 17330 bp, 21 predicted proteins | sample 5399971 | NCBI WGS metagenome assembly WNEQ01 (sample SAMN13153330, study PRJNA577476) | soil metagenome | isolation source: 20 cm grassland meadow soil 2 days after 1st rain plot 5 | place: USA:California | collected 2015-09-18
TTAGCCAACTCCGCGAGCAGTTCCGCCGTTGTCGTGGGTAACGCCTCTTCCGGCGCGATCGAGTTGCCGGCAGCAGTGAATGGGTAGATCGGAACCGATCCGCCTGTCACATTGCCATTCGTCTGCGGCGATGGCGCCGGCGTCGGGCCCCCGGCCGGTGTCGTCACCACAAGCGCGTTGGGAGTGCCCGCCGGCTGGGCGGCCACAGCAGCAGGAGGCGCAGCGGCCGGCTCCTTCGAGTAGTCGGGAAAGGTGAAGTCGAACACCCGTTCCTTGTCGTCCGCCTTGAACTTTACACGCAACGCGAAGCTGGCCGGCAGGGTGGTGCCTGGCAACCGCATTTCGAGTGTGTTGCGATCCTTCGGTCGCCCCGGCCTGATGGTAATGGGCGCGCCGATGTCCCTTCCGTCTGAGTCAGTCTTGGTGACCGTAGCGGCGAAACCGGCGATTGCCAGCGGCCGCGTGAAGTCGTCATAGAAGTACACGCGAAACACGTTGGGACGCACGAACGTGCCCTCGAGATGATGCCAGTTGTCATCGGCCATGAAAAACTGTCCGCCGTGACGAGGATTGTGGTCACCGTGCGAACGCCGTTCATAACCCTTGATCCGGTTACTGCCGTCTGCACACGTTCCCGGATCGAGCTCGCGGACGTTCGAATCATTCCCGCAAGTAAAGTAGAGCGACACGGTGATCGGAACAAGTTCGCTCCTGTCGACCGGGCAAACGCCGGGCTTGTCCTGGATGAATGACTGGAACTTGAGACAGGAATACGCCGTGACGATCCGGACCGGCACAAGCGGCACGCCAGACTGTGGACACTTCCCGGGTTTGTCCTCGAGAACGCCTTCCTCACCCGGCGTCGTGCAGACCCAGGACAGAGGAGGCAGTTCGTTCGCATTCGCCGGTTTGGCGCCGGCGGTTGGGCCGGCGGTTGGGCCGGCGGCAGTTCGGACCTCATGCAGCGTTGAGAAGTCGCCGTCGTAGACTTTCGCGGTGATGCGATCCCCCGCTTTCACCCTAAGGCTCTCATCCTTATCCACGCGGTAGGTCATCGTCATCGCCGCCATCCAACCGGGAACATTCTCGCCGTTGATGGTTAACGTTCGGGCATTCGCGTCGACCTTCTCCACAGTGCCGCGAAATGAGTGTTCTTTTGGTTCGCTTGGCTGCGCGGCTGAGGGTTTCAAGGACGAATTCGACTCCGGTACAGCTGGCTGAGCCGGCGTTAAAGAAGTGCCGGCCGATTGCCGCGCTTCCACACCGGTAACATCTCTGCCGGCAGGCGCCGGGGTTTTCCGAGACTGACGCACCCACCAACCGAGGGCGAGGATAGCCGAAGATATGAGAAGCGCCACTACGACCGCCCTTATCCTCATGCTGCTATTCTACGGGGCTTTGCTCACAAAAGTGAATTTACCGTGGTTCGCAGTTACGGTCTGTCCTTACTTCGGCAGCACTCCTTTCCCGTCCAGAACAAAGGTCAATAGTTTCGGTGGAACGGTCGGTCCCGTAGGCGCGTTGCCCGGCACGGCTCCCGGCGCTGGAGGCGGCGCGTTGGGTAGTGGAGGTAGTACGATTCCCTGGCCCCCAAGGAAAGCGACGTATTGTTTTCCATCGAGCATGTAAGTGATCGGGGGGCCCATACCACCGCGCAATCCAGTTTGAATGTCTAATAACTTTTCACCCTTGTCAGCGGTATAAGCAACCAGATGACCGTCAGGGATGACCTGGAACACAAGATTCCCGGCGGTCGTCACCGTCCCTCCTCCCACGGCTCCTCCACCTGGAGTGCGCCAACGTTCCTTTTGCGTGACAGGATCCCACGCGACAAGCGCAAAGTGTTGTCCTTCGGGTGGCACCGGTCCGATCGCCGCAGGAGCAGGACGCGCTGGGCCAAAGCCGGTGCGGAGGATTCCGGTATTTCGTTCTCCAGGCTTGTAAACGAAATCCGTTTCGAGCGAGAACGTGCGGCTACCATCGGTCGTCGTGGGAATGTAAACCAAACCCGTTGAAGGATTGAACGACATGGGAGACCAGTTATGTGCTCCATTGGGAGAGGGCGCCAACGTGATGGTTTCTTTGTTTTGATCGTAGTGCGCTTCCGCATTCACAATCGGCCGGCCTGTCTCTTGATCGATGCCTTTTGCCCATGTAACTTGGGCAAAAGGCTGAGCTGAAATGAACGCTCCCGTGAGGCGATCGAGAACATAGTAAAAACCGTCCTTGTTCGCCTGCATGAGAACCTTTCGCTGCCTGCCATTGATCGTCAGGTCCGCGAGTATGAATCCCTGGACGCTGTCATAATCCCAGGAATCGCCGGGAACCGGCTGGTAATACCATTTCAACTCGCCCGTGTCGGGTCTGACGGCCAGGATAGAACACACAAACAGGTTGTCTTTGCCTTTGGACTGCCGCAACTCTTCCGGCCATGGACCACCGTTGCCGGTTCCGACGTAAATGAGATCCGCGTCCGGATCGTAGGCCATACCGTCCCAAACCGTTCCACCGCCGCCGAGTTTCCACCACTGTCCAGACCACGTCTCTGCGGCCTTTTTCAGTGCAGGATTCTCGAATGGTTTCGAAGGATCGCCGGGAATCGTATAGAACCGCCATGCGAGTTGTCCGGTATTCGCATCGTACGCTGCGAAAAATCCGCGGACCGGAAACTCAGAACCGCTCACGCCGATGATCACTTTGCCTTTTGCAATCCGCGGCGCCATCGTGATCGTGAAGTTATCTTGAGGATATGCGACGCGCGCTTCCCAAAGCGGCTTACCGGTTTCGGCATCCAGAGCTTCGAGTCTGCCATCGATCACGGGCGCGATGATCTTCCCCTGATAAATAGCAATGCCGCGATTCACAACGCCGCAACAGATCTTTGGCCGGACGGCGGTCTGATTGACTTCGGGATCCCACCGCCATCGTTCCTTGCCCGTGCGGGCATCGACGGCGAAGACGACGCTCCAGTTTGTGATTCCATATAATCCGCCATTCCAGAAAAGCGGAGTTGCTTCCTGATTGCCGCCCCCCTGTCCAACGTCATACGACCAGGCCAGCCCAAGCCGGCTCACACTGCTCGTATCGATCTGTTTCAGCGGGCTGTAGCGGGTCTCGCCCGGAGTGAGACCATAGGTTAGCCATTCCTCGCCCGTTTTGCCGGCATTCCTCAGTGCCAAATCATCGATCCGCCGCGTTTGCTGGCCCGCGGCAATCCACGTAGCAAACAGCAACCCGGTGAGAAACAGAAACAAGACGATCAGCTTTCGAGCGCGCATTGTTTACCTCTCTGAATTGAATTCGACCCTGTGGCGCAATTATACGGAAGTACCTTTTGCTTGGCGAACATCAATCGACCTCGAACCAGCGCCCACAGGCGGCGACGTGGTCCTTGGGATTGTTCGCGCATCCACCCAGCGATACAATGAGCACACCTTTTTCAGTTTGATTCTGGTCTGTTGGGCGGCAGATGTGCACAAGAGTGACGAGTCCAACAAGTACAAGCATCTGAGACAGGCCGCGGAGCGGGCCACTCAAAAGCAACCCGACGAAATCCACTTGATTCGGGCCCCGAATCATCAATGGACGAATCCCGCAGCGATCGAACCGTACACGACAGCACTTCACGCTCACGGATTCGCAGATGCAGGAATTTTTACGGTTGATGTACTCCCGGTTGCGCTCCAGTTTCTGTTGAAAGAATCGGAGCGCATGTATGCCGTGATTTACGAACATCCCAAAGCAGGAATCTGGATCAATTTCGTCGTCTTATTTCAAGACGGAAGCAGCATTACGTTCACAAACACACGGGATCGGGGTATGGAGAAAAGGCCAGGCCATCCCACTGTCCATGTTGCCGGGGCGGCGGCAGGCCAACTCTATTCGATAGCTGTCGCTCAATGTCCCCGGCAACCTCGCAAGGTTCTCACGCCTGAGTCGCTTGTCACCGAATTCGAAAAGGCCTGGGCCGATGGCATTCGATGGCGAAAGAGCCGAGGCGGCATTTCGGTGGCGGAGGTCGCGAGCGTGGCGCTGTCGCGAAGTGGCCAGCCGGTGCGCGTCCTTCGGCCCGAGCGGATTCACTACATCGCAGCGCAGGAAGGCAAACCGGAAGCCGAGCTGAAGAACGTACTACGCAGGATCTTCGAATCGTATTCCGGGGTGACGAAGGCGTACTTGGTGTCGGTGAAATATGACGAATCGCCGCAGATCTGGGTCGCTCTGTGCCTGATGTCGGCATCGCGAGAAATGAAAATGCTCCACGCCATCCGCAGCATCTTCAAGTCGCTATTCCGAAAAGGCAATGATCTCGACATTATGTTCGTGGGCGACTCCGAAGCGGCCCGAATCGAGGCGGTCTGCAAGCCCTTCTTCCAGTGCCCTTCAGAGTGATCCTGTTGCCGGTATCGCCTGCATTGCTAGGTCATTGCCGGCCAGGCCGGGAACGGCACGGCGGGTGACCGTAATCAGGGCCCAAGCTTCCTTCCCTGAACGCGTCTTGACACGTGCCGCGGCTGGGGGATATACCTACCCCGGACTTAGGACTAGGAGGCGCCTGTGGAACACGTCATTTCCAGCCTGTTGGGACGTTACGAGAACGGCACGCTCACCCGCCGCGAATTGATTCAGGGCCTGGCCATGCTGACCGTGGCCGGCGGAACGGCATCTGCCGCGGATACCGGCTTCCAGGCATCCACCATCAATCACGTCTCCATTCAAGTCAGCGACATCAAGCGATCCGCTGAGTTTTACATGCGCGCATTTGGCTTGCCCATGCGCGTAGCGGGCAATCCCAGCGCTATTCGTTTAGGGGTAGGCCCGAGCCATCTCACCCTTCGACAAGAGAAGCCGTCCGGAAACGTGGACCACTTTTGCCTCGGGATTGATAAGTTCAACCGGGAGTCGGTCATCCGCGACTTGAAGGCGCGAGGTGTTACTCCAGAGCCCGACGAAAAGGGACCTCAAGGCTTCCATGTGAAAGACCCTGACGGATTCCGAGTTCAATTGGGTGAGTCGTCCGAGTTCTAGGGAAATTGCCGGCGGCGTGAAGTTTCTGAATGCGAGCGCCGAGCGATTTGTGCCCGTACGGAAGGTAATCGCAAAGTTTGAAATATGGGGAGATATGCTGCTGGGACAAGGCCCAAGGAGGTTGTCCGTGAGCAAGCCTGAACTTGAGTTCTTCCCGGTTGTCAGCATGAAATGGACTCCGGTTGCCGGAAATGTCTCCGGACTGTACGAGCGTGTCTTGGCTCTGGATGCTCAGACCGGGGTTGCGACCCGCATGCTGCGATTCGATCCTGATACGGACACATCGGCGAACGGTATCGTGATTCATGATTTCTGGGAAGAAGTGTACATTTTGGAAGGCTCAATCTCCGATATTTCGCTTGGAAAGAAATTCACTGCTGGAATGTACGCCTGCCGCCCTCCGGGCATGAAGCACGGGCCATGGAAAACGGAGGAGGGCTGCACGACTTTCGAAGTTCGCTATATTCTGAAACGGGCTTGAACAGCGTGTGCCGTTCCCGTGCGTCAGGACATTCGTTACGTGCAGAACCGCATGCAGCAGCGCAAGTCTCGAAAGCCGAAAGGCCCCGGTGCAGGCAAGCCGGCTCGAATATTTGTCTCATCAAATTTCCGCTGCGGTGCCAAGTCGGGCGGCAATGGATCGCTGGCCGGAAGCGCCTCGACGACACCTTCCGAGAGGATTCTCACCTGCGCCTTCGCAACAAGTGGCACCGTCATTGTCCACTCAAATACCCGAGCAAGCCCGAACTGGACAGCAACCGGACAGGGCAGGACGAAGACGCGTTTGCCAAGGACGCCCGCGACCCGCCGGACAGCTTCGCTCAGCAGGAGTTCCTCAGCGCCCACAATGCCAACTGTCTGGCGACATAAACGACCATCAACAGAGCATGCACGTAGGACCGCGACCAGGTCCTGAATTGCCAATGGCCGGATCGGTTTTTCCCGCGTGCCAACGGTGGCAAAGACGGGAATGGTGTGTATCGCATGACTCAGGTGATCAAGCATATGATCACCGCGCCCATACGTCATTCCCGCTTTGATGATCGTGTAGTCCAGGCCTGAAGCCCGCACAATCTCTTCGGCCGCCCACTTCGATTCGTGATACGGCGATCCGCAGAGCGGACGGGCTCGCAAGAAACTCATCAAAACGATTTTGTGAACTCCGGCGCCTTTTGCTGAATCGACGACCTGGCGAGTGCCCCAGACATGGACAGAATCAAATGTTTGCCGGCCTAGCTCCCGGTTGATACCGGCACAATGAACGACTGCTTCGCAACCAGCAAAAGCCTCACTCAGCGCCGGCATCTTTGTGATGTCCGTGCCGGTACGGCGCGAAATTGGCACGAGGTCATGACCTTCCTTTGCCAGAAGCTTAGACAAGTGGCTGCCTACAAATCCGGAACTTCCCGTGATTGCAATTTTCATGAAGTCCTCTTTCGGCGCGGGTTTCGCCGCCGCAGTATCTGCGTGGGACAGACAGTGCTGAGAAAATCGCCCACCGCACTGGCCAGGCGATCGGGCTGCAATTCGTACAGAATGCGGTTGCCGTCGCGACGCTCAACAATCAATTCGGCATTTTTTAGGATTGAAAGATGCCGAGAAATCGAGGGGCCGGAAATCGTGAAAAAATCAGCAATCTCGCCGGCGGAGAGTTCGCCCTCCTTGAGCTGCTGTAGAATCTGGCGGCGCGTGGGGTCCGCCAGGGCTCGGAAAACAGCAGAAGCATATTTCATATATGCCTATTTAGCTAAATAGCTAAACATATGTCAAGCAGAAACTTTCAGGCGGCGGTTCATGAGACACTCCGGTGAAGAAGATCGTCTATCCTGAGGTGCAGTTGGGGCGAATATCCGATCGGCGGTTGCGAAGACTTTGCAGACGTTGATCGATGCGGACTCGGGCAGGAGATTCCGGAAACCGTCGAAGAAATTGCTCCAACTCCTGCTCAACTCCTGCTGCGTTGCCACAAGCGCAGGTGGATTGCGTCAGCTCATGCAGCACGGCTTCAGTTTCCTCTTTCGCGCCGTTGACATAGCGATCTGGAAACCGGCGTTGAAATTCCAGCCATACCCGATACGCTTCGACGAGAGTCATGCCTCCGAAGCGGGTACAACCGCTGTAATCGGTCTGTTGTTCGATGTAGATCGGCCAGACGGATTCCGGATAAGTCGCCTTCAGTGCCGCGAAGAACGCTCGATCCGCTTCATCGCCCCTCGCGGCGGCCAGCTTTGTGAAGTAATCCACATCAGGCTTGATAAAAACGACTTCCTCACGATTGATCAACAAGCCTCGTAGCTGCTGCAGGTTTTTGAATTCCTCATCACCGAGAGACTCGAGTTTTGGTATCAGCGCTTCACGCAGGGCACGGGCGGCCGAGAATGCCGGTTCGATGGCTAGGCGTGATGCTGCCGATTCAGCCGATTGGATTGCCGATCTGTAGCGGTCAACTGCCACCCGATCCGACGGTGATAATTGTGTCAACAGCAGTACGAGAATTAGATGTCTGATTCCCATCACAGACCAATTCTACACGTTGGCTTGCTCGACAGCTTCGTTGCCGTGAACGCCGCTGCACCCGGCCGGTTCCTGCTCAGCCTCAGGCTGAATGACTTTCCATCCATACCTGCGCCTCAGCCGACTTCACCCACTCGCCCGCCACTTGCTGGGTGCTGACGTTGAGACGATTCCAAACGTTGATCAGGGCGATTGCGAGGATCAGTGCTGCGAGGAGGATCAGTGCTGCGAGGGCGGGCTCGTCATAATGGCCTGCCACCTCTTGCCAGATCTGATCCGGTACCGGGTCGGGCCGATCACTGAGCCGCGTCACCGCTTCGGTGAGAGCCAACGCAGCGCGCTCGGCGTCCGTGAAATAGGGCGCGTCTCGCCAGGCTGCTACGGCGAACAGACGCTCGTCTGTTTCTCCCTGTTTCTTGAGCGTACGACAGTGCATGTCAACGCAAACGCTGCAGCCATTGATCTGGCTCGCCCGCAGCTGGACCAAACCGATCGTTGACGGCGGAACGCCTCCTTTTTCGGTCACCCTGTTCAGGGCATGAAGGGCGTTCATGGCGTCTGGAAATATCATTACCGGATTCTTCATTCGTGCCTGCATGATTGCATACCTCCTATTACACTGTTTTTGCGGAACGCGGAGGCGCGACCTAGAGGTGCTTGTTGTCACATCTGCCGCGTCCCGCTCGTCACTACTATGACGGATTGCGACGATGGAATGTGACCGATGCAAAAACCTTCAGAGTTGACAGAATTATTCGAGGCCCACAGAAGTCACCTACGCGCGGTAGCTTACCGGATGCTTGGCTCGCTGGCCGAAGCGGATGACGCAGTCCAGAAAGCCTGGCTTCGAATGGACCACAGCGGCGCTACAGGCATCCGGAACATCCGAGGCTGGCTTACGACGATCGTCGCGCGCGTGTGCCTGGACATGTTGCGATCACGCAATTCGCTACGCGAGGAAGCGTTGGATGCGCGACCAGTTGAGCCGAGTGCAAATAGCAGTAGCGGGAACGATCCTGAGCAGGAAGCCCTCCTTGCCGATTCGGTTGGCGCCGCGCTTCTCGTGGTGCTCGACACGCTCGCGCCGGCCGAACGCGTCGCGTTCGTGCTACATGATGTGTTTGATCTGCCCTTCGATGAGATTGCCCCGATCGTTGGGCGCACTCCGGCTGCCGCCAGGCAACTCGCGAGCCGCGCACGCCGGCGCGTGCGTGGAGGGGATACTGTTCCCGACCCGGATCTCAAAAGCCAGCGTGTCGTTATTGATGCCTTCCTCGCCGCATTGCGCGCCGGCGACTTCGAGGGCCTTCTTGCAGTGCTGGACCCGAATGTTGTGGTTCGCATTGACGAGGGCGCTAGAGTTCCCGGCGCCCCTTCCGAGATCCGTGGTGCGCAAAACTGGGCGAAGGGGGCGCTTGCATTTTCGCGCTCTGCCCGGTTCGTGCAACCGGCGCTTATCAATGGAGCGGCGGGACTCGTGTTGGCATCACGTGGACGGCTGTCCAGGGCTCTCACTTTCGAGATCGATGACGGAAAGATCGTCCGGGTTGAGATCATTGGCGAACGCGAACGCCTCCGCCAACTCGACCTGTCGGTCTTCAATGCACGCCCGGATACTTCTGATGTTCGCGAGCCGTAAACCCGTCGCCGATCGAGCACCGAACGGTCAAATCGCGGGGCTGCGGTGCCTTCTTCGCAAACACCGCCGCTTTAACCCCCCGCGGCAGAGCGAGTAGGAACGGGGGCGGCGGCGACTTGCGTTTTTTCTGCAAAAGGCTGCCGGGATACGGGATCGACGATGCGTTGGAGTTTGTCGGAAGACTCGATGATCTTTTTGAGCAGGACCTCTCGCCTCTCGTGCAGTTGCTCCAGCATGGGAACGATCGCGATTGTTTTGCCCTTCTTCTTCGCCCAATTTTCCAGCTCGGTGCGGAGGATTTCCAAGTCGCGGCACTCGCCCATCAATTGTTGGAAAGCATGCATCCGGCGTGCCTGGGTCTTTGCGGAGGGGCCAAGCACGGGTTCCATAGCCTCGACGACGTAGCGAAGCTTTTTCAAAGCAATGCGGATGACGTGCAATGTCTCATCATTACAAGGCGACACCCGATCGAATCGCCGCTTTGCCTTCGAGAGGTCATTCTGCCGCACGGACAATACCCGATTCACCGAACGCTGAATCCTTTCACCGTCCAGGGACTCGTGCAAACGGCCGATTTCCGTGCCTAACTGGTTCACTTCCTCCGCCAAACGCCGCTTTCTGCCGCGCTTCAGCGCATTCTGAATCCTGTGGATCTCTTCGCTTTCGCGCCGCTTGAGACGACGAATGAAGGCGCCGATCGCTCCACCCTGCCGCAGGCGCGAAACAGTGTCCAACTGGACTTGCACGTCCCGCAGCGGGCCCATGCTTTTGAGGACCTTCTTGAAACGCCGTTGCACCTTGGCAATGTCTCCACGATTCGACAACACACGCGCCAGTTCCAGAGTTGCAATTATCCGGCGCGTGTTCACGCGAAGATCATGGACCGACTTTTCGGATGCATCCGCCCGAGCCTTTTTCCAGGTTCCGGAAAATCGCTTCCAGGATCTATTGAATGAAGACACCAGTTCGTCCGCTCGTTTCATGGAGCCAAGAATAGTAGCAGTCGCGTAAGACCACGCTCTACAAGAATCGTAGGGTTTTCCGGGGGCGCGCACCTGGACTCCGGAATTAATCACCCGTTTGGTGCGGTTTATAGAGGACTTGCGCCAGACTCCACAAAAATGATGGATGCTTTGATGATAACGGCCGTGTTATATGTTCTCCCGTTCTTCAGTTGCCGGAAGGGTAACTGCCATGCACTTGACGCCGCGTGAAGTCGATAAGCTCATGATCTTTACCGCCGGCGAACTCGCGCGGAAACGAAAGAGCCGGGGATTGAAGCTGAACTATCCGGAAGCCGTGGCCCTGATCACTTCGGAGTTGCTGGAAGAAATCCGGAATGGAAAGACCGTTGCGGAGTTGATGAGTCTCGGAACCCATATACTCGCCATAGACGACGTCATGGAGGGGGTTCCTGAGATGATCTCTGAAATTCAAGTCGAGGGTACATTTCCAGACGGCACCAAACTGGTCACTGTCCACGAACCGATTCGCTTGAAAAGATGATCCCGGGAGAATACTTCCTCAGGAAGGAACCGGTAGAGGCTAACAAAGGCCGCGCCACATCGCGCATCACTGTGACGAATCGCGGCGACCGGCCCATTCAGGTTGGTTCGCACTGCCATTTCTTCGAGGTGAACCGTGCTCTGGATTTCGATCGGCGCGCAGCCTATGGTACGCGGCTGAACATTCCAGCCGGCACTGCAGTACGGTTCGAACCTGGAGATACGAAGGAAATCGATCTCGTTGCGCTGGGGGGAGCGCGCACCGTCTACGGCATCAACGGTCTTGTGAACGGAAAGTTGGAATGAGAATCAACCGCCAGACCTACGCGGATCATTACGGACCGACGACGGGAGACCGCGTGCGTCTTGGAGATACCGGCCTTGTGATTGAAGTCGAGACAGACCGCACGGTCTACGGCGACGAGGTGAAGTTCGGTGGCGGCAAAGTTATCCGCGATGGCATGGGCCAGTCTCCCGAAGCGACGCGCGCCGGGGGCGCTCCCGATCTGGTGATCACCAACGCGTTGATCCTCGACTATACGGGAATCTACAAGGCTGATGTTGCGGTCCGCGATGGGCGGATTGCTGCGATCGGCAAGGCCGGTAATCCCGGCATCATGGACGGCGTGACGCCCGGCATGGAAATTGGCGCCTCGACAGAGATACTCGCGGGAGAAGGACGCATCCTTACCGCGGGCGGCATCGATACGCACATCCATTTCATTTCACCCAACCAGATTCCCGAAGCCTTTTATTCAGGCGTGACCACGTTAATAGGCGGTGGGACGGGACCCGCTACCGGCACAAACGCGACCACCTGTACACCCGGGGCCTGGAACATCCGGCGAATGTACGAAGCCGCCGAAGCATTTCCGCTCAATTTCGGATTTCTCGGAAAGGGAAACTCGTCGCTGCCGGAATCGCTCCGTGAGCAGATTCGCGCCGGGGCTCTGGGTCTCAAGCTCCACGAGGATTGGGGAACGACTCCCGCTGCGATCGACCAATGTCTGAGCGTCGCCGAAGAATTCGACGTTCAAGTCGCGATTCACACGGACACGCTGAACGAAACGGGCTTCGTTGAAGACACGATCGCGGCCTTCAAGGACCGGACGATTCATACCTATCACACCGAAGGAGCCGGCGGCGGGCATGCTCCCGACATCATCCGGGTTTGCGGGTTGCCCAATGTTCTGCCGTCATCCACTAATCCCACAATGCCGTTCACGCGCAACACCATGGACGAGCACATCGACATGTTGATGGTTTGCCATCATCTGTCACCGTCGATTCCCGAAGACGTCGCCTTCGCAGACTCGCGGATCCGTGCCGAGACAATAGGCGCCGAAGACATCCTGCACGACCTGGGCGCGATTAGTATGATGTCGTCGGATTCTCAGGCGATGGGCAGAATCGGCGAGGTCATTTGCCGCACATGGCAAACCGCGGACAAGATGAAACGTCAACGCGGCAAACTGGATCAGGACGTTGCCGACAACGACAACTTTCGCGTGAAGCGCTACGTTGCCAAGTACACCATCAATCCGGCCATCACGCATGGGATTAGCGAACATGTCGGTTCCGTCGAAGTTGGAAAGCTCGCAGACCTCGTCCTGTGGAAGCCTGCATTCCTCGGCGTCAAACCGGAGATGGTGATCAAAGGTGGACTCATCGCTGGTGCGTTGATGGGCGACGGAAATGCCTCGATCCCCACGCCGCAGCCGTGCATTTATCGTCCCATGTTTGGAAGCTACGGCCTGGCCACGAATTCATTATCTGTTCATTTCGTTTCTGCGGCCGGCCTGGCAGGCGGCAATCTCGCGGGCCTGCGCCGCGCCGTCACGCCGGTTCGAGGATGCCGAAAACTCCGCAAGAGCGACATGAAGCTGAATGACGCAACACCCAACATCGAGGTCAACCCTGAAACGTATGAGGTGCGTGCCGACGGGAAGCTGCTTCAGTGCGATCCTGCGGAAACTCTCCCGCTCTCCCAACGTTATTTTCTTTTTTAATGCCATGACCGTTGTCGAGCAAATCGTTCCGGTAGAAGACATCAGCCCCAGATATGAGGGCTACCGGCGTGAAACCCTCACGCTCACATGGGAGGAACGGCGGTATGGTCGTGGAAAGCGGCGGTCGGATGCGGGACTGGAGTTCGCTATTTCTCTTCCGGGGGGCACGGTCTTGAAAGGCGGCGACTGCATGATCCTCGAACCGGAGCGAACGATCGTCAGAATCCAGGAAGCACCCGAGCCCGTCTATATCGTAAGGCCGAAGACTCCTCAGGAGTGGGCGTCTTATGCCTATCACGTGGGCAACCGTCACCAGCAGGTCATGATTGGCGATACAGAGCTGATCTTCCTCCAAAATCCTGCCGTGCGGAGTTTGTTCGAACAATTACACGTTCCGTTTGAAACCGGCGAACGCCCGTTTACGGCAGCGCTTGCGAACGTGGGGCACTCTCATTGACGGATTGACGAACTTCGATGGAACCGCTTCAGTTCATCCGCGCTCTGCAGCTCACGGATTCTTTTTTTCCAGTGGGCGCGTTTGCGTATTCCGATGGACTCGAAACAGCCGTTGCGCGAGGACGTGTCCGCGATGCTATCACGCTCGGCGAATGGATGGAGCATTTCCTCGAAGCGGTTTTCGTACCTTGTGAAGGTTTGGCTCTCGTGAAATGCATGCTTGCTCTCAAAGCAGGGGATTTCGAGACGCTCTGCAACATAGATGAGGAGTTGACGGCTATCCGGCCTGCCGGCGCTGTACGCGCCGCCAGCACAGGCGTTGGGAAACGTTTGCTTTCTCTCTACGCGACGATTTACCGAGGCGAAGAATCCAGCGGAGATACTTTTACGCTGCCTCACAGCAATGCTGCCGCCGCCTATGCAATCGTCTACTTTAAAAGCGGCGTTGAGGAGCGTTCCGCTGCGCTGGCATTTGGATGCAATCGGCTTGCAGGAATCGTTTCGGCCGGCCTGCGTTTGATTCCCATGGGCCAGCACCAGGGACAAGCACTGCTGACGAAAACTCTCGATCATCTTCCAGATGCAGTGGACCGAATTTTTCGGATGAAAGACGAACCGATACGCTCATTCAACCCGTTGCTCGACATTGATCAAATGAATCATCAATACCTTTACAGCCGCCTGTTCCGCTCCTAATTATGCGAAGACCCGTAAGAATCGGCGTCGGTGGCCCTGTGGGTTCGGGCAAGACGGCGTTGCTCGATTGCCTCTGCAAGTCGATGCGTGATCGCTATCAACTGGCGGTGGTCACGAACGATATATTCACGAGAGAAGATATGGAGTTCTTAGTGCGGAGTGAAGCTCTCCCGCCCAATCGCGTCATTGGGGTCGAGACCGGCGGGTGCCCACACACGGCAATCCGCGAAGATGCGTCGATTAACTTCGAGGCCATGGCCGAAATGCAACAACGATTCCCCAACCTCGACATTTTGTTTCTTGAAAGCGGTGGGGATAATCTGGCTGCGAGTTTCAGTCCCGAACTGGTTGACGCCTCGATTTACGTCATCGACGTTGCGGGCGGGGATAAAGTGCCACGCAAAGGTGGTCCGGGAATCACGCGTTCCGACCTGCTGGTGATCAACAAAACGGATCTGGCGCCGTATGTGGGCGCCGACCTGAATGTGATGGATCGTGATTCGAGGATGATGCGGGGTGCAAAACCGTTCGTCTTTACCAATCTGAAGACTCGCCATGGCGTCGACGAAGTTGCGACATGGATCCGGCGGGACGTACTCTTCGAAAACTGAGTATGCGCGTTGCTCTGGCGGATGTCGGACGCCGCGGACGCATGGCTCTGACATTTGTATTGCAAAACGGTCAAACCGTCCTCCGCAATGCCTATTGCGAAATACCTTTCAAGATCACGCGTGTTTCGAATTCCTCCCAACCGGCGCATTTGATTCTGATGCATTGCACTGCGGGTCTCTTTGGTGGCGACGATGTGGAATGCTCCATTCGGGTGGAACGCGGAGCCCGAGTGCAGATTACTCAGCAATCGGCCACCAAGATTCATCCGTCAGACGGTCGGCCCGCAATCCAACGCAACCATGTGCTTGTGGAGACGGGCGCAGAATTGTGGCTTTACTTTGAGCCGGTCATCCCATTCGCGGGTTCCCGCCTACGGCAGGCGACGCGGATTGATGTCGAACCGGGTGCCCGGCTGGTGTTCTGGGAAGGCTTCATGGCTGGACGAGTCGGCCGTGGGGAGTGTTGGCAGTTCCAGGAACTTACCTCGGAAACCGATCTACGCTTGAATAACCGTTCGGTCTACATGGAGAGATTCCGGTTGCCGAATGGCTTTGAACGCTCGGCATGTGCGATGGCTGATTGCAGCTATCTCGGTACGGGCTTGTACGTTGGCGAAGAGGCCGTCAGCGTTGCGACCACGCTGCGCCAAGTCCTGCCAGAAGCCGGCATTGATACTCCTGCCTCCGGCGTTGCGATCACGCGGGTTGTCTCAAGCATAGGCCCCGATTTTCATCGATGCCGGGAAACGTTTTCTCTCCATGCAGACAGGGCCGCACGGTGAGGCCTCGACGACAGGACTGGGTCGCTTGTACTACACAAATGTCGAAAGGCGGGACTAACCCGACAGAAATGTAACCCCAGCAGGTTCGGCGGTCTTGTGTTTTCGCGGACTTACCTAGTGCAAGAAAACCGTCAAGCCGGCCGTCCAAGCGTGGATTTCGCGAATCCTCTCGCGATTTCGCGAAGTGTGTCGCGATCTGAGCTGCGAGGTCGCGTCATATCTCACAGATTTCAATGATTTGACGATTGGTATGCCTGTTGCACTTGCGGTTGGCAGCGAAGGAGGAATTTGGAAAATGAGAAGAACCGCTTTTGCGACGATCGCCGAGGAGGACGCCATGATTCGCATCAAAGTTCAGTACGACGCAGTTGAGCGAACCTTCAAGCTTATCGATCAAGAGTTCAAGACGCTTCTCGAAGGCGATGCGCTATATGACCTGAACGTACCCCTGATGTATGAAGAAGAGGACAATGTGGAAGAGTTCATTCCATCTGGTAACACATTCGTCGCTCACGCATAATCGAAATATGTCAGTCGATCTTGGAATTCATAAAGCGCCCGTTCAAAAGGAGTATTATGAACCGATATGTACACGATATAAACGAAGCCGGGCTCAACGATGAGTTGTTGCAGTCTAATGAGCCAATCCTCGTGGATTTTTGGGCGCCCTGGTGCGGTCCCTGCCGCGCAATGTCGCCGGCGGTCGAAGCTGCTGCGGAAAAACTTGCGGGTAGTGCCAAGGTATACAAGATCAATGTGGACGACAACCCATCGGTTTCGCCGCGCTTCAATGTGCGAGGAATTCCGACACTGATTCTTTTCGAGCATGGCCGGGAAAAGAATCGCCTGGTTGGGCTCTCCAGCAAGGAGCAAATCGAGGCGCTGGTAACTTCATGATTAGACTTTCACCTGTGGTAATCACAAAAACAACGGAGCAATCCATATGAATCCGACGAAGAACGATCTCCCCGAAGCGTCCCGCAGCAAGGTCATTGGGCTTTGCAATGAACGGCTCGCTGACGCAATCGACCTGCAAACGCAATGCAAGTTTGCCCATTGGAATGTGAAGGGCGCGAACTTCATCGCTCTTCACGAACTCTTCGACAAGGTGAACGAAGATGTTGAGGATTACATCGATCTCATCGCGGAGCGCGCGGTGCAGCTCGGAGGCGTGGCCGAAGGAACAGCGCGTATTGCAGCGAAGCGTTCGAACTTAACCGAATACTCCGTCGCGACAACAAGCGGCCGCGATCACGCCGCGGCGCTCTCTTCAGCGCTTGCATCCTTCGGAAAATTGGTCCGCCGCGCAATCGACGCCAGCAACGAGTTCAATGACGCTGACACCGCAGATATTTTCACGGAAATTTCGCGTGGCCTGGACAAATGGCTGTGGATGGTCGAAGCGCATCTTCAGGAACGGGTATGACAACCTCTACGCCTGTGCAAAACCGCCGTCGACAAACAATTCCGTTCCAGTGATGTAACTGCTATCGTCGGACGCCAGAAATACCACGGCCTTGGCGATCTCATTGGGTTTGCCGAGCCGACCGAGTGGAACATTGCCGGCAATCGCTCATCACCTCCACGAGGCCGCTCGTAAATGCAACACGGATGCCATGCTAGCGCGAACTTCGCGATAAAATTTTTCTATATTGTCATGTTTGAACGCTACACGGAGAGAGCACGGCGATCCATCTTCTACGCTCGCGAATTGGTATCTGTGTACGGAAGCATGCTCATTGACACAGAGCACGTCCTTCTCGGCATATTGCGGGAAGATCCCAATGTCATCGCGCGTTTCCTTCCGTCAAAAACGAACGAAGACATTCGTGCCGAAGTAGAAAAAGGCATAGTCGCCAAACCCAAAATACCCACATCCATCGATATTCCGCTTTCCAAGGGAAGCGAACGGATTCTCGCGCACGCAATGGAAGAAGCAGAAATGTTGGGCCATCCCGAGGTCGAAGTTGAGCACCTTCTGTTGGGCGTGGTTCGAGAAGAAGACGGGGCGGCGGGGCAGATTCTCCGCTCGGCAGGCTTGAATGTTATAGCTATGCGGCAGCAATTGGGTTGAAATCGGTAGGCCATAC
>WNEQ01000726.1_pt1 | contig 17318 bp, 15 predicted proteins | sample 5399971 | NCBI WGS metagenome assembly WNEQ01 (sample SAMN13153330, study PRJNA577476) | soil metagenome | isolation source: 20 cm grassland meadow soil 2 days after 1st rain plot 5 | place: USA:California | collected 2015-09-18
TCCAGACGCCCGCCATGTCTGTTATTTCCTCAGCACCAGACCATCAACTTCGACGGTTCCCTTTTGCTCCTATTGACATAGTTGTCATGTTGTGAGCCAAGCCGCCCCTCGCACCGGTGATGCCGTCAACACTGGATAAGCGCTTTAGTGGCGCTCTTCATCGAACTTTCCAGCAACTTCCTTTGCCTGACGAGTGGCTGCCTCCACAGCGTTCATCATGCTCGTCCTAATCGAACCTTTCTCGAGTTCGTAGATCCCTGCGATCGTGGTGCCTGCGGGGGTGGTGACAGCGTCTCTGAGTTCCGCCGGGTGCATCTTCACCCGGTCAAGGAGGTTTGCGGTCCCCGTGAGCGTCTTTATCACAAGCTTGGATGCAATATCGCGAGGCATCCCTACCTTGAGACCCGCGCTGACCATCGCCTCAATCAGAATTGCGATGTAGGCTGGGCCGCTTCCGCTGAGGGCCGTCACCGCATCCATGAGATTCTCAGGAACTTCGAGATACTCTCCGAATGAGCCAAACACCGATTGCGTCACTCTGATATCGTCTTTCGTCAGTCCGTCGCCAACTGAGTAGGCCGTGATCGCCTCGCCGACCGTGGCTGCGATGTTTGGCATGGCTCGCACGACCTTCGCCCCAGGAAGGGATGATTGGATCTTTCTGATTGAGATCGCTGCCATCAAGGAAATCACCAGCTTTCCCTCGACGAGATCAGCGATTTCTTCCAGGACACCCTTCGCGTCAGCCGCTTTGACCGCAAGGATGATCACGTCGGCGTTCCGCGCCGCGTCCTTGTTGATTCGAGTCACGTGCGTCTTTCCTGACTGAAGATGTTCAATGGTTGATATGTTTCTCTTCGTGACGAAGACCTTGGTGACGTCGGATAGCTCAGAGACTCGTCTCGCTACAGCCTCCCCGATCTTACCCGCACCTATCACGGCTATGATCAATTAACCGGCTCCAAGCCAGCGATATGCCGACTTTTAACAGTCCCAGTGAGCGCACACCCGTAACCAGCCGTGAACTTCCGTTTCCCGAATCGGTCTCTGCTTCGAGGCCACGGTCGATCGCTCCTGTGCCAGGTTTGAAAGACTCCAGCTCGGCTGGGGGCGAGTTCGATATCAAATCGACGAATCAGGACCATACTAAGCTGATTTGGCTAGATATCTTGTCTTGTTAGGGTTCATTGCGTCTCGCTCTTGTCGCTGTTTCAACTAACCCGGCCGTCCTGAGGCGCGAAAATCGTGCTTAAGAAAGAGGAGTTTGGGCCTCTTCCCCAGTGAACGGAGAGATAAAGGCGAAAACGAAGCACGGTGAGATTACGATTGACCAGCTGGCTGAGATTCAACCCGGGATGGCGCAGATCATGCAGGAGGTCGCCCACCGATATTACTACACCTATTACGCTGCCAAGGGTGGGAACTGGAAGCTGGCAGCGCACGAACTCAAGTACCTTAGGGTCGCCTTGGGGGTAGCGAAGGTGACGCGGCCGAAGTTCACCGAGGACCTGACGGCTTTCGAAGGCGAGTACCTGACGCCAGTCCTCAAGGCTATTCAGAAACAGGATTGGAGCGAATTCGAAGCCGCGTACTTCGAGGGAATGAAAGGCTCGGACAGGTATCACGACAAGACAGGGCACGAGTACATTCGTTTTGTGCTGCCCAAGGACCCGCCGGCGCACATGTACTTTGGTCCCATGGAGAAGTTTCAGAGGAAGGAAGGCGAATGAACGAAGCGCCACACTCCTCCTTGTTTGACCTCCTAGTCTTGCAGAAGATACAATCGGTCACGTTCATGCGGGCATCTATGGCCGCACATAGGGTCCATTGCGCCTCCGGCTACTATCATCTGGGCGTAGGGTGTAGGTGGCGGACGGGCTGAGCACGTCGCCCTCGTTAACATCACCGAACCGAGTGATAGCACCGTGCTGCGGCCGCTCCCGGAGGGCTTCCGCCGAAGTTTCTACGCACTCAGAGTAATCTGAATGGAAGCTTCCAGAAGGGAGGGCTCAAAAGTTGCGAGCGGGAATCTTGCGCTCATTGTGTAGGCCCCTGGGGGCGCGTTAATCTTCATGCCATTCTGGTCGAACGAAGCATCCCAGGTGGCGGTTTGAATCAATGATTCTCCATGGTGGAGAGTTCTTGATTGGAGGACCTGTATGCACGCAACGACGGGAAGGTTTGAGAACGAAACGTCCTGAGTTGATGCCTTTCCGGTGACCGTGATTCTGAAGTCAGGGTCGCAAGGAGTTGGTGATGTGTAGTTGACGTCCTTGGTTCCTGAGTTTCGCAGTGCGACGAAGACTCTAACCTGTTCTCCGAGTTTGTATGAGGTCTTGTCCGTGAAAAGCTCCACTTCAAGCGCTCCACACACGCCGCCCCCGTCGCACTTTAGATCTGCGTGGGCGACGACCCGATTCCGATACTGAGATTCGGCCGAGAGGAGTTGTAGAGTCTTATCTAGTCCCTTTTGAATCTGTTTCAGCTGTTCAGGAAAAGGTCCGTCTGTCGCCCATTCGTCGACCCAGGCTACGCTGACGTTCTTGCCCTCGAGATGCGATACGAGCGCGTATCCGAAGTAGTCTGCTGCTCCCTGCTTCGCCGGATACTTCGCGTTGGAAATGGGTCCGATGTTCGTCGAGATTGTCGTTTTCAACTCTTGGAAATCAAAGGTGCGGAGAGCGGCAGAGAATGAACCGGAGTGGCTGCTGGTGAAGACAACGCTTCCGTTTTGACTTATGACGAGTGTATCCATGACTCCAGCTATCCCCCCGGTCTTCCTGAACTCCAGTGCAAGGCCTGAGGCCGTCGGGGTGTTTAGAGTCGAGACGGCCAGAGTAAGGAGTAACGACAAAGAGACCCCCGCTGCCAAGAGCGCAGTTCGACCTTTCATTTACAGGTCAGGATTACGATTTCGCTGTTCTTTAGCCTAGTGCTTCGAACAGTGTTCTATGGATGCGAACGGCTGGTTCAGTCTTCGCGACTTTAGACCATTGAGAGCTTTCTTACCGCTCTAGCTTTGGGCTTGCTTCGGCCACGGTCAGCTGAGCCCAGATGACGGAGAAGAGAACCATTGTTATTGCGAAGGGGAAGACGACGCCTATGCCGAGCCCCTGCGCGAGAGCCCCGCCAAGGAGTGGCCCTGCGACACCGCCAGCGTTCAGCCAAGAATTCTGAATTCCTACTGCCTTCCCCCTCTCCCCTTCCGATGTAACATCCGTGACCAGAGTCGTAATCGTTGTGCAGACTACGTAAACGAGTGGGGCTACGTAAAGGAGGGCGACAAGCAACGGGTCCCGGAAGAAGAGGAAGAAGGAGACAAAGAGCACGATCTGCGCTAGTAGACCTGCCCTGATTATCGGCTTCCTACCGACCCTATCGCTCAACCTTCCCGTAGGAGCTATCGTGACTGCCCCCAATACGTATCCCAAGGTAGCTGAAATGCCCCAGAGAAACCTCGACCCTCCGAGTACTTCGACGATGTAGATCGCGGCCAGCGAAGAAAAGGCTGTTATCCCGACCATGTAGCTGAAGCAGGAGATGCAGGGCATCAGAACTCGCCTATTGCTGAAGATCTCAAGGGTCGCTATCCTGCGCGCGGAGGGGTCAGGGTCGGGAGGCTGCGGGTTCTCTTTCAGCGCGAACAAGATGATCAGAGCGGCGGTCAGTGAACCGAGACCACCAATAAGAAAAGCCGCCCTCAGATCGTACCACTGGTACGTCACTCCACCCACCAAAGCCCCAACGGCTCCTCCGGATGCTGTTGAGGCAGCCATGAGACCGAGCGAGGTTCCCCTCCTCTCAACGCCGGCAGTCACGAAGGAAGCGAATACCGGTGTTGTCGCAGCGATTAGAAGCGCGGCGGCGGACCATGCCAAGAAGATCTGCGTGAGGTCTCGCGTGAAGGCCAGGAAGAAACTGAGGGCCGCGTAGGGAAGTAATCCGACCAGCATCAGCGGTTTGCTCCTCGAACTGCGGTCCTTCAATGCACCCCAAATTGGCGAGGCCAATATCGCACTGAGAGCCGGGACGGAGGCAACCGAAGCGGCCAGGAACTCCGAATTGCTGATCCCAAAAAGGTAGAGTGGAAGGAAGCTTATGAGAACTCCCGTCGGGATCGAACCACTGACAAGAGAAAAGTAAGCAATCGTCGAATTCTTCAGGAGGTATTCGAAGGATGCTTCGTAAGTTGGGTAATAACTCTTCGCGAGAGAAAAGAATGACAAGTTTGGGATCGATGTGCCTTCGCCGGGATATCAGCCGTTCGTCGGGCGATAGGTAGCGGAGGGAGGGACGGACTCTGCCACCTTCGCGCACTTTTTCGGTCTGGAAAGAGGAAACTTGCGCAAGAACTGATTCGCTCTTGCGCGGCGCAGGATCCGTGTGTTCGTCCACTCCAGGATGAGAAGGAAGGCCCGATCGTATCTTCGATGAAACTGAAAGCTCTTATCGCGCTTGCGTGCCCTTCTGCACTCGGCAAGGTTATGCTTCAGAACATCCGGTTCAATGCATGGCTCAGGGTGCAGGTCTTCGTTTCAGGTTTCGCCATAATGGCGCTCGAGCTGCTTGGAAGTCGTCTAATAACCCCGGTCTTCGGCAACTCCACCACGACCTGGGGGAGCCTCATAGGAGTCGTCTTGGCGGGGCTGGCCGGTGGGTACCAGTACGGAGGAAAGCTTGCCGACCGCTCGCCGACTCGCGTGAGGTTCTCGACGATCCTCTTCACAGGCGCCGTGTTCGTCATCCTGGTTCCTTTCATCGCCCCCTCAGCGCTCGCCCTCTCACTCTCCCTCGGCCTCGGCGACCGATACGGCCCCGTGCTCGCAACCACCCTGATCCTGGGGCTGCCGACCTTCCTACTGGGGATGACCTCGCCCTTCGCGCTCAGGATGGGCGCGCAGCAACTCGCCTCGCTTGGGAACCTGAGCGGGAACCTCTACTCGATCTCCACGGTCGGCAGCATCTTGGGTACCTTTGGGACGGTCTTCGTCCTGATACCGCTCTGGGACGTTCGTAGCATCATCTTCGGGCTTGGTGTGATTCTGATGCTGGTCGCGGTTATCTGGCTGCCCAGGTTCTCCGTGATCATCGCCGCGCTCTTCATCCTGCTGCTCGCCACCTCCGCAACCTCGACCTTGACGCAAGTGATTGCCCGCTCGGGTTCCGTCGTCTACGAGAAGGAGACCCCCTACAGCCTCCTCGATGTCGTCGACCTCGACACTCGGCGGACGCTCTACCTCAACGGTCTTCCCCAGAGCGCGATGGACATCAACGACCCCACTCGCCTCGTCTATGCCTACACGGCCTTCTTCAACTTCGGCTTCGTAATCAACCCGGACCTGAAAGACGTCTTGTTCGTCGGTGGCGGTGGCTTCTCGGGCCCCAAGTACTTCCTTTCCACCCATCCCGGGGTGCAAGTGGACGTAGCAGAGATTGACCCCGACGTCATCGAGACTGCGCGAAAGTACTTCGCAGTCAATCCCGACCCCCGCCTCAACGTCTTCAACGAAGACGGTCGGCTCTATCTGTCGGAGACTGGCAAGACCTACGACCTGATTGTACTCGATGCCTATGCGAAGAGCTACGTGCCTTTTCATCTGCTTACGAGGGAGTTCATGCAGCTGGTCGCCTCTCATCTCTCGCCCAACGGAGTCGTGATTTCGAACCTGATCGGATCCTTGGTGGGAGATACCTCGAACCTGGTTCGGGCCGCCTACAAGACGGCATCAGACGTCTTTCCGAATTCGATCGTCTTCGCGACCCAGAAGTTCGGTGGTTTCGTGCAGAACGTCATCCTGGTCTACGACAAGGCCGCCTCCCCGCGGCTGACCGCGCTGTTGAATAATAGGACTGCTTCTGCAGGCGAGTATCTGGATTACCTCTACCGAGATAGCATCAATACCGACGATATCCCTCTGCTCACCGACAACTACGCTCCTGTCGAGACGTTGCTTAACCCGGTTACGGGTAGGGCGTACGTGATCGAGCAGCAGGTAGGGCGACTCTTGCCAGCGACGGCCGTGGAAGGAAACTACGTGATTACACTCTCACTTCTAGCCGTAGTTAGCGGTGTGTGGATCATCTACGTGGCGAGGACAAAGCAAGACGCCTAGTGTTGAATATCTATCGACAGCGGCGCTCTTGCTCCCGGTGACCCAAGCCCGACGCGCCCGATATGCTCGATCTGGACTTGTGCCAGGACCGCGGTGTTCGACTCCGAAAATTCCAGTGGGATGCCCCCGCTCAGGCGCTCGCAGTCTCTCGATTCGCTGCCCACGGCTTCGGTTCCTTGATGCGAAGGGCGGCCGACAGGGGGTTACCCGCTGATCGATGGGTGGCTAGGCACTTCTATGTCCGTGCCAGAGCTTGCCCGAAGTCTTCGATCAGGTCCTCGGCGTCCTCTATCCCCACAGAGACCCTCACCAAGGTCTCGCTGATGCCTATCTTCCCCCTCTCCTCCGCCGAGAGCTGCGTGTGAGTCAGTATGGCGGGCTGTGCCACAAGGGTCTCGACCCCTCCGAGGCTCGCCGCCAGGATTGCCACCTTAAGCGACTCTGTGAACTTCATCGCGTCCTTCATCGAGCCGCGTATCTCGAAGCTCAGCACCCCGCCGTAGCCGTCCATCTGCCTCCGAGCGAGAGCGTGCTGCGGGTGGGTCCTCAAACCGGGGTAGTTGACCTTCGCGACCTTCTTGTGGCGCGAGAGGTACTCCGCAAGGGCTTGGGTGTTCCTGTTCTGCGCACGCACCCTCACCGCCATGGTCTTGATGCCGCGCAATGTCAGCCACGCCGCGTGAGGGTCGAGCGTCCCTCCGAGTGTCCTCCTCACGAATTTGATTTTCTCCACCAGGTCGCGCCTCGCTGCTGCCGCTCCCGCGATTACGTCGGCGTGACCGTTGAGGTACTTCGTCGCGCTATGGAGCACAACGTCGGCGCCCAAGCTCAGGGGCTTCTGATTGATCGGGGAGGCGAAGGTGCTGTCGATAAGGAGGAGCGCGCCAACGCCGTGCGCGAGCCTGGCTGCCTTCGCTATGTCGACGAGCTTGAGGGTCGGGTTCGTCGGGCTCTCAATGTACACTACCGTGGTGTTCTTCTTCAGGTTTCGGCGCATCTGTACGATGTCCGTCGTCTCGACCATCGTGGTCTCAACTCCCAGCCGCGGTAGGAAGTCGTGAATCAGCCTGTAAGTTTCGCCATAGAGGTCGCTGACCGCCAACAGGTGCGACCCCTCGCGCACGAAAGAGAGGACGGAGGTCGAGATCGCCGCCATCCCCGAAGAGAAGAAGGCGGAGTCCTCGGCGCCCTCGAGTTCGGCGAGCTTCTTCTCCAGCCTACGGACAGTCGGGTTGTCCCATCTGGTATAGACGAAGGAGGAGCCCTCACCCTTGGCGGCCTTCATGACCTCCTCCGCTTTCGTGAAGCCGAAGGTCGAGCTCTGGTAGATCGGTGTCGTAACCGAGCCGGTTTCTTCGTCCAGGGGTTCGGCGGCGTGCACCGATGAGGTAGAATCCTTCAATCTCTAGGGATGGTCAGGCAGTCTATCCTTAAGAGCCTATCCCAAAAATAACCCAAAGAAGCCACGGGAGGAGCCTCTTCGTAAGTCGCTCTGGCCGAAGAGCGGGGGTTCGTATTCAACAGCCGTCGGCAACCCGGTTTATTCACGATGGCGTCGGCTGAAGGTCTTCTAGAATCACCTTGGCCGCATTGTGACCGGGGAAACCCGTGACGCTCCCCCCTGGATGCGTGCCGGCGCCCGTCAGATACAGGTTCTTCACAGGTGACTTGTAGCCCGAATAGCCAAGGATGGGCCTAAATGAAAATAGTTGGTCGATTGTCATGTGCATGTGATAATAGTCGCTTTTGTTGAGCATGAGACGCTTTTCGAGGTCAACTGGCGATTCGACCCTGATTTTCTCGATTGACCTGTGTATGTTTGGGGCGTACTCGGCGACAAGGTCGATTATTTTCTCCCCTTCTTGTTCGCGAATTTGATCCCAAGATTTTCCGTTCTTTAGGGTGTAAGGTGAATATCGAGTCTCGATTGTTAAGACGTGCTTACCCGGAGGAGCCAGTGTCGGGTCAGTTGTGCTCGGAGTGGATATCCAGAGTGCAGGTTTTTCTGGGGGACGGCCGTCTCGATATTCCCGATACGCCTTCTCCAAGTAGTCGATGGAAGGGCAGATGAGCTGTGGTCCAACGCTGCTTTCCGCAGCCATCCCTTCTGGACACGCCGTATATCGGGGCAACTCGCTCACCGCGGCATCGATTCTAAGGGTTATCCCGTCAGCACTCCGTATTGCCTCGACCTTCTTGACAAAATTGGAGTCGAGGTGGTCGGGACCGACGATTTGTAAAAACGTCTGTTTTGGGTCGGCGGAACTGACAACAATCTTGCCCTCGATCAGCTCTCCGCTCGACAATTCCACCCCAACTGCGGTGTTGTCCCGGATTACGACTCGCCTCACAATAGAGTTCGTCCTTATGATCCCACCATAGTGTCTCACGCACCTGGCCATGGCTTCGCAGAGCATGCCGTTTCCCCCGGCGGCGTGTTTCACTCCCAGCTGGTGGAAAACACTGTGCCACCCCGCCAGCAAACCTGTTCCAACACTCGCCGGGTCCAACGCGGCAGCACCCGGGCCGAGCAACGCTATCGGTGCGCGGAGATATTCTGTCTCGAACGTTTCCTCGAGTATCTGTTTGGCACTGGTTACTAGCTTTCGGATGACTTCTTCGGCCTCGGCTCCCTCTGCGAGGAGAATGAGTTCTCTCAGAGGAGGAGGTGGAATGAGCATCGTCATCCCAATCAGGCTGTTAATCTCGGACCATGTGTCGACGTATTCAACGTAAGCCTTGGCATCGTGAGGAGAGAGTCTCTCAATCTCTTTGGCCGTCTTTGAAACCGATTTGTAGAAGAAGAGGGATTTCCCGTCAGGAAATGGCGCAAAAATTTGAGGGTCCATCTCAATGAACGTCAGGCCGAACTTCTCCAGTTCCAGGTCCTTGACCACGGGCCCTCCATGAATCCCTACTAACTCGAGCGCGCCAGTGTTGAATCGGTACCCGGGAAAGAGCTCTTCGGTGGAGACACACCCTCCCACGATCTCTCTCTGCTCTAAAACGAGAACCTTGAGGCCGGCCATCGCCAGGTAACCGGCACAAGTCAGTCCATTGTGACCAGCACCTATCACTATGGCATCGAAACGATTCATCGGGACGATCTTCGCTGGCTAACCGGAGAGGAGTTAATCCTTGGACTCAATGTCGCCTCTTCTCGTTTACTCTTTCTTAAGCATGAGCGACAGGGAGTGAATTGCTAGTCACATCTCGGGACTTCCTGGCGGCAAATAATTTGTTGAGTTTGTCGGCTAGGTAGTGGTTGCTCACCTCGAGGCTGACAGACTTGACCCCGTCAAGAGTGCTGACGGCATCCACGATGTCGGTTGCTATCTTGACGGCAAAGAAAGGAGGACAGAAGGGAATCGTCAGGTGAAACTTCACAGCCACGACCCCATCCTTGATATCTACCTGGTCAATCAGCTTGATCTCTGTGATCGGAGCCCCGATCTCCGGGTCGTGGATCTCCCGCAGTTTAGCGTATACTTTCGCCGTCGTGAGCCCGTCGGCCGTTTTACTCCCACCCTCCACTCAGTCGTTGAACATCGCAGAGAACCTCTTAACCCTAGGAGTCTGCCCCTTTGCAAATCCGTCTTTACCCGTCCTCTTGAGAATGCCCTTTATGTCAAGGCCCATTATCGTGCCCAGGGTTTCACCGAACATCGCCCTCTTGTCTTCTTCCGTCAGCGGTTTGATGCCCCATTTCTTCTGCGCGTCTCTGGGTACATTCCATTTCCAGAACGCCTCAATCGCGTCTTGTACGCCATCGATCAGTATCTGATCGGTCCCCCATGACATCTTCCTTGGAGGAGCAATCTTGAGAAATCTGGTCATCAGTTCGTCGAACTCCAGCGGTCTTCTTGCGGCGACCGAGGAGATCGGAGGGCCCATGTCTACGTAGAAGTTGTCATGAACAGCGGCAATCATCGCCGACTTCTCGACCTCAGGATACGATGCATGATAGCAGAAGAAGTTAAGCTCGGGAAAGTCCCCTGCGGCTGCGTCTATGTCCAGTGGATCCGCGAGGTACCTGTAGTAGGTGCTCCCCTGGGAGAGCCCTTTGTGGATTGAGGCGACTTTGATTCCCATCTGTACAAGTTTTTCCCAGACCGGGTACGCAACTTTCCTATCGTCACACTTCCATCCTCTTGTCGGGCCCCGCGGATCTGTGTTGTAGAACTTGAACCCCTTTACATTGAAGTTCTTTATCTGATACTCTATCTGCTCCAGCGCCTTCTCTCCATCGAGAGGGTTTACGTAGCCGAACAGCACCATTCTGTCACGGTATTGATCACTGAACTTCGCATAATTGTCCATGTTTCCCAGCATCTTGCCACCAAAAAAATCCATGAATCCAACCGGATTCAGCCCTCCCATCGTCGTTGCCGTCTCATGGAAGACCTTGTCGACGTACATCTCTGGGGTCTGGTGTCCGAGCTTGAATGAACCAACTTTACCGAACAGGTTCCCTATCTGGTTATCAATCGACCTCATGAATTCGGCACCTTGGGGCGTTGAGGACCTCAAGTGGCCGTTGAAGTAGTGAGTCTGGTCATCCAAAATGAAAAGTGGCCTGCTCATGATTTAGCCTTCCCGGCGGGCGACCGTCGCTTCTTTTCGAGCAGCCTAGAAACTTGCACTATTAATTCGCCGATTTATTTCTTCAGCCATATAGTGGCCACTTAACATTATCTGAACGTCCTTCACCCCTTCGACACCAAGCAAGCGACGCTTCAAATCGAGGCTGGTGGCCAGCACTAGCAAGGCAGGACAATAGGGAGAGAGGCAATGGTATCGCACCGAAACGATGCCGTCTCTCACGTCAACTCTTTCGACCATCTTGAGCTCGGTAATGGGAATATTGTGCTCTGCTTCTCTGACCGATCCTATGGCTTTCTCTATCTCTTTCTCTAACACGACGCCCTTCCGACGAAATAATCTATATAACTCTTCAAAGCTCTTCACTCCCGTTCCAATCATACCCTTCAGAAAGGGAAAAATTCTGACGTCTCTTCTCTCGGTCAGACCAAGACCAGAACCCCTTTGCCGACGAGCATTGACAAGTAGTCTAACACCGTCTTGAGTTGCAGAGTTCCCAACGCCTCTCCTGGAGCCCCCCCGCTTAGCACCGTCTCGAGCGGGGCGGAACCGTCTAGCCGAGATAGGATTGACATTAGGCGTTTCGACTTCACGAAGTAGATCTTGCTCTCGCCCTCGCTATAACCTCGGTAATCCATGATGATGCCGCCAAAGGCTTCTTCTCGCAATACCACGGACGGAGATAACCGCAGCTTGCGTTTCATGTCAAGCACATCGGCACACACCCATGAACTCGGCTAATCGTATTTAACAAATGCCAGGATAAATCACGTGTCAGAACAGTTACGAAACAAACCAGTCGGCTCTCAAAGTCGGGGGTCTTGGATCGAGTTCGTCCTGAGCCATCCCTGCTGGATATTGACGCTCAGATAGTCTACGAAGTTTTTATATCTTGTATCGACGGGTGCGCGGAAGGCGCATGGAATGTCGGTGAAGATCGTCCCTCAACAAATCTCTGGGGAAAGAGCGTCAACCCCTGATGACCCGAAAATTGAAGAGGAGATAGAGATTCAAGAGTTTTCGTTGGACTGCTTGTGTGGGGTCTATTGAGCGGGCATGTGCCCCTTGAGCTGCTAACCACACCGAAGCAAGCCGCATCCGGTATTGCGGCCGGGAGTTTCTTCGAGCGAGGCCTGAGTGCGCCAATCGCCGTCTCATGGGAAGTCACGTATGCGTGCAACCTGAGTTGCATACACTGCCTCTCTTCGTCGGGGAAGAAGAGGCCTGGCGAGCTAACGCTCGAAGAGTGCAAGGGGCTGATAGATGAGTTGGCCCGACTAAAGGTCTTCTATGTGTACATAGGGGGTGGTGAACCTTTTGCCAGAAGAGACCTGCTTGACATACTCGAGTATGCAGACCAGAGAGGTCTGAGGACGCCCATAAGTACGAACGGTACGCTGATCAACGGAGAAATCGCGCAGAGGCTGTCGACCCTGAAAAATATCCGTGTTCAGCTCAGTCTGGACGGAGCTAGCCCCGCTACACACGATAGGATAAGGGGGGTGGGAAGCTTCAATCGAGCCTTGAGAGCCCTTGACTACTTGAAGGAGTTCGATGTCCCTTACTACATCACGACAGTCTTGACTCGGTTTAACTTTCCCGAGCTGGATCAGCTCTACCGACTTGCTCAAGCGCAGCAAGTCAAGCTCAGGGTTCAGCGCCTCAGACCGAGCGGCAGGGGAGTGGATTCCTGGGACCTCCTTCACCCCACCCCCGACCAGTTCGTGCAATTCCACAGGTGGCTCTTAGAACATGAAGAGGTGTTGACTGCCGATTCCTTCTTCTTCATCAATGCCCTTGGGGAGAGCCTGAAGGGGTTCTCCATCTGCGGTGCTGCCAAGATGATCTGTCTGATCTCCCCCACCGGCGATGTCTATCCATGTCCGTTCATACAAGCTCACGAATTTGTGGCGGGCAACATAAAGGAGAAGCCTTTCCAAGAAATTTGGACACATTCGGATGTCTTTGATACCTTCAGAAATTTGGAGCTGCACGAGTGTTCTGGTTGCCCGGCCAACAAGACGTGCAACGGTGGATGCAGGGCGACCGCCTATTTCATACGCAAATCTCTCGAAAAATCCGACGCCGAGTGTATGAGAAGAGCGATGGACGAAAATCCGAATCTGCGGCTGATGCTGGATCCGCGGTTGCGGCTTGCTAAGACTTCGGTCGCAGCACCGAGGGAAGAAGCGGCTTGAGCGTTCTGCTTCGGAGACACTGAAGCCAGAGCCCCAACTGATAGACGAGATCCTCCAGAAAGTACAGCGAGAGAAATATCGGGAACGCTACCTTGGGTTTGAGTCGCACGTATTCCCTGATGGCCAAGATCGCGGCAGCCGTAAGCAAGATTACCAAGGCCGTTTGAGATAGCAGTGCGAGAGCGAGTAGCATGATGGAAAAGTGCCTCGATAGACCCCTGCAGAGCTCGAAGAAAGAATTGTAATAATCCATGAGAACTACTCCGAATATCCGGGCTCCACCTACGGGCGCGTGTAGGCGTCGGGACGAGTATGACTTCCGCACGAATTCAACCGCGGGCAGCACACCTCCGGCGAGAATTGGAAGAGAGTTCCAGAGAATCAGACCGGAGATAACTAAGACGTAGAAAAGAGTCTTAAGGGAAGAGATACGCCAAGTGCTCCGCATCTTAGGATACTTGGAGAGAAGCCTTGCAACAGATGTCCCGTAAGAAAAATAGCGCGCGACAAATCTCTTCAAGCCACCGCTAGGGTGGTGCTCGACTGCGCCGGTCGGAACATATCGTACGCGGCCGCCGTGCAGAGCGGCCTTCCACGTCAAATCCACGTCTTCGCCGATCGGGAGCGATTCGTCGAACCCGCCTATTTCCTCGAACAGCTCTCGGTTAACGAGCATGTTGCACGTGGGGAGGTAGGTGAACTCCGACCCTTGGTCCAATCTTCTGCCGATTCGGCCTAGATAGAGTGGCGATCGCACATTTTCGTATCTGTCAATATTCGTTTCTCCCGGGTGGTTGACAACCCCGCCTACGATTCCCGGTTCCGGTATGTACGCCACCAGCTCTCTGAGCCAATCGCTTCGCGCGATGCAATCGCTGTCAATGAAAGCAACGAATTCCCCCGTCGCGATTCTGCATCCCAGGTTGCGGGCGTGCGCTGCTCCTCCGTGCACCGGCGAGACCGCCAGTTTGATGTGGACGTCCTCGAGGCTGATCGACACTGGAGGCGAGGAAGCATCATCGACAACTATTATCTCAATCCTGCTCAGAGGATAGCTCAGAGCGGCGAGAGAGGAGACGCAAGCGTGTAATTCGGAGACTCTATTCCACACCGGCACGATAATGGATATGGACGGCAACGTTTCAGGCGGGGAACCTTGCAGGTGGATATACCCGGCCTTCTCCAATCCATCCAGGAAAGAATCAGTTTTCATCTCGGTCGTCTGCGAGGACCCCGATTGAATCGGACTGGAACGCGTGCCGAGATGCTCTAGAAGCTCATATGCGGCTCGATTCAATCGCAGGAATCTCAGTGGGTCGGACGATTCGATGAAGAAATTACCCTGGTTTTCTCGAAGCGTCACCCCGGGACTGAAGAGATATTCCTTGGGCATTCAACCACCGTGCAGGATCTGGATGCGAGCAGGCGCCAGATTATCGTTTCCACCGCCGCTACCGAGCAAAGAGGTGAATTGGAGCATGAGGGATTCGTCTCGGCCCTGCGTTCCTACTTTGGAATGCGTTTCTGTACCTTCCGAAGATGGGGGAGCAGAGTCTTCTGATATTGAGCTAGGTTCGCCGCGAGATCTTCCTGCCTGCTCGCATCCAGCATGGCTATGTGGCCAGCGCCCGTCTTCGCCATCTTCTCAAGCTTACCGACTAGCTCGTCGACGCTTTGGAATACGGGAAGGGCGTCAAGCACTATCTTGTCATCTACATACTGATTGAACTCCTCAAACGCCCTAGGGTCGTAGTAGTTCAGGAAGATCTGCGTGTGCGTGGTCAGCGCCGTAGAGCTTGCGAATACCTTGTGCTTCATCTCCCTCAACCACTTATCGATGTCGGGTGAGACTGCGCAGAAAGCAAGTTGCTGCACCATCATCTCCTCGGGATCTCTTCCTAGTCGGCGAACCTCATCGTAGAAGAGCTTTGCACATTTGTCGTCCACCCATCCCACGAACCCGTCGCCATAACGAGCCGCGTGCAGCAAGCTTCTGGGCCCCAGGGCACCATAGATTATGGGAATCCGTTGCTTGGGCTTGGTGTAGCCGAATGCGCCGTGCAGGCTGTAGTACTTTCCCCGATAGTTCAGCGGTTGAGGACTCGACCAGAGCATCCTGATAATCTTGACCGCTTCATCGAGCCTGCCGATGCGCTCAGACCACTTTGGCCACTTCGAGGTGACCGGATATTCGTTCTCGGCCTCCCCCGTTCCAACTCCGAGCCATACACGCCCGGGGTACAGGTAGCCCATCGTCGCGAACGCCTGGGCCACTATCGCCGGATTGTACCGAAGTATCGGACAGGTCACGCATGTCCCGAAGATTCCCCTGCCGGCCCTCTCCGCTATTGCGGTCAGGTGAACCCATGCTTGATGCTGCGGAGCCCCGGTGTGATACTGTGGATGAAAATGGTCGCCGGTCCAAAAACCGTCGAATCCAGCCTTGATGGCTGCGACCGCATTTTCGACAAGCACTTCTGGCGGATGGAGGTCGGTCGATCCCCAAAGAACGCTAACCACAACCGATGAAGATAGCTTATTTTATATTAGCTTTTTTTGCTTCGTGACTGTGTTCTTTGGGGTCCGGAGCGGCTACTTGCTTGCTGCCAACTCTTTGAGCAGCACCGTCATCCTCTCGACGACCTTGTTCACTATCCTCTTTCCCTTCTTCACGTCTGCTTTGGTCGGGTCTCCAATCGATCCGGTCTTGCTCAAGAGCTTGAACGAAGGGAAGGCTGCCTGAATCTTGGGCCCACCGGCCACCAGATTGAATTTGATAAACTCCGAGTAGCCCACCGGTTTGGTTCCTCTGGCTCTGCTCATCAGGACTCGCTGGCCGAGGGCCGCTGCAACAGATGTCTCCGTTTCACACGCGTGAAATATGAAACCGAAATCCTCCTTGATAAGGTCACCACCCAGCTCCCACCAATTCACCACCGCGATCTTGGCCCCCGTCTCCTGGTGGAGTTCCTGTATGGCCGTGCCGATCGCAGAGAGATTTCCGCCATGGCCGTTTACTATCATGATTTTCCCTATCCCATGATCGGTCAGACTCCTGCAGATGTCCTTCACGACCCTGCTGAAAGTCTCGTTGCTCAGAGTAATCGTCCCGGGGAATCCCATGTGATGCCACGAGACGCCGTAGGGTAATGGGGGGAGAACCAGCGCCGTCACTGAATCCCCGGCTGCTTGAGCTGCTCTCTTTGCCAACTCGTACGCACAGAAGATGTCGTTGTTCACAGGGAGATGGAGACCGTGCTGCTCATTCGAGCCGAGCGGAAGTACCGCGACGACCTTGGGGCCGAGTGATTTTGAAACCTCTTCCCATGTGCTCTCTGCGAGAATCACGTCTCATGGCTGGGCGCTCAGCCCTAAAAGGATTGGCGCTGACTTCTGTGCTGGTGAGACGGTCTTGCGCGCGCACGCTACTCGTCGGGCGGGAGAAAGGGGCGCAGTGAAGGGTTTTTCTGGAGCTGGAGAGGCCTCGCTTCTCTGATTTCTTCGTCTAACAGCTTAATGTATTCGTCCCTGTTGGCCAGATGCTCCTTGAGTTTTTCACTTTCGCTCCTCGCATAGATTGTGCAATGGTCGTTCATTCCTCCCACCTCAGTGCACATTTTCCAGGCGACCCAGCACTGTCCCGTCGGAAAAAGATGCTCGCAGAACGGCATGATTAATTAATCGCGGGCGGCTTCGCATATATCTCTTTCCGAGCAAGCTAGGATCCCTCGGGAGTCGGGCGAGACGCACCAATCGAGGACCCTCTCTTCTGCAGTTCGAAGTAACGGAATTTGCGTCGAGCCTCAGACAATCGCATTCCGGATAAGAGGGCGCGGCGAATTTGGTCCTCGGCCCGCCGGATCTCAAGCGCGGCGGCAAGGACTTTCTTCTCCACACGCTTTTGAACTATCACAACTCCATCCGCGTCGCCAATGACGAGGTCCCCTGGGGCTACTCTCGTATTCCCTACTGATATGGGAATCTGATAGGCTTCCACTCTAACTCTGTCCTTTCCAGTCCGCATATGGGTGCCCCGACTGAACACCGGGTACTTGAGGTCCATGCTCCTAAGACTGTCACGGCACACCCCATCGATAACGGTCCCTGCAGCTCTACGTTTGCGAGCGGCCAGAGTTGTGAGCTCTCCCCAAACGGTGGTATCGAGTCGTCCCCCATTGTCGAGGACGATCACTGTGCCCGGTTCGATATCATCGAGGTAGTCTCCGACGGTCCCGTTCGCGGCCGAGTCTGCGTACTTGACGGTAAAGGCACGCCCAACAACCCTGAAACTCCTGTCGAGTGGAGAAATCCCAGAGCACTGACCCTTGACTCCCGTCCTATCAAGCGCGTCGCTCACCGCAGCCGTGGTGAGTCGTTTCCATTCCTCGAAATCTTCGCTCACCGG
>WNEQ01000728.1_pt1 | contig 17314 bp, 13 predicted proteins | sample 5399971 | NCBI WGS metagenome assembly WNEQ01 (sample SAMN13153330, study PRJNA577476) | soil metagenome | isolation source: 20 cm grassland meadow soil 2 days after 1st rain plot 5 | place: USA:California | collected 2015-09-18
AGACTCCGACGGTCTCGGATGTCGTCGCGAGGGTCTTCACAGGATTCAGGAGCCTCTCGGAGAGCCTCGCGGGCATGACAGACAGCATAACCAAGTCGGCCGCGAAGTTCCTCTCGGAGGCTCCTCCTCTCTCGGACGTCACGGGCAGATTGTTCACAGGGTTCAGGGCGCTGACCGAGACTCCCACCTTATCCGACGCTCTAGGTAGGGTCTTCACCGGATTCAGAGCGCTGACAGAGAGTCCTACCGTCTCTGATTCCGTTGCCAGGATATTCACTGGCTTCAGAACAGTGCCTGAGAATCTCGCCTCATCAATCTTCGACAGCATCAGCAAGTCCGCGGGGAAGTTCCTCTCGGAGGCTCCTCCTCTCTCGGACGTCGCAAGCAGAATCTTCACTGGACTCAGAGGACTGACGGAGAGTCCCACCATCTCTGATTCCGTTGCCAGGGTATTCGCTGGCTTCAGAGCAACATCTGAAGATCTCGCCTCGTCAATCTTCGACAGCATCAGCAAGTCCGCGGGGAAGTTCCTCTCGGAGGCTCCTCCTCTCTCGGACGTCGTTGACAGATTGTTCACTGGACTCAGAGGACTGACGGAGAGTCCCACCATCTCCGACTCGCTCTCAAGAATCTTCAGTGGTTCAAGGGCGATGACTGAGGACATCTCGGCCATCCTGTCTGACATGGCGGATAGGGCCCATGTAATCATAGTCGCAGACACGTCGCTCTTCTCAGACTCGGTCTCGAAGGCTATGAAGTCGACGAGAAATGTTCTGGACACCTTCTCCTTCACCACCGCGTTTTCCGCCTTCGCCAGTCTCGCCAGAGGATTGACTGACTCATTCCCGTTCAGCGATACGGTGCCGTTTTCATACACGTTGCTCAACTCCTTCCAGGTGCTTGTTACCGACTCATACGCCTACAGTGAAACCGCCGCTCGCACGGCTCACGACATACTCGACACGGTAGTCGCGCTAATCGACTCCTTCGCGTTCGGAGACCAGATTGGGTCAGGCGGGGCAAGCAATGCTGTCGGCTTCTTCGCTGACTTGGCGAACAGACTGGTCGCGGGAGTGAAGGGACTGACTGGGAGTTTGACTGGGCCGACTGGGAGTTCGACGGGGCCGACTGGGAGTTTGACGGCGCTCGGCCTGACATTCGGGCTAATCGCCGCACTCGCCGCGATGGTCGCAATCTTTGTGAGAAGAAGGAAAGGAAGGAGCGGCTGTAACGTCATAACCATGGCGGCTCCTCCGTGTCCGAAGTACGGCGGGAAACACATGTGCGGAGGTCGCTCAACGCACGGAGAAGCTCACAAGTGCAAGTGCGGAGCCAGTTGGTAGAGGACTCTCCCACGGACGCGCCGCTCGCTGGAGACTCCTGGTCGGGACCAAGTCAACCATTTCGCATCACCGGCAACACCTTACGGCCGAAAAGTCGATCACTTCTGCCTGATTCGCGTTGCCATGCCCATGCCTGAGCGACAATTGCACTCGGCTTAGGCCCGGTGGAAGATCCCGCCGCGTTGAACTCGCACTCAGGGCGTTGGGGGCCAGCCACCTTCAATAAGCTCCTTTCATACTTCTCTTGGCCGGCAAAATGAAGCAATACGATCTGATTGTGATCGGTAGCGGTTCCGCGATGAACGTGGTAGAACCGATGATCCAGGAGAGTCCCAAGATCAAGGTCGCAGTAATCGACAAGGACGAACCGGGCGGGATATGTCTGACGAGGGGTTGTATACCATCAAAGATTCTTCTCTATCCCGCGGAGCTCGTCAGAACACTCGAGAAGGCGGGAGAGTTGGGCATCGGAGCGGAGATCAAGGAGATAGATTTCGGGAAGATCATGGACAGAATGAGGACGCTAATCTACGAGGAGATAAACGCGATACGCAAGGGACTCTCTAGTTCGGAGAACATAGACTACTTTCAGTCGGTCGCCGAATTCGTCTCCCCATACACTCTGAAGGTGGGAGACGACACGATAACTTCGAAGATGATCTTTCTCTGCATCGGGTCGAAGACCATGATACCACCGATAAAGGGGCTGGAGGAGACCGGTTACCTCACGAGCGATACGGTCCTGAAGTTGACGGCCCTGCCCAAGAGTGTCGCGATCGTGGGGGGAGGATACATCGCAGCCGAGTACGGCCACTTCTTTTCGAGCATGGGGTCGAAGGTTACGATACTGGGGAGGAATGAGCGGTTTCTCCCGGAAGAGGAGCCTGAAGTCAGCGCTCTGGCCAGGAGGGAGCTTGGGAGACACATCGAGATCCTGACCGGTCATGAGGTGGAGGAGGTGGAGAGGACGTCGAGCGGTCACAAACGCCTGACCGCCCGAGATAGAAAGGGTGGAAGAAGGAGACAGGTGGAAGCCGACGAGATCTTGGTCGCGGCAGGGAGAGGCCCCATTACGGAGATCCTGCATCCCGAGAAAGCAAAGATAAGCGTCACCAAAGACGGTTGGATCGCGGTCAACGAATACCTTGAGACTTCGCAGCCAAACGTCTGGGCCTTTGGCGACGCAGACGGAAGTTACCTCTTCAAACACGTCGCGAACTACGAATCCGAGGTAATCTACTACAACGCGGTCCTGAAGAGAAGGGTCAAGGCGGACTACCACGCCATTCCTCACGCCGTCTTCACCTATCCAGAGATCGCGAGCGTGGGACTGAAAGAGAAGGAGGCGGTTCAGCGGTACGGCGATAAAATCCGGATCGGTTTCTACAAGTATGAAGATACAGCGAAAGGAGAGGCGATGAACGTCAAAGACTATTTTGTCAAGGTGATCATCGATGGCTCCACTCGGCGAATTTTGGGTGCGCACATCATCGGGCCCTACGCTTCAATCCTGATACAAGAAATCGTAAACGTGATGTACACCTCCGATAGAAGCTCGGACACAATCAACGAGGCGATCCACATCCATCCCGCGTTGAGCGAGGTAGTTCAGAGGGCGTTCGGGTCGCTGATGCCGGTGGAGCACTATCATCACCACGTGCTTCAGCAGATGTTGGAGCAATCGGCGTATCGGGAGGTACCATCGGAGAAGCCTGAGAAGAGGCAAGGGAAGAGGATTGTCCTGAAGAGCGGTTCGGTAGAGTAGCGGAGCGGGCAGACCTTCTTATCTGATTAGTCGAGCTGAGTTGAGGATGAAGATGAGCTCGGAGGCGACGTGTATCCCTGCGGCTAGCAAGGGATTCAAGAGACCGAGAAAGGCAAGAGTTACTCCTACGCCGTCTACAGCCACGGTCCCAGAGAAATTCTGCATTATGGTCCGATACGCCTTCCTGCTCAACCTCGCCATATCCGCGATCTTCTGAAGGTCGTTGGTCATGAGCACGATGTCCGCTTCTTCTATCGTGACGTCTGTTCCTGCGCCCATTCCTATTCCTACGTTCGCGCGGGCAAGGGCAGGGGCGTCGTTGATACCATCTCCGACCATCGCCACGCTGTGGCCTTCAGCTACGAGCCTCTCCACAGCGGAGACCTTCTCCTCGGGGAGCAGTTCGGCGTGGACCTCGTCAATCCCAACTTCTTTTGCGACGTCCTGCGCAACCGTCCTGTTGTCCCCCGTCAGCATGACTGTACGTATTCCCATCTTCCTCAGGTCTTCGAGCGCCCTTCTGCTCTCTCCTCGTACCCTGTCAGCGATAGATATTGTTCCGCATATCTTGCCACGGTAGGCAATCAGTACCGTAGACCTTCCCTTGGGGCCACCCCAGAGAGATTCATCCGCGACCCTGGGGAACTGAACATTCTTCTCTACCATCAGAGTGTCGTTTCCTACGATTATCTGCCCTCCGTTGAACCGGCAGACAATACCCTTTCCGGCGATGTAGCTCGATGAGGCGGATGAGGCGTCCTCAGAGAACTTGATTCCTAACTCGGCGGCCTTACCCAGGATTGCCCGCGCCAACGGGTGGTTGGAGTATCTCTCCGCAATCGCCGCGTATTCCAATACCTGCAGCTCGCTGAAGCCGTCGAAGCCGACTGTGTCTGTGACCTCGGGTTCGCCGAAGGTAAGGGTACCGGTCTTATCTATCACGACCGTATCGACCCTGCTCATCTCTTCGACGTAGGCTCCACCCTTTACAATCGTGCCTTTCTTCGCGGCCTTTCCCAGTGTTGCCACTATCGCGAGAGGCGTTCCAGCGGCGATTCCGCAGGCGCCCGCGACCACGATTACGGAGATGGTCGATGTCACATCTCCAGTCACCAGAAAGGTGAAGGCCGCGAATCCGATGGCGAACTCAACCAGCCAAGATGCGAGCCTATCGGATAACTTCTGTATGGGCGCCTTTCTGTTCTCGGCATCCTCAACCAGTTTTATGATCTTCCCAAAGACCGTCTCGGTTCCGACCTTCTCGGTACGCACCTCGATCAGGCCGGATTCGTCCACGCTTCCGGCGTAAACTCTGTCGCCGGGGCTCTTTTCAACCCTCGCCGACTCGCCGGTTATGGAAGACTGATTCACGAACGCGGACCCGACGACGATCGTCCCGTCCACCGGCACCCGCTCGCCGTCCCTAACGATGACTACGTCGTCCGGCACCAGCGACCTCGGGTCGACCTGGACTTCTTCTCCTGCCCTTCTGACAAGAGCCAGCCTGGGAGCTGACCTTTCGAGCAGCAAGATGGTCTGTCTTCCCTTGTCGACGGCGTAAGTCTCGATGTACTCCGAGAGCAGCGCGAAGAGGGTGATCACGACCGAGACGGTGAACTGTCTCACGATCAGGGAGGCGAAGATGGCAACGGCCATCGACACTTCCATGTTGATGTGGCCTTGCTTGAGCGCGCGGAGAGTTTCCCTGTAGACCGGATAGCCGCCCAGCAGGGTCGCCGCTATGGCAACGACGTCGATCGGCAGAAGTTGGCCCCAAACACCACTCCAGCTCGAAACCGCCGCTGCGGCCATGATCGCGAGTCGGACTGTATCGGTTCTGGTGTTCCCGCGATCCTGCCCACTAGCAGATTCGGTCATGCCGTCGTTGACCATGAGGTTCTCACCTGATCTTGGCGACGATCTCTTGTAGCTCCACCAGGCTGTCCGTCATCGGCTCCTTTCTCTCGGCCTTTGCGACGCAGTCCTCTACCAGATCGTCCACGATAACTTGGATGACGCTGTCGAGAGCGGACCTGATTGCCACTATCTGATGCACGACCTCAGGGTATGACCTACCGTCCTCAAGCATATCCTTGACTGCCTGGACATGGCCGTGTATCTTCGCAACCCTACTCGCAACCTCCTTTCTCTTGTGCTTTGCCAAGCCCTATCCCCTCCAAGGGGAGGGGATACGTATATACCTATCGGCTGCTCGCCGGGACGCGCGACAGGTTTAAATCCCACTTTAGCCCCCCAAAGTGGGATGAGACGGCTAGCGCTAAAGGTGGATTCCAAAGGGAGAATTCAAATTCCTAAAGAAATACGCGAAGAACTTGGAATAGGAAACGAGGTTAGCGCGTCAATCCAAGATGGGATAGTGACAATCGAACCCGTCGAACACATCTTTGACAGGCTCTCGAGAGAAGTGAGGTTCAACTTCAAGGGCGTCGAGGAGAGCATGCCGAAGTTGAGAAGAGCTGCTGAAGAAGAATTGTCCAAGCAGATATTGTGAAACGCTTGCTTATTGAAACGGATGTTCTGCTTGCCGTTCTAAATCGCTCGGATCCAGCAAACCTGCTCGCGCGAAAAGTTCTCGAACAGGATGGACTATCGTTGTCTCCGTTTTCATTGCTTGAAGTGAACCTACTGGCGAGGGCGGGAAAGTTAGAAATCAAGAACTTCGGCGGTTTTGCGAAGGATCTTACCCAACTGCTATCTGCGAAGTCCATTCGCACGCTGAATGATAGGCCGGAATATCATTCAGAGGCGCGTCGCCTAGAATCCGCCTTCAGGCTAACTTTCTTTGATAGCCTCCACGGCGCCGTTGCAAAAGTCCAGAGGGAAGTCATAGTGAGCTTCGACAGAGCCTATGATCGGCTTGCCAAAGAAGGAATCAAGAGGCTTGATCCTAAGGATCTTTGAGTAAGAGAGCGGCGCTGGTTTTGAAGTTGCCTTGAAAAGACGAACGGAAGGAACTAGACCCCCGCTCGAGGCGATGCACCCTGCAGCCGACGAGGGCAAGTTCGCCAGACCATGAGAAGGAACTCGAGTGGGTTGGCACTCCTTGCTAGAGAAAAATTGTCTGGCGAGTCCTACCCGTCTGTATAAGTCGAAGTAGAGGTAGAACTCGTAGGGGTGGGGTCTCGCCCCCACAGCCCTGTAGTTCTCCATCTCGAGCTCCATCATCACCCCGAGGAGGTCGCAGGGAAGATGGGGGAGAGGAACTCCGAGTCGCTCTTCACGCTCTCGACGGCTTCCGCGAGGCTGCCGGGAAGCTCCTTCACCGAGAGCTCCCTCCTCTTCTCCGGTGTCAGCTTGTAGATATCCTGGTCCACCGGCTCCCCGACGTCTACTCCGTCTGCGTCGAGACTAGCTGTCGGCTCCTTTTCTGAGACACGGGGATGGTGAAGTAGAAAGTGGCTCCCTTCCCTCCTGAGTTGTTCTCAGCCCAGATCTTCCCGCCGTGGGCCTCGACGATACTCTTCGAGAGGTAGAGTCCGAGCCCCGTTCCTGACTCAGACTTCGCGACGAATCGGGTGAAGAGCTTCGGGAGGATCCCGAGGTCGATTCCTGGACCAGTGTCTGCCACGCTGACCATGGCCTCCTCGGATTTCTCGTCAAGCCTGGTCGTCACTGTTATCCTCCCCTCCTCGGTGAACTTGGCTGCGTTACCCACGATGTTGTGAATCACTCGAGCGATTCTGGCCCTGTCGCCATAGGGTTCCATCTTCCGTTTGTCGGGGATGAAGACAATCGCCAGGTTCTTGTTCCTGATTCCGCTCTTCTCGTCGGCGAGAACCTCGGCGACGACCTGAGTCAGGCTGAAGACTTCGTTGTTCAGGCGAAGGTTTCCGCTTTCTATCCTCGCCGCGTCGAGAATCTCCTCCGTTAGCTTCTGAAGCCTCTTTACGCTGTTGAGCAGCCTGTCATAGTACTTCTCTCTCTGCCCCCTGTCGGCGATGGCCAGCTCCGCATAGTTGATGATCGCCTGCACCGGTGTCCTCAGTTCGTGAGCCGCGATGTTGATGAAGTCCTTCTGCAGCGTGTCGTGCACCTTCAGCTGTTCGTAAAGCTCCGTCTGCCTCCAGATGCTCTCGAAGATTGTGGCGTATGACGCCGCGATCGACTTGCTCTCGGTGTAGGTCGCGAGCCCGACGGCTTCGTAGAGGTCCTCCTTCGCGTCGTCGTTCGTCTCGAAAACCATCGACTTCCTTCTGTCCACTATTACGAGGCTGATCCTTGTCTTCAGACTCTCGTTCATAACCCTGAAGTCGACGGTGGGAACCATCTTCCTTACTTCCTCCATCGCTGCGACCACCTGATCGTCCTGAGGAATGAGAATCTTGACACGAGCCTGGGTACTCTGGACGACATTCTTGAGCCTCTGGAAAGCCTCCACTTTCACTTGGCGCAAGAATGCCCTCGGTGTGGAGAACATCACGAGCACTTCCCTCGAGGAGCCGATGAGATCCCAGGCTCGCCTGAGCGACTCTTGCGGGTTCTCTATTACCTCCACGCTCGTCCGCTCGACGCCCCTGACGAGCTCGTCAACCCTCTTCGTCGCCTCGATCCCGTTCCTCCAGAGTTCGTCGAAGACGGAACGAAAATGCCTGACGGAGGATGGGTCGTTGCTGACGAACGCCCTCTGAACCGCCCTCTCCCCTCTCTCTAGCGAGACGAGCATCTCGGATTCGGTGCAGCCGAAGTTGAGAGGGGGGAGCTTGCTGATGTGTCTTATCTCGATCCCGAGCCCGGCCCATTTCTGCATCATCGGCACATCTTCAGGCCCGATCGATGTCAGCCACTTCGCCGGTCTGTCTTCCGCGACTCTCTTGTTTGCCAGCATGTCTTCAAATCGCTTGAGGAGGAGGTCGTAGACGGGTTCCAGCGCGCTGGCCTCGGTGCAGGCGATCAGCTCGCCCGGAGAGGCGAGCATCTTCTGCATGAACTCGCGGATCGCGGTATCTCCCTCCAGGACCCGGGTCTGAATCGGCTGGACGCCCTCGTCCAGTTGCATTATCCTCTGCTCTGCGGGGATCCCCTTCTTCCAGAGCGCCTCGAAGAGGTAGGTCTGCTGCTCGGCGATTGCGCGCGCGTTGCTGTAGATCAGCCGCGTCGCGGGCTGCGCTTCACGGAGGACCGCCGTGGCGATATACTCCGGGGCGTCGGAGACAGCGAAGTTTCCTGTGACACCATCGAGGTGTCTCACCTCGATAACCTTGGCCAGGTCCTTGACGAACTTCTCGTTCTCTCTCGTAATCTCCGTCAGGAACCTCACCTTCTTGCCCGAGTCCTTCCAGTCGACGATCAGTCGCTTCGATGCTTCGACCCCCATTACAACCGACGGTCCGTTCGAGTCGGAACAAACATCGATTTTCTCCTTCGCGTTCCAGATAAATCGAAGTGTCCCTCGGGCGACCTCGTCCACTCCCTCGAGCACGCGAATTGTCTCCCTGGTCTCGCTGACTGGTAGGGTCAACGTGGAAGAAACATCGCTAACTACTTATAAGTCGGTATGCAAAAATGTATATTAGAATATTTTAGTAGTTTCTCACCGGCTCAGACTCCATATTCAATCTCCTTCATTCGTATCGCGCGGGTGGTCACTCGCACGAAGCCGAAACAAAGAAGAAAGATAGGGTCAGCCGTCGAATGAGTGTGACTTCTACCCCCGAACCAACTCTTTCAGTCGGGCCGCGAGTTTCGTAATCGTGATCGGCTTCTTGAGGAAGAGTTTCACTTTCAGGTCAGGGAACATCTTCTCGAACTCTTCGCGGTAGACTTCGAAGGCGGTAAGAAAGCAGACGCTTGTCTGCCCATCGATCTTCGAGAGTCGTCGGTAAAGGTCAAAGCCGTTCATCTTCGGCATTCGTATGTCGAGAATCGCGACGTCGTACTGACCCGGCTTGAAGCTCTTGAGGGCCGCCTCGGGGTCGTTGAAGGCCGAGACTTGGAAGCCGTGTCCTTCGAGACCGGCCTTGAGGGCGTCGGTGATGTCTACTTCATCGTCCACGAGGAGGACTCGCTTGTCCATTGCTGCACTGAGTGAGCCCCTCGGTTAAGTCTATAAGGGTTTCACGAATTCTAGCTGATAATCTACGCAAGCGTCGATACCCATGAAAGATTCAGAAGTCTCTGTACGAACTTTTCGCGAAATAATGCTCGTGAGATATCAATCCATAACCACTTAAATTATCCGGCGAATCTCGAGTCAAATGACGTCGTACAACAGTCGATCCCGCAGACTCACAAAGGGAGGTCTCATCACCTCACTACTCGTGGCATCGACTCTGCTGGTCATGTCGGCGACCCTGAGCCCGGCTCACGCACTCGCGCTCTACTCATTCACCCAGACACAGCAAGGGCTGGTCAAGCAGGACACACTCACCACCGGAGACACGAGCTACTGGACTTTCTCGGGGAGCGCGGTCCTTCAAGGGGCTCCGACCACCTACTCCGAAGACGCGCAGGGTCTGCACCTGGGCATAAAGGCCGCAGTAAGCGGGCAGTGGGCCGGCTACTACGCCGTGTCGCCCGATACGAGCGCCTACCTCTTCCATGCGGTTCTAACTCTCCCATCCACCACGATTTCAGATACAGCACCCAACGCCCAATTCAACACAGGACTCTACGTGCAGACCGCTCCACTTCCAAAGATAAACTACGTCACATGCAGTGGGGCAGTGAACCCCTTCGGGTACTACTGGGGAGTATGGCTGGCCTCGGGCAACCCGAACCAGGCCACCACGATCACCCCACTCTGGTTCATGTGGATGAACAACCAGCCGCTCACGAGGGATTGCACAATCATCACAAACGGTAACAACCTCCTCAAGGTCTACTTGGATGGCACTCCAGTCTTCTCGAGCACCACGATGAACTTGAACATACCGCCACCCTTTGACTCATTTCTGGAAGTTCAGACGACCAGCGCTGCTCAGATGCTCTCCTCGACCTACACTGACTACTATGCGACTACGAGTGGCACCGTCACGGTAGCGAGCGCGCCACTGTCTTCCAAGGTGACAATAGAGGACACCTCGGGCAAGGTGTTAGCTTCGGCCTCAACAGACTCGAATGGTAACGCTGTCCTGAACGTCGAAAAACTCCACATGCCGCTGCAGGGGTACATTCGTTCCTACGGCCTCGACCTCCTCGGGGGTAGTGTCATGACGGCCACGACTTCTTCGCCAGTCACGATCTGGGGAGGAGACTCATACGCCGCCACTTTAGGCCCCAGTCTTGCACCAGGAACCGTAGCGTCCGCTCCCACAAACGCTCCTAGCAGCAGTGCTGGGACGTCTTCTAGCCCGCTCTCGGCTGATACGGTAACACCAACGGCTGGTCAGAGTCTTTCGAGCGCAAGCGCAACCCTGCCTACTCAGATAAGTCCCACCGCGTCGCCTGATGCACTTGGTGTCACGGACGTCGTGACCACGACGACTACTGACACGGCGGGTCTCGTAACCCAGCCCTCATCGGTTGTCGATCTCCCCTACGCTTTCGCTCTAAGGCTGACGCCTTGGAGTTCCTCCCTCTTTTTCTCGTAAGAATCATTGGTAGGTCAACCAAGGTCTACCGAGTAACCCATCATCTTATCCTCACACCCTCCGAAGATTCTCTAGTAGATAGTTCCTTCTCTCTTAATACTTCTGAGTCGATATTTTCTTGAATCAGGTCTCATGTCAAGACGAAGCAACCTAGTGCTATCGCTCGACGACCTCTCCAAGGAAGAGGTCGGAATCGCGGGCGGAAAAGGCGCGAATCTGGGGGAGATGCGGAAGGCGGGATTCCCCGTGCCGGACGGGTTTGTGGTAACGACGGAGGCGTTCGAACTCTTCGCCAGGGGAAACGACCTCGAGAAGAAGATCGGCTGGCTTCTCGCCAAGATAGACGCGAACAACCCGAAGAAGTTGGAGACTTATGCGAGCATGATTCGGCTGATAATCGAGTCTTCGAGAATCCCGAAAGCCATCGTCGAAGAGGTTCTCGCAGCTTACGATCAAGTCTGCAAGAAGGCTGGGAAGAGGGTCCCGGTGGCCGTGAGAAGTTCGGCGACGGCTGAGGATTCGCGGGATGCCAGCTTCGCGGGGCAGCAGGCCACGTTCCTCAACGTGAGCAAGAACGACGAGATCATCGCGTCGGTCAAGAGATGCTGGGCCTCGACGTACACATCGCGGGCCATCTACTATAGGCTGAAGAAGGGGTTCTCCATGAATCTCTTCATGACGGCGGTCGTCGTACAGAGACAGATTGCGAGCCAAAAGGCGGGAGTCGGCTTTTCAATCCATCCCACCACGGGCGACCGCGATTCGGTCGTAATCGAGTCCGTCCTAGGTCAAGGAGAGGAGCTGGTCTCCGGGAGGGTGACACCCGATACATTCACGATCAACAAGCGCACAGGAATGATTCGCGAGAGGAGGATTGCGGAGAAGAAGAGGATGAAGGTCACCAACAAGCGCGGGGAGGGGCTAGCCGAGGTCGCCATACCGAGGAGACTCAGGCAGGCGCAATCCCTCAAGTCGTCGGAGCTCCTCGAGTTGTGGCGTCTCGCTCGAAAGCTCGAGGCCCACTACAACCACCCGCAGGACTTCGAGTGGGCGGTAGAGGACGACGGCACCCTCTATCTCCTGCAGACCCGCCCCGTCACTGTATTGGGAGGGAAGCCAGGAGCTGACGAAGGAACGTCGGAGACGGAGGCGGAGCTGAAGGGTCTGGGTGCCTCTCCTGGGATCGGGGTCGGGAAGGCGAGGCTTGTCCTCAATCCGAATGAACTGGCCAAGATTCAGAAAGGCGAGATACTCGTCACCAAGATGACCACCCCCGACTACGTTCCGGCCATGATGAAGGCGGCTGGCATAGTAACGGATGAGGGAGGCATGACGAGTCACGCAGCCATAGTGAGCAGGGAGTTAGGCGTACCGTGCGTCGTCGGGACCGGAAGGGCGACGAAGGCTCTTACTCGAGATACCCTCTTGACGGTCGACGGCACGAAGGGTCTGGTCTTCAGGGGGAGGGTGGAAGCCGAGATTCAAGGGGAGGGCGGCGATGCGGAGGTTCCATCTCCTTCTGCCGGCGCCGCCGCCGGCCAGGCTACTACTACTATGACGACCGGAACAAAGGTGTACATGAACCTCGGCGTGCCCGAGAAGGTGCAGGACTATCTCAACCTTCCATTCGACGGGATCGGGCTGATGAGGATAGAGTTCATAATCGCGAGCTATGTGGGGGCGCACCCTCTCTTCCTCCTCGAGAGCGGAGTTTCATCGAAGTTCGTCGATCGCCTCGCGGAGGGGATGGCGACAGTCGCAGGTGCGGTAAAACCAAGGCCTGTGGTCGTCCGATTCTCGGACTTCAAGACCAACGAGTACAGAGAGTTGAAGGGCGGAGAGATGTACGAGGAGCAGGAGTCAAACCCGATGATAGGCTGGAGGGGCGTTTCGCGCTACATATCTCAGGATTTCTCTGAGGCGTTCAGACTCGAACTCCGCGCGATGAGGAGGGTGAGGGATGAGATGGGGCTGGAGAACGTCTGGGCGATGCTCCCCTTCGTCCGCACCCCGTGGGAGGTGGAGAAGTGCCTCGGGATGATGGAGGAGGAGGGGCTCGTCAGGGACGAGTCCTTCAAGGTCTGGCTGATGGCCGAGGTCCCCTCGATGGTCTTCAGGGCGGAGGAGTTCGCTCGCCTCTGCGATGGTTTCAGCGTGGGTTCGAACGACCTCACCCAGCTGATCCTCGGAATCGATAGGGATTCTTCCCGGCTGGGGAAGATGGGCTACTTCGACGAGAGGGACGTGGCGGTGAAGAAAGCGGTCAAGCAGCTCATAGAAGCCGCTCACGCCTCCGGAATAACCATCTCAATCTGCGGGCAGGCTCCCTCGGTCTACCCCGAACTGGCAGAGTACCTCGTGGGCGAAGGCATCGACTCCCTCTCTGTCAACCCCGACGCCGTCACTAAGACGAAGCGGATCGTCTTTGAAGCCGAGGAGAAGAAGATGAAGAAAGTCATCGCCGGCTGATCGTGGAAGCGTCTCGCCCTTTTCCTCGTGGGCCCCCTCCCTCCCTCCTTTCTTGCAGGAATATCGCCCCCGAGGCGAGAACCGCCGCTGCGACCACCCCGAGCAGGAGAACTCCCGGTCCGTAGTTCACGCCTGATGAGGGCAGGGTGGGATTCCTGAGGAGGACATCCTGCGCTTCAGAGTTGAAGTAGGATGGGAGAGTCCCGTAAGGGTTCTTGGTCTGTTCGCCAAGGTCCGTTACGTAGACCCAGCCCGCACCCCGGCTGATGGCCTGCGATATCACATCATGCATCCTGTCGGAGGGGACATTCAAGACGATGTGGAAGAAGCGGGTACTCGGGTACATCGAAGTCCAATTCGCTCCTGCGTAGTTGCTCTCGTAATTTGCATAATCGTTCTCGAAGGTCACGATTACGTCTGAGATTGTGGCGTAACACTCTCCCGTGGGATTTCCCGGGTTCAGGACAACGAGGGCGAGGCCGGGCTTGGCCTTGATGTGCTGGTAGAGTGACTGGTAGTAGCCGAGGGCGGATCGGTAGCACGTGCTGTTAGCCTCATCGAGGAGGATCCCGTCGACGCGGTACCAGTCGTAGTACTCGTCAATCCAGGCCCTCGCCGTTTCAAGCTTGACGCTCCCATTCGCATAGCTCGTGTGTACGTATCCCACGATGCGGACGCCCATCGCCTGCGCCTGCTGGGCGCGGGAGGCGTACTCCGGGTTCCTCGAGTCTCCGGGGCCGTTGAAAGGGTTCAGTACGATCATCCCCACCGCCGGAGACTCGCCGATACCCTGATTCCAGTCACTGGGGTCGTCCGCGTTCAAGGGAATTCCGATTCTGACCTTCATGTCACGATTCGGAGGAGCGTTGAAGAAAAGGAGACTCTGCGACGTCGCCAGTAGGGCGATAGCCAACAGAAGCGGCAAGAATCCGAGCAACATTTTTCTTCTCAATCTTAATCACCTCTCCACTGCAGTCAGGGCCATTGAAGGATGGACAGACGATTTTCGAGACAGACTGTGATGACGATGACGACGGTTGCTAGCCCGACCCCGCCCCGCACGTGCAGTACCCCTCCCCGTCTATCCTGTTTCCGCAGACTGGACATGTCTCGTCGCTGTACTTGACTCTGAAGTGTTTCTCTACCTCGTCGGCATAGGCTTCTTCTTGCATCTCCCCTTTGATTCGCGCAAACTCATATTATGGTTTGTACAACAAAGTCACGGAAGAAAGTGAGGAGGAATGTTCTGTCAGACCATCGATTCGAGACGAAGAGTCGGAACACCCGAACTCTTCTGAGCCGAGATTCCAAAAAACCCGGACCAAGGCACTTCCGAGTGCAGAAATAGCGTACCGCTCATGTTCGAGATTCTGATCTGGGTCGCCGTGACGCCGGCGACTGAGTGGCGAGGCGAGGTCGGCTTTGTCACCAGGATTGAGAGGTCAGCCTCACTCTTGGCCAGTGCTGTGACTCGCTGTAGGGTCTCGGGTTCACCCTCGTAGTAGGTCGAGGCTCCTCCCCAGCTCATGATGTTCAGTATGCTCCCCTTCGGGCGTCCCTTCCTCGCGGCATCGAGGGAGTCTCGGAGTTTTTCCAAGAGCGTCCAGCCTTTCTGAGGGATGCCGCCTTCGGTTTCTTTTTTCTCGCTCTCGCCACTCCCCCAGGTCACAAGTTGGCCCGGCTTTGATCCTCGGAGGAACATCTTCGCGAAGTGGTCGAAGTAGCCTTCCTCGACTCCCCTCATTTCCTGAACCACGATGGGGTTGCCGGAGGCCGCCCAGGTCGCGATCAAGGCGCTAAGAAAGACGAGCGCTACCTTCATATCGACGCGAGGGTCGAGTTCCAGGGTGACCAGAGACCCCTTGGAGAATCCTCCCTCCATCTCCCGGTCGAGGTTCGGGTAGCCTGTCGAGAATCGTCTACCGGCTGCGCCCCGGGGCAGCATCAACTCGACCGGCGCCGCGCCTGACGAGAACGAGTAGTCGACGGAGCGAAATCTGTCGAAGCTGCGGAAGATACCGCCATCAAGAGTGAAGAAGTATGTAGGGCGACGGATTTCTACCCCGCGCAACTTTGAAAGCAAGACCTCCCTCACCCTTCTGCCGAGAAATGACCTCTGGCGCAGCATGAGTACCCCGTCCATCAGGGAGTCTAGGGCCGTGTTGCGCGGGTCCTCCCCCGTGAAGATGAATCTCGCGCCCGCTCTTTCTCTCCAAGTCTCGAGCACCCTGGCGTTGACTCGAAGCGCCTCCGCTTCCACGGAGTCGCTCAAGGCCTCCCATGAATCAATCACGATGGTGGGTGCCTGCCTGTCCATCAACTCGTTGGTGATCCGCTCAAAAATCGCGTTCGGTTCATCGAGCCTCGCGTCTACGAGAGTCTCCGAACCTTCGCCCGCCCCGCCTGAGGATGAGGACTCCAGGAGTGGGCCGAGGTCGAACGTTTCACCGATCCAGGTGTAACTCTGCAGCAGCTCTACGGGCGAAGTCCTAGTCGAGACGTACAGGAAGCCCTTCGTAACCTTTAGGGCACGGAGGATGCTCAGGGCTAGAATCGTCTTCCCGGTGCCGGAGGAGCCCTTGATCAGCAAAGAGTAGGTCGCGCGGCGGAGGAAGTCGGCAAGCTCCCTGGGAATGCGTTCGGGTAAGATGGCCTCTTGCTTTTGCTTTCCCTTGGGGGTTCTACCGCCCATCTGACCCTTAATCATCGGCACAGGATATATGAGAATATTGGAGTGATGACCCTTGAAGGCCCGGCGACGACTTCGGACCTACCTCCCAGTCACGCATCACGTGCCTTAGGTCGCGTCCGGCTCCAAAGACGAGGCCCACGCTATCTCATCACGAGCCCGCCCGTTACCCGCCATCTTCCAGCAGGGGCCGTGATACCATCTTCGCTCGAATAGGACGTCCCCCTCCTGAAGAGACATCTGCCTTCCACAGGCCTCGCAACGATTGATCAGAAAGTTCCTCGTCCGGGGCGGAAGACTCTCGCCCTTCTGACTCGCCTGAGAATGGCCGAGCCGCTGTTCACTCATCTTACCCTCTTCTCTCCCAGGGAAATAAGTGACTTTGCAGCAAAACTACTAGTGGAATCTTATCTTCCAGGAGATGTTACCGAAGCAACCGCAGAAAGCCCGGGTGCTTCAGCTCTGGGATGAATGAATGCGGGGTGCTTAAATGGAGCAATGGAGTGATCTGCTGAGCGAGGACTCGCTCAGTAGGGCGGACATGCCCGAGCTCAAGCCCGTGGAGAATGGACCTCTACTGCCCCAGACAACTGGGGCCGCAAGCCCGGTCGAGGAAGCGGGAACCATACGCCATGAAACAGGGGCTGGAAGACCACGACCTTCAGTCGTAGTAGGATGTCACTTGACTGTGACGGACTTCGCCAGGTTTCTTGGGTAGTCCGGGTCAGCATTCCTCTCCACGGCCAAGTAATAGGCTAGTACCTGGAAGGGAACGACCTCGACGAGTGGTGAGAGGGTGGGGTCGAGCTTGGGAAGCCCCAACCATTCATCATAGGCGTCAGATGGCTTGTCTGAGATTCCTATGATTTTTGCCCCCCTCGACTTCACTTCGTGCACCGAGGCCAGCATGTCGGCGTAGGTGGCGTCGGTAGGGTTGACGACGATGACGTAGACGCTTGGGTCAAGAAGCGCCAAGGGTCCGTGCTTCAGTTCTCCGCCCGGGAGAGCTTCCGCGTGAACATACGCGAGTTCCTTGATCTTGAGTGCCCCCTCGAGGGCGACACAGTAGTGCGGCCCCGTCCCTAGGATGTAGATGTCTGACGCTCCCTTCATCCTCCTCGCAACCTCCCGAAGGTGTGTCAGCTTCAGCAGGAGTTCCGAGATTCCCTTCGAGACACCCGTGAGGTCTGACGGGACCCTCCCTCCAGAGAGGTGACTCGCGATGGCGTAGAAGGTCGCCAGCTGGGAGGTGAAGCTCTTGGTCGCGGCTACCCCTATCTCGGGCCCACAGCGAAGCCCTATCGAAAGCGTGGAGATCCGGGCGAGCGTGGAGGTAGCCACGTTGACGATTGATACGACCTTCGCACCCTTCTCGTGGCCGATTTCGACGGCCTCGAGGACGTCTGCGGTCTCGCCGCTCTGAGAGAGGGCGACCAAGAGAGTCTTGCTGTCGTACTTCGCGGGAAAGAACTTCGCCTCGCTCGCGAGCATCGGTGTG
>WNEQ01000729.1_pt1 | contig 17307 bp, 17 predicted proteins | sample 5399971 | NCBI WGS metagenome assembly WNEQ01 (sample SAMN13153330, study PRJNA577476) | soil metagenome | isolation source: 20 cm grassland meadow soil 2 days after 1st rain plot 5 | place: USA:California | collected 2015-09-18
CCACAAGTCCCTGCGCGACTCCGATCCCGACGCGGCGCTCTACTGGCTCACGCGGATGCTCGAGGCCGGCGAGGACCGGCTCTACCTCGCCCGGCGGCTGGTCCGGTTCGCCTCCGAGGACGTCGGCAACGCCGATCCGCAGGCGCTTTTGCTGACGCTCGCGGCGAAGGAGGCGTATGATTTTCTTGGTGATCCCGAAGGCGAGCTCGCCCTCGCCCAGGCGACGCTCTACCTGGCGCTCGCTCCCAAATCGAACGCGGTCTACGTCGCCTACGACGCGGCGCAGACGGACGTGCGAGAGCGGCCGGCGGAGCCCGTGCCGCTCCACATCCGCAATGCCCCCACGCGTCTCATGAAGGACCTGGGCTACGGGGCGGGCTACCAGTACGCGCACGACGCGCCCGACGCGCGCGTCGATCAGGACGACCTCCCCGAGGCGCTCCGCGGGCGCCAGTACTACCGGCCGACCGACCGCGGGCTCGAGGCCGAGCTCGGCCGGCGGCTCGCCGAGTGGCGGCGCTGGCGCGCCGAGCGGCGGCGGGCGGAGGCATAGCCGTGTGGTCCTTCGACCGGAAGAACTGGTCGCACTGGCTCCTGCTCGTCTTCGTCGTCGCCTTCCTCCTGAGCTATTTCGGCTTCGTGTCGTGGGGACGACTCGGGGACGCGATCGAGTCGCTCGCGGAGAGGCCCGCCGGCGCCAAGGTGTTCCAGGAGAAGATCGACCGCGCCGACGCGATCTTCATGGTCTTCGTGTTCAGCTTCCTGACGCCGCTCGCGCTGGTCGCGGCGTTCGGCCTCGTCGCGTTCGTCGGCGCCGTGCTGGCGGGGACGCTCGAGTCGATGTATCACCGGCCGGGAATGCCGGACTGGATCTCCACCTTGGTCGTGTACCTCGTGCTCGCGGTGGCCGCGTACGTCTTCCGCGCCATGTGGGTGCCCCACCTCCAAGGGCTCGCCAGCCTCGTCGCGCGGGCGATGATCATGGCGACCCGGTAACGCGCATGTCGCGCCTGCGCGTGGGCGTCGTCTTCGGCGGCCGGTCGGGGGAGCACGAGGTCTCCCTCGCGTCCGCGGCCTCGGTCATCACGGCGCTCGAGGCGCGCGGTCACACCGTGGTGCCGATCGGGATCGCCCGCGACGGGCGCTGGGTCGTGGGCGGCGACCCCTTGCGGGCGCTCGCCGCCGAGGCGCGCGTCGCGCTGCCCTCGGACGACGGCGCCGGCGAGGTCAAGAAGGCGCTGGCCGACCGCGCCGACGCCGTCGACAGCGCCGCGACGGCGAGCCTCGCCCGGACCGAGCCCGCCGGGGGCCTACCCGCCGAGGTGCGCCACCTCGACGTCGTCGTCATCATGCTCCACGGCCCGTACGGGGAGGACGGCACGATCCAGGGCCTCTTCGAGCTCGCCGACCTGCCCTACGTCGGCGCGGGCGTGCTCGCCTCCGCGGTCGGGATGGACAAGGCGACGATGAAAGCAGTGTTCCAGGCCCACGGCCTGCCCGTCGTCGAGCACCTCGTGGTGGCCCGCCACGAATGGCGGGGGGCGCCCGAGCGCGTCGCGCGCCGGGTCGCGGAGACCCTCGGCTTCCCCTGCTTCGTCAAGCCGTCGAATCTCGGCTCGTCCGTCGGGATCAGCAAGGTCCGCGACGCGGGCGCCCTGCCCCGGGCGCTCGACGAGGCGGCGCGCTACGACCGGAAGATCCTCGTCGAGCGCGCCGTCTCAGGCCGCGAGATCGAGGTGAGCGTGCTCGGGAACAACGAGCCCGTGGCCTCCCTGCCCGGCGAGATCACGTACGCGGGCGAGTTCTACGACTACGCGACGAAGTACGCGGATGGCCAGGCGCGACTCACGGTGCCAGCCTCCCTTCCGGCCGAGACGACCCGGCGGATCCGCGAGCTCGCGCTCGAGGCGTATCGCGCCATCGACTGCGCCGGCATGGCGCGGGTGGACTTCTTTCTCGAGGGCGATCGGATCCTCGTCAACGAGATCAACACGATCCCCGGGTTCACCGCGACGAGCGGGTACGCGCGAATGTGGGAGGCTTCCGGGCTCGGCTACGGCGAGCTGCTCGACCGCCTGATCGAGCTCGCGCTCGAGCGCCAGCGCGAAAAGACGCGTGGTGGTTGAGGTCGTCATCGCGGGGGGCGGGACCGGTGGCCACACGAGCCCCGGCCTCGCCGTCGCCGCCCTCCTGCGCGAGCGCTCGATCGGGTGCGCCTGGATCGGCTCGCGGACCGGCGTCGAGGCCCGGCGCGCGCCCGAGCGCGACATCGCCTACTTCGCGATCCCGACCGGAAAGCTCCGCCGCTACTGGGCATGGCAGAACGTCGTCGACCTCGCCGTGAGCGTTCCCGCCGGCGTCGCGAGCGCCCGGCGGCTCCTCGGAAGGCTCCGGCCGCGCGTCGTGTTCGCCACGGGCGGCTTCGTCGCGCTCCCGGTTGTCCTGGCGGCCGCGACCCTGCGTCTCCCGATCGTCATCCACGAGCAGACCACGGCGCCGGGGCTGGCGAACCGGATCGGCGCCCGCTTCGCGCGTCGCATCGCCGTCACGTTCCCCGACGGCGGCGGCCACTTTCCCCCCGGCAAGGTCGTCGTGACAGGCAACCCCCTCAGGCCCGAGCTGCGCGGCGGCTCGCCCGACGACGCGGTCCGCCGCTTCGGCCTGGACGCGGTGCTGCCGCTCGTCTACGTGACGGGTGGCGCCCAGGGGGCCCATCGGATCAACCGGGCCATCGGGCCTCTCCTCCCGCCGCTGCTCGAGCGTGCGCAGGTCATCCATCAGTGCGGCGCGAACCCGGCGACGGGCGATCGCCAGTGGCTCGAGGCCCGGCGCGCCGCGCTCCCGGAACCGCTCCGGGCTCGCTACACGGTCGTGCCGTACGTGGGCTCAGAGCTCGCCGGGATCTACGCGGCCACGACGCTCGTCGTCGCCCGGGCGGGCGCCGGGACCGTGAACGAGTGCTGCCAGCTCGGCTTGCCGGTGCTCTACATCCCCCTGCCCGGCACCAGCGGGGACGAGCAGACGCTCAACGCGCGGCTCGTCGAGCGCGCCGGCGGCGCAGTCGTGCTGCCGCAGGCCGAGCTCTCGCCCGAGCGGCTCTTGGCGGAGCTCCGCGCCCTCCTCGGCGAGCCGCGCCGATTGAAGGACATGGGGGCGCGCGCGGTGACGCTCGCGGTCCCCGACGCCGCGGCGCGCCTGGTCAGCCTGCTGATCGAGGTATGGCGATGAGTCGCAGGGGGCCGACCGGAAGCGTCCGGGCGGGGGGCCCTCCTCGACCACGCTACCCACCAACCCAATTGGCGAGCGTCGCGTCGGCCTGGCGCCCGGCAATGCCCAGACGCTACGGGTCTCGGAAGGCCCCCGGCCCGGACGCTCGCCGACGACACCCGGCGGCCACGCCGTCAGCGCGCCGGGCCGCGGCTCTGGAGATCGAAGCGCAGCGGACAGCCCTCGCAGCGTGGCACCGTCCGGCAATGGGTCTTGCCCACACGGACGAGGAGCGCGTGAAATTCGTTGAACAGCACGGGATCGGATGGCAGGCGTGCCTCGAGGAAGGCGCGCGCCTCGTCGTAGCCCGCCCCTCGCCGGAGCAGGCGGTGGCGCACGAGCACACGGCGCGCGTAGGCGTCCGCCACGAAGACCGGGCGCGCAGCCGCGTACAGCAGGATCGCGTCGGCCGTCTCGGGCCCGATCCCCGGTACGGCGAGGAGCTCACGGCGGAGCGGGGCCAGTGGGAGGCGCCGCAGCGGAGCGAAGGCGCCGCCGAAGCGGTCGAGCAGCCACCGGGTCAGGGCTCGCAAGCGCCGCGCCTTGACACGCGGCGTGCCGGCCGCGCGGATGGCTCGAGCAACTTCCGCCTCGCCGCGCGCGGCGAGGCGGCGCGGCCGGAGGAGGCGTTGGGCGCGAAGCGCGGCGACGGCACGGGCAGCGTTAGTCCAGACGGTGTGCTGGGTGAGCACGGCGCCCACCGCGACCTCGTAGGGGGTCCGGCCGGGCCACCAGCGCTGCGGCCCGAAGCGCCGCTCGAGCGCCGCGTAGAGCCGCAGGAGCCTCGCCCTGAGCCGGTCGCGCGGCGGTCCGGGGGGTCGGCGCCGGCGCGCGTGGGGGCGACGGACTGAGCCGATGCTGGGACTCATCGTCCTTCTCCAGACACTGACCCTGGCCGTGAGCGGCCCGGCGACGTCATCCGAGTATCTACCGATCCGGGTGGCCGAGGCCGAAGGCTACTTTGCGCGCGAGGGATTGGAGGTCACGGTCCGGACGACGCGCGCCGAGTCTGGCGCCGCCGAGGCGCTGGCGCAGGGCCAGGTGGATCTCACCGCGACGACGCTCGAGGCGTTGCTGCGCTTCGGTCCGCGCGCTCCCGGCCAGACGGCCCGCCTCGTGTTCGGCCTGACCGCCGCCCCGCCGTTCGCGGTGCTCGTCGCCTCTGGGCATACGGGCGCCGTACGGTCCGTCGAGAGCCTCGGGGGGCTCCGCGTCGGCGTGACGACACCGGGCGCTCCCGAGCTCGCCTGGTTCGGCTGGCTGCTGGCCCGCGTCGGCGTCAGCATCGCCCAACTCCATCTCATGAGCCTGGGGGGGCGTGGTCTCCTCGGCGCGATCGACTCGGGCGAGATCCACGCCGCGCTCGTCCCGGAGCCGATGGCCACGCGCCTCCTCGAGGAGGGCCGCGCGACGCTGCTCGCCGATTTCCGCACCCCCGAGGCGGTCGCCAAGGCCCTCGGCATGAAGACCGTGAGCGCCGCCGTCTTCGTTCGCGCAGACCGGCGCCCGGCGGACGCCGACCTCGCGGCGTTCGCCCGCGCGCTGCTCGCCGCCCAGGAGCGGATCCGTCAGGCCAGCGCCGAGGAGCTCACGGCGCGGCTCCCGAGCCGTACGGTAGGCCCTCCGGACGAGTTCCCGCTTCGGCTCGAGGCCGCGCGCGCGTGCAATCTCCCCGACGGGCTCGTCTCGGCCGAGGAGCTTCAGCAGACGATCGGGATCATCCGCGCCCACACGCCCCTGCCCGCAACCACGAGGATCCCGCGCCCCGAGGAGATGCTTCACCTGGAGCCCCTTCAGAAGGCGATCACGGCCCGGCAGGCTCACTGACGGGTACGCCGAGCTCCGCGAGGAGACCGCGTGTCTCCTCGACGGGGAGCCCGACGACGTTGGTGTAGGAGCCGGCGAAATTCTCCACGAGCGCCCCGCCGAGGTCCTGGATCGCGTAGGCGCCCGCCTTGTCGAGTGGCGCCCCCGAGGCGACGTAGGAGTCGAGGGTCGCGTCGGAGTAGGCCGCCATGCGCACCCGGCTCGCGACTGCACGCGTGGCCTCGCGGCCCGTCCGCGTGTCCACGACGGCGACGCCCGTGATGACCTCGTGCTCCCGGCCGCGCAAGCGCCTGAGCATCGCCCGCGCCTCCTCGGGGCCGGCCGGCTTGCCGAGGGCCTCACCGTCGAAGACGACGACCGTATCGGCGGCGAGGACCACGGCTCCGTCGACCCGGGCGGCGACGGCACGGGCTTTCCTCAACGCGAGCCGGGAGACCGCCTCGGGGGTCGGCCCACCCGGGAGCGTCTCCTCGATCTCACTCGGCACCACCTCGAACTCGGGACAGATCTGGCGCAGAAGCTCACGCCTCCGCGGCGACGCGGACGCGAGCACCACCCTCACGCGCGGTGACTGGAACGCGGTCGGGGCCAGGCCGGGCGCCTTCGGAGACCCGTTGCTTCTGGGCGCTTCTGGGCGCCAAGGCCATAGAGCAATGGTCGCGACGGATTGGTGGGTCGCGTGGTCGAGGAAGGCACCCGGCCTGGCCCCGATCGCGTTACAGACGGCGGAGGGTGAGGGCGGCGATCACGATCCCGATCACCCCGGCCAGATTCACCTTGAGGCTCAGGCCGAAGGTGATGGCGAGGACGCGCAGGTCGAGCGTGGCGGGTGGCGTGAGCCCGATCATCGGACCGCGGGCGATGAAATCCTGGACGCGGCCGGAGGGCAGCAGGCTTCCCAGGAGCTCGCCCAGCAAAGCTCCGACCACGAGGCCGACGGCCACCACCAGGAGGATCAGCCCGACGCCGCGGGGGGCCGCCATGGGGCCGCGCGGTCAGGAGAAGATCAGGGGGTTTGAGTCGGTTGAAACCCGCGTCTCGGCGTCGATCGCCTTGCGGAGGAACTTGGGGAGGCCGAACGCGTGCTGGTGGGTGAGGCCGTCCCAGTAATCGAGCGGGGCGCCGACACGCTCGGCGACGAGCTTGTCGATGACCTGAGGGTCCTGGCGGCGCGGGTCGACCTTCTTGCTCCCCACGACGAACCCCCAGGGCGTCCCGAAGCACGAGACGAAGGTCTGGTAGCCGGCCACGACCGGGAAGACGTCCCGGAGCGTCCGGTGGATCGCCGTGAAGAACGAGAGCTCGTTGATCTTCGTCATCCCCGCCTGCACGGTCATCGTGCCGCCGGGCGTGAGCCGGTCCCGAACGAGGGTGTAGAACTCCTTGGTGAAGAGCGCGCACGCCGGCCCCTCTTCCAGGGGCTCCACCAGGTCAACCGAGATGAAATCGAAGCGTTCGCCTGTTTTCTCGAGGTAGGCCCGGGCGTCCTCGTTCCGGACCTCCGTCCGCTTGTCCTCGAAAGCCCCACGGTGCATCTCGGCCAGGTGCTTCTTGCAGAGGTCCACGACCTCGCCGTCGATGTCGACCATCACGGCCCGTGTGAGGGAGCGGTACTTGAGGGCCTCGCGGAGGGTCGCCCCCTCCCCACCCCCGATCACCAGGGCGTTCTGGGGCGGCCGGTCGGTCGCGAGCATCCCTGGGTGAACCAGGGCCTCGTGATAGATGAACTCGTCAGCCTGGCTGGACTGGATCCGCCCGTCGAGCACCAGGAGTTTGCCGTACGAGGCCGTCTCCATGATCTCGACGTGCTGAAACTTGGTCTGCGCCTCCACGATCGTCCGTTTGATGGCATGCATGTGGCCTTCGACGGGCGTCGTGGTCTCGAAGAACCACTTGTACGCCTGCGGACTGCTCAACTGACCGCGACCGTGGCCTTGTGGACGATGGGCACCGGAGCGTTGAGGAACATCCCGCGTTGCATCTCGACGATCGACGTGCGCTCAGACGCGAACTGCTCGACCAGGTAGCTGGCCGCGACCTCCGGCTGGAGGACGTCCCCGCAGGAGAAGATGTCGACCGCCGCGTACCGGTACTCGGGCCAGGTATGGATGGAAAGGTGGGACTCGGCGATGACGACGACGCCGCTGATACCGAAGGGGTTGAACTCGTGGAAGACGACGTCGACGATGGTAGCTTGGGCCCGCTTCGCCGCCTCGATCAGGGCTCCCTTCACGGCCTCGAGGTTGTTGATCACGTCAGGGTCGCAATCGAACAACTCGACGAGAAGGTGTCGTCCCAGGGCGTTCAATCCAGTGGCCCTCCTTTCTCCGATCCGATCATCTACCGCACCTCTCCTGCGACGCCTGCCGGCGTCGCCGCTCGACGAAAAAATTTCTCTTTTACACCCAAAACTTGATTCACTGTATGGCCCGGGTTTTTCGATTGCAAGAAAAAAACACCTTCGGAGGGCTCCGCGGCGGCGCGCGCCGAGCCCCGTCGCGGCAGGGAAACGGCTCTCGGCTTCGGAAAACCACTCGCCGAGAGCTCGCCCCGAGCCTCCGCCCGACCGGCTCCGATGCCTTTCGAGCACTTTCCGCTTGCATCGGAGCGCGGCGACGGTAGAGTGACGAATCGAGCGAATGAGAGCCGTCGCGCCTCGCTTCATCGCGTGTCCGAGTGACCTCGACCGCGCCCGCATCGTCGTCTACGGCATCCCGTTCGAGGGCCGCGTCAACCTCCGGAAAGGCGCCTGCGACGGGCCGCGGGATCTTCGGCTCGCCTCCGACTCGGTCGAGACCTACTCGCCCGCGCTCGGGCGAGACCTGGAGGATCTGCCGCTCGCGGACATCGGCGACTGCGAGCTTCCCGACGGCGCGCCGCCGCGGGAGCAGCTCGACGCGGCCCGCGTCGAGCTCGCGGCGTGGTGGCGACCGGGGCTCATTCCCTTCATGCTGGGCGGCGACCACACGGCGACGGTACCCGTCATGGAGGTCATCGCCCCCGCCGTCCCCGGTCTCCGCGTGCTCCAGCTCGACGCCCACCCCGACACGCGCGAGGAGTTCCTGGGTGAGCGCTACAACTACGCCTCCGCCATGGCGCGGGTGATGGACGTCGTGCCGGCCGAGCGCGTCTACCAGGTGGGAATGCGCACCGGCTCCCGGGAAGAGTACGAGCGCCGGCGGCCGAACTTCTACCCGGTCCTCGCGGGGCATCCCGTCGAGGTCGTGCGCCGGCTGCTCCCCCAGCTCCGCGGCCACCCGCTCTACGTCACGATCGACGTCGACGTCCTCGATCCCGCGGAGGCGCCGGGCACCGGCTCGCCCGAGCCCGGAGGGCTCCGGGTGCCGGAGCTCGTCGAGATCGTCCGGATGCTCGGCGAGTGTCGCGTGATCGGCGGCGACCTCGTCGAGGTCGCCCACGCGTGGGACCCGACTGGTCGCACCGGCATCGCCGCCGCCTGGGTCATCCGGGAGGCCATGCTCACGTGGTGGGGCGACCTCCGGTGAAGAGCCGCTACCGCGACTACGCCGCCCCCCGGCTCTACGAGATCGCGTTCGACACGAACCGCAAGCTCGAGGTCGACTTCCTCGTCCACTGCTTCAAGCGGTACGCCAGGATCCGGGTCCGCAGGGCGCTCGACATCGCTTGCGGGACCGGGCCGCACCTGATACGTCTCGCCGATCGCGGGTACGCGATGTCGGGGCTCGACCTCTCGTCGGAGAATATCGCCTTCCTGCGAGAGCGGCTCGCCGCCCACGGGCACCACGGCGAGCTGATCGTGGGCGACATGACCGACTTCCGCCTCGAGCGGCCCGTGGACGCCGCCATCTGCATGCAGGACTCGCAGGGGCACCTCCTGACCAACGAACAGCTCCTCGCCCACCTTCGCGCTGTCGCGCGGGCGGTCCGCAAAGGCGGCCTCTACGTCTTCGACCGCTACATGGCCTCGTCCTGGACGAACCCGGCCCGTAGCTGGTCGTGGTTCAAAAGGCGAGGGCGACTGGTCGTGCGCGCCTCGTTCTCGGCGCTCAACGAGGTGAACCCGGTGAGCCAGATCTTCCGTGAGCGCATGACGCTCGAGGCGATCGACAACGGCACGCGCCGGCTCTATCGCCAGTCGCACCTGTCGCGGATGGTCTTCCCGCAGGAGCTCCGGGCGCTCGTCGAGCTGGCGGGTGGCTTCGAGTTCGTCCAGTGGTTCTTTGGATTTAAGCCGCACCAGCTCCTGGAGCGCTCCAGGCGCCCCCTCATCATGGTCGTCGTCCTGCGCCGAACCTGAGAGCCTGCGCCACCATGAGGCCGGCGGGCGCCCTCGAGGCCGGCCGTCGCCCGAGGCGCGGCCCGGTGCTCCGGCTCAAGCGCGGCCGCGAGCGGGCGCGCTCTCACCCCTGGATCTTCAAGGGCGACGTGGCCGACGTGAGCGCCGTCGAGCCGGGCGCGGCGGTGACGGTCGTCGATGCGGCGGGGCGCTTCGTCGGTCGCGGCGACTACAATCCGCGGCCCGGGCTCTGCTGCCGCATCCTGACCCGGGATGACGAGGCGCTCGACGCGGCCTTTCTCGAGCGGCGCCTCGGCGACGCCGTCGGCCGCCGCATCTCCGGAGGCGTGCCCGCGCTCGGCCGCCTCGCCTGGAGCGAGGCGGACGGCCTGCCCGGCCTGGTCGTGGATCGCTACGCCTCCGTGCTCGTGGTCCAGTGCGGGACGCTCGGGATGGCGCGGCGGCGGCGGGAGATCGAGGCGGCGCTCGGGCGCGTGGTGGGTGAGCTACCGGTCTTCAATAAGGACGAAGACGGGCCGGCGAAGCTCGAGGGGTTCGAGCCCGCCCACGGCTGGGCCGGGCGCCCAGGGCCGGCGACCGTCGAGGTGGACGAAGCCGGGGTCGGGTTCACGCTGGCGCTCGGCGTGGGCCACAAGACGGGCCTCTACCTCGACCAGCGCGAGAACCGCTGCCGGGTCGCCGGGCTCGCCGCGGACCGCGACGTCCTCGACGCGTTCTGCTACACGGGGGGCTTCGCGTGCCACGCGCTCCGCGGCGGGGCCCGGCGCGCCGTCCTGATCGAGTCCTCGCCCGAGGCGCTCGCGGGAGCCCGCCGGAACCTGGAGCTCAACGGCGTCGCCGAGCGCGCCGAGATCGTCGCCGCCAACGCGTTCGACGAGCTGCGCCGCCTCGAGCGCGCGGGCGCGCGCTTCGGCCTCGTCGTCCTCGATCCGCCGCCATTCGCGCGGAGCCGGACCCAGCTCGAGGCCGCGGTGCGTGGCTACAAGGAGATCAACCTCCGCGCGATGCGGCTCCTCGAGCGCGGGGGGAGCCTCCTCACATTCTCGTGCTCGCACCACGTGTCTCAGGCGCGCTTCGAAGAGCTCTGCCGCGACGCCGCGGCCGACGCCGGGGCACGGCTCCAGATGGTCGCCCCGCTCACCCAGGCGAGCGACCACCCGGTCGTCCTGACGATCCCGGAGACCCGCTACTTGAGCGGGCTGCTCCTCCAAGCCATGTGATGCCTGCGGTCGAGCGGCTCGCGCCGAGCGACCTGGTACTGAGAATGGCGGGTCCACGGCGGTGACCGGCCGGGCGGGTAGCGCGCGGTAGCGGGCGGCGGGGCGGTCTTCGGAGACCCGTTGCTTCTGGGGGTTGACCCGACGCCGCGTCGGCAGATGCCCGCTTACGCGTTGCGGCTAGCGTGGTCGACGAAGACTGCCCCACCGCCCGCTGGCCCCACGCTACCGGCCCCGGCCGACTACCAGCGTCGGGTCTCGCCGTGCTTCATCAGCCAGACCCGCTCGGAGCCGAGCCCGAGCCGTCGCGCCTCGGCCAGCAGGCGTGCTGGCGGCTCCTCCATCGGCTCCTCGGCCAGATCGAACGTGCCCCAGTGGATCGGTACGAGATGGCGACCCCGGACGTCGGCCAGCACCTGCAATGCCTCCTCGGGGGTGGTGTGGCTCGCCTGCATGACCACGGGCGGCAGGTACGCGCCGATGGGAATCGCGGCCACGTCGAAGGGGCCGAGCCGAGCCCCGATCTCCTTGAGCCCGTGGTAGTAGGCTGTGTCGCCCGCGAAGTAGAGCCGCTTGGCGCGGCCGGCGACGGTCCAGCCGCCCCAGAGCCGCCGGTTCCTGTCCCACGGGGTGCGGCCCGAGAAGTGCTGGGCCGGGACACAGGTCAGCGTGAGCCCGGCGACGGCTCGGCTCTGCCACCAGTCCAGCTCGTCCACCTCCGTGATGCCGAGCTCCGTGAACCACGCCCGGAGCCTGAGGGGGACCAGGAAGCGCGGCCGGTGGGTCCGAGCCAGGCGCGTGACGGTCGCGACGTCGAGGTGGTCGTAGTGGTCGTGCGAGATGAGCACGATGTCGATCGGCGGTAGATCCTCGAACTTGAGGCCGGACGGAGTAACCCGTTTCGGCCCGCCGAAGCCGACGGGGCTCGCGCGCGCCGACCACTGCGGGTCGGTCAGGATGTTGACCCCGGCCAGCTGGATCAGGAGCGTCGAGTGGCCGACCCAGGTCACCGTGGTGGTGGCAGGATTGGACCGGATCATGCCCAGGTCACTCGCGACGACGGGAAGGTTCGCGGTCCGTGGATGGACCGTCGTTTCCCAGATGCGCGAGAGGAAGAAGCGAAGCCGTACCCAGCCGGACGCGAGCGCGTACGCGGGACCGGTGTTGGCGAACCCCCGCTCGCGGTGATGCGCAGGCGCGCCCGGAACGGGATCGCCGACACCGCCGCAGGAGCTCAGGGCGAGGGCGAGCGACAGGAGCGCGGCGGCTCGCCGGATCAGCTCGCCTCGTCTCCGGCTGGCAGCTCGAGGCGGAACGACGCGCCGCCGTCAGGATGATTCTCGGCCCAGAGCCGGCCACCGAGCTCCGTGACGATGCCGTAGGAGACCGAGAGGCCGAGCCCGCTGCCCTCGCCCGGGGGCTTCGTCGTGAAGAACGGGTCGAAGATCCGCGGCATCGCCTCCTCCGGGATCCCCGGCCCGGTGTCGCGGACCTCGAGGCACACGCTGGCGCCGTCCGGCCAGACGCGCACCGTGAGCACACGCGCCCCCGCGATCTGGACCATCGCCTGGTGCGCGTTCTGCACGAGGTTCAGGAGCACCTGCTGGAGCGCATTCTCGTCACCCAGCACGTAGGGGCTCGGGGCGAATTCGGTCACGACCTTCACGTTGTCCTGCTGGAGCTGGTAGCTCTTCAGCTCGAGCACCCGGCGCGCCTGGGCGGCGAGCGAGCACGGCCGGCGCTCCGACGGGTACTGCCGGGCGAAGAGCAAGAGGTTCTGGACGATGCGCGCGGCGCGCGCGGCCTCGTCCGTCACGATGCGGGCCCGCTCGCGCACTGGCTCCGTCGCCTGGGGATGCGCGAGGATGAGGTGTGCCTGGCCGAGGATCGTCGTGAGCGGGTTGTTGATCTCGTGCGCCACTCCCGAGGCGAGCTCACCCACGGCGGACAGCTTCTCGGAGCGGACCAGCTGTGCCTGGATGCGCTTGCGCTCCTCCAGCTGGCGCTCTTTCTCGGAGTAGAGCCGGGCGTTGTCGAGCGCGAGGCCGATCTGGTCGGCGGTCGCCTCCAGGAGCGTGATCTCGCTCGCCGCGAAGCGGTCGACGGTCTTGCGGCCGAGCGAGAGCGTGCCGAGGATCCTGCCGCGGCTGTGGATCGGCACGCACACGAAACCCCGGATGTGCTCGCGCTGGACGGCGGCTCGCGCCGCCGGGAGCAGGTCTGGGTCCGCGTAGTTCTTCTCGACCCGGACCGTCCGGCCGGTGGAGGCGACACGGCCGATCAGGCCCTGGCCGACCGGCAGCGTCTGGTTGACCCCACGCAGGGCCGGCGACATTCCGCGCTCGCCCCGCAGGTGGAGCATCTTACCGTCCTCCGACAGAAGGTGGAGGCTCGCGATCTCGTGGCCCGTGACGCGCGTCAACGCCTCGACGGCCGTGCGCAGCACGTCGTTCACGTCGAGGGTGCGGCTCACCGCCTCGGCGACGGTGAGGAGGATCGCCAGATGCGGCTCCACCGCCGGCCGGGCGGCCGCCCGGCGCCGCCCGTCAGCGCGCGGCAGGGAGCGCGCGACGCGCCGCTTCAAGCGCGGTCTCGACGAGCGTGCGGTCCGGTCCGGGCAGGTCGCCCAGGTCGGCGGCGATAGACAGGAGCAGCTCGATCTCTTCGAGGTGCTCGGTCGCGACGGACGCCCGGCGGGCGGCGGCCTCCCGCGCGGCGGCGAGCGCCGCCGCCTCCAGGCGGGTGCCCGTGGATGCCCGCGCCGTCGCGTTCATGGCGCGCGTCGCGCGGAAGATGGCGTGCGCGAGACGCCGCCACGGGTCCGCCTTCACGGCCTCGTCGGCCGCGGACGTCGCGCTCGACTGCACGAGCCCCGCGGAGACTGTTCGATCGAGGTACTCGTAGTCGAAGGGCTTCGCGACGTAGTCGAAGGCGCCGAGCTCGAGCGTCTCGCGCGCCAGGGTGACGTCCTCGTTCGCGGTGACCATGATGACCGACAGCGTGCCGTCGAGCTTGCGGATCCGCCGGAGCACCTCGACGCCGTCAATACCGGGCATGCGGATGTCCAGCAGGACCAGGTCGGGTCGGTCGCGCCGGATCGTGGCGAGCGCTTCGTCGCCGTTCGGCGCCTCGTCCACCGTGTAGCCCTGTGACGTGAAGTACTCGCTCAGCACTTCGCGCACCGGGGCCTCGTCATCCACAACCAGGATGCGGCCCAAGGAGGGGCTCATCGCTCCTATTCTACCCTTGAGGGACGCGTCGGCCGCCCTTCGCCCGCGGGCTCCGTTCTCCCCCCGACGTTGACTTAGCCAGCGCGGGCGACCAGGTCGTGGACGAGCTTGAGCGCGTCGTCCAGCCTGCTCGGGTCGGGGCCGCCGCCCTGGGCCAGGTCGGGCCGCCCGCCACCCCGGCCGCCTACGGCCCGGGCGACCTCCTGCATGAGCCGTCCCGCCTGGACGCGCTTGACGAGATCCGTCGTCACTGCGGCGACGAGGTTCACCTTGCCGTCGACGACGCTCCCGACGCAGACGACGCCGGAGCCGAGACGGTCGCGCAGCGTGTCGGCGACCGCGCGGAGGCCGTCGGCGTCGAGGCCGTCGATCCGCCCCGTGACCACGGCGACGCCGTTGACCTGCCGCGCCGCTCGGACCAGCTCCTCCGCGCGGGAGCGCGCCAGCTTGACCTCGAACGCCGCCAGCTGCTTCTCGAGCATCCGTTGCTCCTCGAGCAGCTTGGCGAGCCGCTTGGGCACCTCGAGCGGCGCGATCTTGAGGATCTCCGCCGCCTCGCGGAGCGCCGCCTCCTTCCGCGCGACGGTCTCGAGCGCAGCGCTCCCCGCCACGGCCTCGATGCGCCGGACGCCGGAGGCGACGGCGCCCTCGGTCGTGACCTTCACCAGGCCGAGCTCGCCCGTCCGCTCCAGGTGCGTGCCCCCGCACAGCTCCGTCGAGAAGTCGCCGATCTTGACGACGCGCACACGGTCGCCGTATTTCTCGCCGAACAGGGCCAGGGCGCCCATCCGGAGCGCCTCGTCGAGGTCCATCTCCATCCGGGCCACCTCGACGTTGGCCTGGACCTGCTCGTTCACCAGCTCCTCGATCTGGGCGATCTCGCGGTCCTTCACCTGGGCGCCGTGCGAAAAGTCGAAGCGCAGATGGTCGGGGGCGACCAGCGAGCCCGCCTGCGCCACGTGGGGGCCGAGGACGCGGCGGAGCGCTGAGTGCAGGAGGTGCGTGCCCGTGTGGTGCTGGCGCAGCCTCTGTCGCCGCGGCGTCTCGACGCTCACCGCGACGTCCTCGTTTTCATGAAATTCGCCCCGCACGACGCGCACGCGGTGGACGATGAGCTTCGAGCCGCGATAGTACGTGTCGAGGAGCTGGCCGCGGCCGGCGCGGCCGGCGATCGTGCCGGTGTCGCCGATCTGGCCGCCCGATTCGGCGTACGCGGGCGTGCGGTCGAGGATCATCTCGACCTCGGCACCCGCCGTCGCCTCGCGTACGCGCCGGAGCCCGCCCCCGCCCGCCTCCACGATCGCCAGGATGCGCGCGGGCGCCGCGAGCGTGTCGTAGCCGACGAACTCGACGCGTGGGAGCTCGGCGGCGAGGCGTGCGTAGATCGCCGCCGCCTCGGCGTCCGCGCCAGGACCGAAGGCCGCGCCCGCCCGTGCACGCTCGCGCTGCGCCTCCATCTCGGCCTCGTACGCGGCCTGGGTCGCGTCGGTGACGAGCCACCCCTTGTCCCTGAAGATTTCCTCGGCCAGGTCCCTCGGAAACCCGTAGGTGTCGTACAGCTTGAAGAGGAAATTCCCACTCAGGCTCGTCACGCCTGGACTCGCAGTACGCCGTTGCGCCTCGTCGTATTCCTCGATCAGTCGCATGCCGGTGTCGAGGGTCTCGGCGAAGCGTTCCTCCTCGGTCTTGACCGTCTGCTCGACCCGCGGCCGCTCGGTCGCGAGCTCCGGGTAGGCGTCACGCATGAGCCCGACCACCCAGTCCACGGTCCGCCAGAGGAAGGGCTCCGTGAGCCCGAGCAGGCGGCCGTGCCGCATGGCCCGGCGCATGATGCGCCGGAGCACGTACCCACGCCACTCGTTCGACGGCGTCACGCCGTCGGCGATCAGGAACGTGGTCGCGCGCGCGTGGTCGGCGATCACCTGCATCGAGACGTCATGCTCTTGACGCGCCCGGTAGACTTTGCCGGAGAGCGCGGCGATGCGCTCGATGAGGAGCGCGAACAGGTCGGTGTCGTAGTCCGACGTCTTGCCCTGCATGACCGCGGCCACGCGTTCGAGCCCCATCCCGGTGTCGATCGACGGGCGCGGCAACGGCCTCATGACGCCGCTCGCGTCGCGGTTGAACTGCATGAAGACGAGGTTCCAGATCTCGAGCCACCGGTCACACTCGCAGGCGGGGCCGAGGCACGACCGCCCGGCCGCCTCCTCCGGACACGGGAGGTGATCGCCCTGGTGGAAATGGACCTCCGAGCACGGGCCGCACGGCCCCGTGTCGCCCATCGCCCAGAAGTTGTCCTCCTCCCCCAGGCGGAGGACCCGGTCGTCCGTGAAGCCGGCCACCTTCTTCCAGAGCCCGAACGCGTCGTCGTCGTCCGTGAAGACAGTCGCCGCGAGGCGCCGCCGGTCGAGCCCAAGGTCGCGTGTCAGGAACTCCCAGGCGAAGGCGATCGCCTCCGCCTTGAAGTAGTCGCCGAACGAGAAGTTTCCGAGCATCTCGAAGAACGTAGCGTGGCGCACGGTGATCCCCACGTTCTCGATGTCGGTGAGGCGGAGGCACGGCTGTACGGTGACCGCGCTGCGTACCGGCGGAGGAAGAGGCGAGGAGTAATACGGCTTGAATTGCACCATTCCCGCCGAGGTGAAGAGGAGGGTCGGATCGTCGGGCGGGACGAGCGGGGCTTGCGGGAGGTCCTGATGCCCCCGCTCCTTGAAGAAATCAAGGAACAGCCGGCGGAGCTCGTTGCTGCTGGCTTTTCGCATCAGTGTGGCTCTTGGCTCTCGTCTCTCGCGTAGGTCACAAGATCCCGCACCGTGTTCCAATCGAACCCGCGTCGAATCAGCGCGCCTTGGACGCGGCGGGCGCGCTCCACCGGGTCGCGCCGGACGTTACGCCGCGCGAACTCCGCGAGGGCCGCGCGCGCCCTCCCCTCCTCGGTGTCGAGCGACCGGTCCGCGAGATCGGGATCTTCCGCGAGGAGCTGGTCGAGCTCCTCGAGGAGCGCGGCCGGGATCCCCCTCCGCTTGAGCTTCACGAGGAGGAGCCGGCGCCCCTGCGGGCGGCGCGGGATCTCGGTCCGGAGAAAGGAGCGCATGAAGGCGCGGTCGTCCAGAAGTGAGACGCGGCGGAGCCGCTCGACGGCGCGCTCCACCGCGTCTTGGACGAATCCTCGTGCCAGGAGCCGGTCGAAGACTTCCTGCTCGGTCTTCGGTCCGCGCTCCAAGATCCGGAGCGCCGCCTCCTTGGCCGCGTCCTCCGAACTTGCCTGATCCGATCGAAGCGGCATCGCCTCAGATCCGGACCCGGCGCTCTCCTCTGGCTTCCGGCGTCGCCGCGGCGGGCTGGGCCCCATCCTGGGACGCCCGCGTGAGGCCGAGCGCCTCGCGGAGCTTCACTTCGAGCTCCACCGCCGCGTCCGGGTGCTCCTTCAGCCAGACACGGGCATTCTCCCGCCCCTGCCCGATCCGCTCCTCACCGTAGGAGAACC
>WNEQ01000905.1_pt1 | contig 17264 bp, 16 predicted proteins | sample 5399971 | NCBI WGS metagenome assembly WNEQ01 (sample SAMN13153330, study PRJNA577476) | soil metagenome | isolation source: 20 cm grassland meadow soil 2 days after 1st rain plot 5 | place: USA:California | collected 2015-09-18
GAAACGCCCACCGGATTGCAAGACATCTTTCGTAGGGGTGTACCCCTACGAAAGCACGGGGCCGTCTGGCAAGACCCGTGCCAGAGCTGCTGTCCAGGCGGATTCGGGTTGGGATTTGGGCGGCCTTGCTCCCCAGGTCAGTTTGACCCGTCTGTCCCGACCAGTGTAAGGTCCCACCCCTGAGGCATCCCTGTGATCGGTCGATCCCTGCGACGCCCTGTCCTGGACCTTGTGGGAGTCTGGCGCGACACGCGACTGATCGTGCTCGTGGCTCAGACCGCCGCGGTCTATGCCGCAATCCTGATCCCTTTCACTCAATAGAGGGGGTCAGAGCCCACTGATTTTTCTTCGAATGATTAAAGCCTCAATACTGATCCGCATTCATGCCACCGCGCACACACCAGACAGCACTGGCGAAGGTCTTAAAGCGGGTATTCACGTCGCCATTGCTGAAGTCCACGCCCCATGCGCCCGTGGTGGGAGAGATGGCATCCGTCGACGCCGACCAATAGCGGACCGACTGAACGTTGCTAAAGGGATGACCAAGCGGCAGGGTCGGTCCCGGAGTCACGGACGGGTCCACCAGGCTGCTTAGCTCAGCAAACGAAGGGAGGCGCCAGCCTTTACGCCCCCCGGTCACTCGGGCCGTACACTCGGAACGGGCCCCGCCTCCTACCCCGACCGCGCCCCAGAAGATCTGGGTGGCCGCCGGAGACTGCTCCCACACGAGGCCGGTCTCATTGTCCCGGACGGCCGCATTGCTCATGATACAGGTGAACCGGCTGGAGTTGCCGGAGCAGGCGGCACCGCCCGGATCATTCGCCGGCAGGGTCTTATCCCAGTTCTGAGTCACGCCCCCCAGATCGGTGGTCCCGCCCCCGCCGCCCGAGAGCGCCTCCACTGCCGTCTTGACCTCATCTACCTTATGTGACAAGGCAGTATGGTCGTCATTCTGGGCCGTATGCTGCTCTTGCAGCGCGGTGACGCCGCTGGACAATTGCTCATGCGCGGTGTTGCCGCTGTTCACGGCGTTGAGAATCGCCCGATGCCCCTCCCTTTTGCGACCGTCGTCATCCTCGTCCCTGTCGTCCGCGCGGGCCGGCAGGATTACCCCGAGCACCATCACACTCACCCCGATTGCGACCACGATTCCCCTCAACATGGTTCCCTCCTTTTGGTTGAAGCGGCCCGGCGCCCGGCGTGGGACAAGTCCGGGGCAGGCCCAAGGACCTGAAAAATGTACCGGGATATGAAAAATGTATTGGGAGTATTTCCTCTATAGGCTAGAAGAGTCACCTGCTCCCTCCCAAGTAGACATGACCGAGCGCGAGCAATGTTGTGCTTAGTTTGCTCCAAGGCGGGACGGCGATGACGGAACGCCGGGCGCATGGGTCGCGCCTCATGAACGATCACGCGCAGGAATAGTTGATGAGCGATGACGAACGACCTGCGCGTACGTGAGAGGAAATCAGATCCGCACGACGCGGCGACTCTAGTGAAACGCCCACCGGATTGCAAGACATCTTTCGTAGGGGTGTACCCCTACGAAAGCACGGGGCCGTCTGGCAAGACCCGTGCCAGAGCTGCTGTCCAGGCGGATTCGGGTTGGGATTTGGGCGGCCTTGCTCCCCAGGTCGGCCGATCCCTGCGAGGCGCTGTCCTGGATCTGGTGGGAGTCTGGCGCGACACGCGACTCATTGTTCTCGTGGCGCAGACCGCCGCGGTCTATGCCGCGATCCTGATCCCCTTCAAGGTCGGTATCCCGATCATCCCCGGTTTTGTGGAGCTCCGGCCGGCGAACGCCGTGCCGATCGTCGCTTCGCTGCTGTTCGGGCCGGTGGCCGCCTGGGGCGCCGCCTTCGGGAACGTGATCGGTGACTGTTTTGGCACGTTGGGACCGGGCAGCCTGTTCGGGTTCCTCGGCAATTTCTGTTACGGCTATGTCCCCCATCTGTTGCGGGGCCATCTAGGGGTGCTCTCCTCCGAGCGCGGCCCTACGCCGAGCTCGTGGCGCCAAATCATCGAGTTCATGGTGATCTGCTCGGTGGCCTCAATGGCCTGCGCGCTGGTGATCGGATGGGGGGTGGATCTCCTTGGTTTGCTTCCGTTCTGGATCGTAGTCCCGCCTATCTTCCTCAATAATTTCCTGATGGGGGTTCTGCTGGCTCCTCCCCTGCTGTTCTTCCTGTACCCGCGCGTCAAACGATGGGGACTCCGGTATGAGGACATCGTGAACCGTGAGGCGTTAGGCGTGAGGCGCGAGGGAACCCTTCAAGGACTCGGGTCGGCTCCTTCCAGTCACCTGTCCCCCGTCACCTCTCACGAACTTCTGTCCATCGAGCAAGTCACGTTCACCTACACCGGCGCGACGAAGCCTGCCTTAAACGGGATCTCGCTCAGGGTCCGGCAAGGCGAGTCGGTCGCGCTGATGGGCCGAACCGGCGTCGGGAAATCCACGCTCTGCTACGCGCTGAACGGTCTTGTCCCTCAGTTGATCCCCGGTCGCTGGTCTGGACAAGTCACCGTGAATGGGCACGACACGGCTTCCCGACCCGTGTGGCAGCAGGCCGGCACGGTCGGGCTCGTCTTTCAGGATTTTGAAGCGCAGCTCCTCTCCACCAACGTGACGATGGAGCTGGCCTTCCCGCTCGAGCACCTGCCCCAGCCACTGTCGCCCCCCGCGATGGCGAGCCGGATTGAGCGGGCACTCGAGCGGGTCGGCCTGTCCGGTCTGGACCGTCGGGATCCGCTTTCACTCTCGGGTGGGCAGCGCCAGCGGCTGGTGATCGCCTCGACCCTGATCCGGGAACCCGCCCTCGTCGTGCTGGACGAACCCATGACCGATCTTGATCCGGAGGGACGACGAACGCTTGCCTCTCTGCTGGCTTCCATGAGAGCGGGAGGGACAGCGCTGATCGTGGCTGAGCACGACCCCGAAGACGCGGTCGCCGCCGATCGTGTCTGCGTGTTGGATCATGGCGCGGTGGTCTGGGACGGCCCGCCGCGCCTCCTGTTCGGCGACCCCGACATCCCGCCGTGGTACGGGATTCGCCCTCTGCCCCTGGTCAGTTGTTTCGCCGGACTCAAACTGCCCGACCCGCCGATGACCGTTGAAGAGGCCTGGCAAGCGGCCGACGCGCATGAATTGATGATTGCGCCGGATGAGGCCGCGCTACACCAGGAAGCGGTGAGGAAGGACGCTCCCGTGATCATCGATGCGCACAAGGTCTCGTATGAGTATCAGCGGGGCTCACCGGTCGTCTCGGATCTGTCCTTCGCGGTTCACGAGGGCGAGTTCGTGGCCATCATCGGCCTGAACGGCTCCGGCAAGAGCACGCTGGCCATGCTGCTGAGCGGACTCAACACGCCCACCAGTGGCCGCGTCCTGGTGGGCGGCCGGGACACGAGGACCCTCGGCGCCGGCCAACTGGCCACCATCGTCGGCTATGTCTTTCAGAACCCCGACCATCAAATTTTCGCCGAGACCGTGGGTGAGGAAGTCGCGTTCGGCGTCCGCAACCTCGGCTTCCCGCCGGAGGAATGTGAGCGGCGCGTGGCCGAAGCGCTCGACGCGGTAGGATTGGCCGCGCCGGAGGTCCGGAAGCTGGACCCGTTCTCGCTCACCAAGGGCGACCGCCAGCGCGTCGCCGTCGCGTCGGTCCTGGCGGCGCGGCCCCGCATTCTGATCTTCGATGAGCCGACGACCGGCCTGGACGCGGAGCAGACGGACCGGATGATGCGCATGCTCCGGCGCCTGAACCAGGGCGGGCACACGATTGTCATCATCACGCACACGCTCCCGCTGGTGGCCGCCCATGCGCCACGCTGTGCGGTGATGCGCGACGGACGGATCGTGGCCGACGGCCAGACCCGTGAGGTCTTTCGGACCTTGACGGATCCCGAGTTCGCCGCCTCTGTCGGTCTGGAAGCGCCCCCGCTGACGCGTTTCGCCGCGCGCTGGGGCCATACCCTGCTGACGGTGGACGAAGTAAGGGCGGCGCTTCGAAGGACATGATCGCCACATGAATCAATACTTCCTGTATCTCGACCGCAATACATGGCTCCACCGGCTGGATGCGAGGACAAAGGTCGTGAGCCTCTTGGGGATCTTTGCGGCCGCGCTGATCTTCTCGGACCCGCGGTTCCTCGTCGCGCCCGCCATCCTGGTTGTCATGGCGCTCGTCTCGGCCGAGGCCTTGGCGAACCTCCGAAAGATGTGGCTCCTGCTGACCCTCCTGTTCCTGTACTGCCTGCTGCTCTGGCCGTTCTTCGTGACCGGACGGACCCCCATGATTGCGATGGGAACGCTCACGCTGACCAACGAGGCGGTCAGGTACGGGGTTGCGATGGGCCTGAGACTGGACGTCATGTTGCTGGGGGGAATTCTGCTGCTCTCCACCACCAGGATCGAGGAGTTCACCCTGGCCCTGCAGCGGCTGGGACTGCCGGGGCCGATGGCATTCGCCCTGTCGCTGGCCTTCCGGTGGGTCCCGAGTCTGATCGGGGCGGCCGGCCTCATCGTGCAGGCCCAGCGAGCGCGCGGGCTGGACCTCGGGGCGGGGCACGCGTTGGGGCGCATCCGCCGGTACCCACCCTTGGTCGTCCCGCTGATCGGACACACGCTCCGGCACACCCGGCTGCTGGCGATGGCGCTGGAGTCCAAGGGGTTTGGGCCGGGAGCCGAGCGGCATGGATTTCTCGAGCTTCGGATGCGCCTCGCTGATTATGGAACGCTGGCCGTGATGGTCGCCCTCGTCGGTCTCTGCATCTGGCTCCGGGTCGCTGGCTATGGTACGGTGGAGGTCCGGTTCTCATAAACGTGAGGCGTGAGGCGAACATGAAAAAAGAGGGAATGGCGGAACCACAGCGCGAGCCTAGCAGAAACTCTCCGGACAACAAGGAACCCACGCGGTTATCGAAGGATATGGCACTGAACCGACGGAAATTCTTGACCGCGGCCGCGTCGCTGGTGGGAATGGCGGCGGCCCAGGCCGTGATCCCGTCGCTCCACGCGGAGACGCCTTCATCTCCGCCCGCGCCCGATGATCCCACGCGGGTGCCGGGTGCGCCGCCCACTCCCTATGGGCAGCGGGCGGGATTCGAGCAGGCGACGCGTCTTCCCGGTACCTCCCACTCGCTCACACCGCTGCAGACGCTGCATGGTATCGTGACCCCCGCAGCCCTGCACTTCGAGCGTCACCACAACGGAGTGCCGACGATCGACCCGGCCCGGCACCGGTTGCTGATCCATGGTCTGGTGGGGCGGTCGAGGACCTTCACCATGGACGACCTGAAACGCTTTCCCGCCGTCTCTCGACTGGCCTTCATCGAGTGTGCAGGCAATAGCGCCGGCGAGTGGCGCGAGGCACGTGGACAGACCGCCCAGCAGACGCATGGGTTGACGAGCACCAGCGAGTGGACCGGCGTGGCCCTCGCCACGGTGTTGCGTGAAGTCGGTCTCAAGCTGGAGGCGACCTGGATGCTGGCGGAGGGAAGCGACGCCGCGGCGATGACGCGCAGTATTCCCCTCGCTCCTGTCATGGATGAGGCGCTCCTCTGCTATGCCCAGAACGGGGAGGCGCTGCGACCCGAACAGGGCTATCCTTTGCGGTTGCTGCTCCCCGGCTGGGAAGGGAATGCCTGTATCAAATGGCTGCGCCGGTTGAAACTGGGGAACGCGCCCTTTATGACGCGTGAAGAAACGTCGCACTACACCGATCTCATGCCGAATGGGATCGCGCGGCAGTTCACCTTCGTGATGGAAGCCAAATCGGTGATCACGGCCCCATCAGGTGGCCAGCAGCTCCGGGCGGGATTCGTGGAGATTCGCGGACTGGCCTGGAGCGGACGAGGACGGGTGACAAAGGTGGAAGTCAGCACGGACGGGGGGCGCATCTGGCGGGGCGCCCGGCTCCAAGAGCCCGTTCTGCCCAAGTGCCACACGCGCTTCCGGTTCCCTTGGCAATGGAAGGGACGAGAGGCAATTCTCATGTCCCGCTGCACGGATGAAACCGGGTACGTGCAACCCAGCCGGGAGGACCTGATCGCGGTCCGCGGATTCAACTCCGTCTACCACTACAACGCGATCCAAAGTTGGAAGGTGGCACGGGATGGGAGCGTGAGCAATGATCAAGTGTAGGAGTCGCCTGCTGGCAGCAGTTGGAGGTCTCGGGGTCCTGGTGGCCTGTACGGGATCCGGCGAGGCGCCGCAAGAAGGTTCAGGCTATGGCTTGGGCCGACCGGCCACCGAGGCCCAGGTGAAGGCGTGGGACATAGATGTGTCTCCGACCGGTGAAGGGCTCCCGCCAGGCCGGGGCACTGTCGAGGAGGGCGGCAAGGTTTTCGCGGCGAAGTGCGCCTCCTGCCACGGCCCTACCGGCCTGGAAGGACCAGCCGACCGGCTGGTGGGCGGCCGGGGCACGCTCGCGACCGCCAAGCCGATCAAGACCGTGGGGAGCTATTGGCCCTATGCCACCACCTTGTATGACTATATTCACCGGGCGATGCCCTACAATACCCCGCAGTCGCTCAAGCCTGATGAGGTCTATGCCGTCGTGGCCTGGATTCTGCACCGGAACGGGATCATCCCCGAAGACGCAGTCATGGATGCGACGACACTCCCCGGCGTACAAATGCCCAACCGGAGAGGTTTCCTCCCTGACTCGCGCCCGGACGTGAAGGGGGAATGACAGCGGTCTGATCCCGGAGGGCTCAATGGCGACTGCCTTGCTGTACGACCGCCTCCAGTTTGCCGTCACGGTCACCTTCCATTACCTCTTTCCCCAGCTCACCATGGGGCTCGCCCTCTTGATTCTGTACCTGAAGACCCGCGCCCTCCGGACCAAAGACCAGCGGTATGACGGAGCCGCGCGCTTCTGGATCAAGATCTTCGCGTTGAGCTTCGCCTTCGGGGTCGTGACCGGCATTCCCATGGAGTTTCAGTTCGGGACCAATTGGGCCAAGTTCTCTAATTTCGCCGGCGGTGTCATCGGGCAGACGCTGGCCATGGAGGGCCTTTTCGCGTTCTTCCTGGAATCTTCGTTTTTGGGGATTCTGCTGTTCGGTGAGCAACGGTTCGGCCCCAAGGTCCATTGGACGGCGGCCTTGATGCTGTTCCTTGGGTCGTGGTTGTCCGGCTATTTCATCCTGGCGACCAACGCCTGGATGCAGCACCCGGTCGCCTACACGCTCGCGCCGGACGGGCGAGTTCATGTCAATAGTCTCTGGGGCCTGCTCACCAATCCCTGGCTCTTCTGGCAGTACACCCACAACATGACCGCCGCGGTGGTGACCGCTTCCTTCGTGATGGCGGCCGTGGGGGCCGCCTACCTGCTCTCGGGCCTTCATGTCGAGTACGCGAAGACCTTTCTGCGCACCGGGGTGGTGGCCGGCGCCATCGCCAGCGGCCTCATGATCTTCCCGACCGGCCACGGCAACGCCCGGCAGGTCTTCGAGCACCAGCCCGTGAAGGGCGCCGCGTTCGAGGGGCTGTTCCGCACCGAGCGGGGTGCCGGGTTGCTGCTCGTGGGGCAACCCAGTCCCGAGACCATGACGATTGACAACCCGCTGGAGTTGCCGAATGCGTTGAGCATCCTGGTCTACGACGAGCTGTGGGCGAAGGTGAAGGGCCTGGACGCGTTTCCCCGTGAGGACTGGCCGGACAACATCCCGCTCCTCTATTACGCCTACCACATCATGGCCGGGTTGGGGACGATCCTGGTCGCGATCATGGGGGCCGCGCTGCTGATGCTCTGGCGCGGGCGCTTGTTCAAGACACCGTGGCTGCTCTGGCTCATCATGCTGAGCGCGCCGTTCCCCTACATCGCCACCACGGCCGGGTGGATGACGGCGGAACTCGGGCGCCAGCCGTGGCTCGTCTACGGCCTGCTCCGCACGGCCGACGGCGCGTCTCCGTTAGTTCATTCGGGGACTGCCCTGTTCACCCTGATCGGGTTCCTCGGCCTGTACCTGCTCCTGGGACTGCTCTTCCTGTTCCTGGTTTTTGAAACCGTCCGGCACGGGCCGCCGGCGGGCAGCGAGCCGACCAAGGCTGCCGCCCGGCACGGCTACTGACCGAAGGGGCGATCGCGATGGAGACATTCTGGTACGTGGTGGTCACCCTGATGCTCGCCGTCTACGTGGTCCTCGACGGGTTCGACTTCGGGGTCGGGATCCTCTATCCCTTCGCCGCGCGAACGGAGATCGAGCGGAGGACCGCCTTGGCCTCGATCGGACCGGTCTGGAACGGCAATGAAGTGTGGCTGATCGCGAGCGGCGGCCTGCTCTTCTTCGCGTTTCCGAGAGCCTACGCGGCCGGGTTCAGCGGGTTCTACCTGGCGTTGATTCTCGTCCTGTGGCTGCTGATCTTTCGAGGCCTCGCGCTCGAGCTGCGCGGGCACCTTGACCATGAGCTATGGCGGCAGTTTTGGGACCTGGCGTTCGCCGGCGCCAGCTTGTTGCTCGCCATCGTCTTCGGAGCGGCGTTAGGGAATTTGATTCGCGGCGTGCCGTTGAATCCGGACGGCTATTTTTTTGTGGCCTTCTGGACGACCTTCACGCCGGGTGCCGAGCCCGGCATTCTGGATTGGTACACCGTGCTCATGGGGCTCACCAGCGCCGCCATTCTGGCCATGCATGGCGCCCATTACCTGGTCATGAAAACGGAGGGCGCCTTGTCGAGACGGGCGGACTCGCTCGGGCGGCTGGCCGGTTGGATCGCGGCCGGGCTCACGGGATTGGCGGTGTTGGCGATCCCGTTCGTGCGGCCGGGCCTGATGCACAACTACGCCGACCATCCGATCGGGTATCTGTTCCCGATCGCCGGCGGGCTGGCGCTGGGCGCAGCGATCTTTCTTCGGGGGAAGCGGCGCGAGGTCGGGGCCTTCTTCGCCTCGACGCTCTTTATCTTCGCCATGCTGGGGAGCGCGGCGTGGGGCGTCTACCCGAACCTCCTGATCGCCACCACGGACCCGGCGAACAGCCTGACCGCCTTCAACGCGGCCGCCAGTCCCTATGGCCTCCGCCTCGGCCTCATCTGGTTCCCCGTCGGCATCAGCCTGGTGATCGCTTACCAGGTCTACGTCCATCGCGCCTTCTGGGGCAAAGTCCGGCTCAGTCCGGAATCGACGCCGACCGAGTAGCGCAAATCCCCGCGCCAGGCCACACGCCCCGCCTCGCTCTGCCGAAACGGTTCCTGGCCCCTTTTGCTCACCGTCGTTCCTGGGCGGCCTGCAGATAGTCGCGCGAGACCTGCCAGCGCCGTTCGAGCTGGGCATACAGCCCATCCAGTTTCGCCTGCTGGTCCGTGGACAACTTGGTCTTGAGGTCAGCGACGCCGTGGGTGAGAATCCGCTCGACTTCCGGCTGATGTTGGAGGCGCAGCTTCAGGATCTCCAGATGCACCGTCCTGACGATCGGTTCGATCTCGGCTTGCTGACCGGTCAGTAACGATAATTCCCGCGTCAGGCGCTTCATGATCCGTTCTTGCGTCGCGGCCGGTCCTCGCTCCCACCGGTGCTGCCGCTCATACTTGTAAAAGAGGCTGGTCCCGGCGATGCCTGTCAGCGTCCCGGTGAGGAACAGGACGATGAGTCCAGTCCATAGTTTCCCGCGTGTCATAGCCGGTTCCTCCTCCATATATCCGCCCTACTCGACGAGAGGCTCGCCGGTCTCGAACTCTTCCGACAACAGCGCGGCGAGCTCGACCGTGTCCTGGCCGGTGTAGACCAACACAGAGCCGACGAGAATCAAGGCCAATGCGGCCGCGACCGCAGCAGCCTGCCTCACGGTGTAAGCGATCCCCGCGGACAGCAACGCCTGCCGTGGCCTTGCGGCTTCCCGGCGGACGTCCTGCATGACGTGGCGGACCCAGTCCGCGCCGAGAGAAGGCTCCTGGCGTGAGCGGTGGCTTTCTGCCAGCGCACGCTCCAGCTTGTTGAGGTCCTCGTCACTGAGTCGTGTCATCGTCTTTCCGCTCCCATTCGTCACGCAACAGTTTGCGGAGCGTCTGTCGGGCCCGGTGCGCCCGCACCTTTACCTTGGCGACGCTCCACCCCAACAGGCCGGCCGCTTCGCGAGCGGAGTGGCCATCGAGATACAGCAGGGTCAGCACGAGGCGGTTTTCGGCCGAGAGATGGCTCAAGGCCCACTGTGACAGCTCCGCCGCTTCCCGTCGCTTGACCTGCTCACGAAATCGGTCGTCCGATTCCGCCGCCAGTACCTGCTCCATCCACTGGTGATGCTCCTCGGTCAGGGCGCTCACCGGCAGTTCCTGCCGCCGCATTGCGCGCCAGAAGTGATAACAGGTCCGAACGGCGATACTGGACAGCCAATGCTCAAACGGGGCCTGGCCGGCAAACCCTGCTAAGCCCCCATAGGCGCGGACAAAGACGTCATGGGCGACCTCCGCCACGCGATCTCCCGGCACATGCCGGGTGACAATCCGCGCCACGTGCTGCCGATACCGGGCGATCAACTCCGCAAAGCAGTCGATCTCCCCCTGCAACACCCGGTGGATAATTTCAAGATCATCGGACACCGGCGTCTGTACCCCAAGCCGGGTGGACCACGTCGCCTGCACTGACCGGCCATCGCATCATACCGCACCCGCGAACGGCATCGCACGACGGGTCCGCGGTCGGTCGCTCCTCGTGCGGGGGCTTGACCCTCGGGCTTAGCCCGGTCGAACACCGCCCTCTGAATCATGCGGGTCGGTCTCCGGTGCGGGAGTCACACCCTCGGCGGTTTCCTCATCGTCGGCCTGTTCGAAGCCCTGGCTCAACATCCGGGCCCGATGGGAGTCCCGCATCTGTCCACGGATGGCCTTCAGTTTGTCGCGTTGTTCGGGAGTGAGGACCGCGAGGAGGGCTCGTTTCGCCTTGATCCGCATGAATCGCAGGTTGGCTTCGAGCGCTTCGCCCTCTTTGAGCTTGGCTTCGATGACGGAGAGGCCCGTCTTCTCATCCGGGATGATAGCCCTGAGCTCCCGCTCCGCCACCAGCACGTCCGCGTGCCCCCGAATCTGCGCCCGGTCCTGGTCAAGCGCCAGCGCCTTCAGCTTGGCAACTTGCTCGGCGGTCAGGCCGATGTCCTGCTGATGCCTGAGCAGACGGTGAAGCATGCTGGGAGAGCCCTCGTGGCCCCCCATGCCGTGCCGGGACATCCCGAACCCATGGTCACCACCGCTCCTGCAGCCACTCCCACCGTCCGCCCACGCGAGTCCGGATGTCAACCCGAAGAGCACGGCGCCGACCGCGATCCCAACGAATAGTCTGTCTCCGCCATTCATACCGACCTCCTTTGTGAACAAGCGGCCATGGCGACCGGCTCGACGCCGGTTTCATGTCGTCGCATCACACTTTAAGTGGCTCTGGATGGGGAAAAGGTTACAGGGAAGGAAGGCAAAGGGGCTTGAACCGATTGCTACAACCCAAAAGAATGCCTGAGCCGCTCCCAGAATCCCTCCCCGTGGACTTCGCAATAGACCGTCGGCGCCGCCTCCTCCATGAAGACTTCTGCGATGCGTTCCGGGCATTGGGAGGTTGCCAGTTGGCCGGTCGTGGGATCGATCTCGCGGGTCACGACCCCTGGCGGGACCGCGAAGTCCGGGGAGTTTGACGGAATCACTCGGCGAGCGAATGCCGTCCAGAGGGGGAGCGCCGCTTGCGACCCGGTGAGACCCAGGGCCTGCTCGTCGTCAAAGCCGACCCAGACCCCGATCACGAGATCGGGCGTGTAGCCGACAAACCAGGCGTCCCGGTAGCCGTCCGTCGTGCCGGTTTTTCCCGCGACGAACCCCCGCAAGCCCATCGTCCTAGCCTTTGCCGCCGTCCCACGGTCCACCACCCCCTTCATCAGCGAGGTCGTGAGATAGGCCGCTTCGGGAGACACGGCTTGGCGCTGCTCGGGCGTCGAATGCCACAGCGGATCGCCGTTCTCCGCCAGCACGCTGCGAATCGCCGTCGGGGAAACCACGAGACCGCCTTGGGATAAGGCACCAAAGGCCGAGGTCATTTCGAGCAGCGACACGACGGAACTGCCTAAGGCCATCGTGAGGTCCTCGGCCAGCGGGCTGCGAATCCCCAGCTCGCGGGCCGTCCGACTGATGCCCTTGATCCCGACCGACTGGGCGATGCGAACCGCCGGCACGTTGAGCGACTGCTCCAGCGCCGTCCTGACCGTGACGGTCCCGCGAAACTGAAGATCGTAATTCTGCGGAGACCAGGGACCGGTTCCGGAGTCGAACGTGATCGGCTCGTCCGCCACCAGGCTGGCCGGCGTGACGGCCTGGGCTCCCGCTTCCCGCCCGGCCTCGAACGCCGCCAGATAGACCAGCGGCTTGAACAGCGATCCGGGTTGGCGTTTCGCTTGGACGGCTCGATTGAATTGGCTCACCCGATAGTTCCGCCCGCCGACCATCGCCAGGATGCCGCCGGTTTTGGGATCCAATACGAGCAAGGCCCCTTGCAACGGATGGTCCGGTCGCTTCAACGCCGGGTACGCGGCTTCCAGCTTCGCCAATCCTGACTTGAGCACGTCATCGCCGATCTGCTGGAGGACCGGGTCGAGCGTCGTATAGACCTTCGCTCCTTCCGGCAAGGTCGCGCCCATGTCCTCCTCTGACTGGCGAAGCAGGTAGTCCACGAAATAGGGCGCATCGGCAAGGCTGTCGAGGGGCAGACTTACTTTCAGAGGCGTCTTGATCGCGGTGATCCATTGCTCGTCCGACAGCGTGCCCCGCTCGCGGAGCTGCGAGAGCACGACGTTGCGCCGTTGGATGGCCTGGCTCGGACTCTTGACCGGCGAATAGGTGTTCGGTCCCTTGACCATGCCCGCAATCAGCGCCGTCTCCGCGATGGTCAAGTCCCGCACGGATTTCCCGAAGTAGCGACGCGCGGCTTCCCCGATTCCATAAATCGAGATGGAGCCGGCCTGGCCGAGGTAAATTTCGTTCAGATAGGATTCTAATATGTCATCCTTTCGATACTTGGCCTCCAGCACCAACGCCGCCACCGACTCCTTGAGCTTTCTGGTGAAGGTTCGCTGCGGGGAATAAAAGAGATTCTTGGCCAATTGCTGCGTGATCGTGCTGCCCCCTTGCGTCAACCCGCCCTTGACGACGTTGGCCCAGATCGCCCGCGCCACCGCGATCGGATCGATGCCGTGATGCTCGTAGAACCGGCGATCCTCGACGGTCAGGACCGTCTCGATGACCTGCCGGGGGATGGAGGCCAGCGGCAGCCATTCCCGCACCTGGCGGGATTCCCCGCGTACCCCGCTGATCAACTGCGGCTCCAGATGGACGGGAAACACGTCCTCGGCCTGCTCGATCAACGTGATCCTGGCGACCCGCTCCTGTTCGAGCGCGAGCCTGATGGCGGACGCCTCGATGTGCGTGTCCGGCTGATCGTGAAGATAGATGTCGATGGCGTGGTCCGACGTCCGGTACTCGCCCGGCGCCCGGATGTCCGACGAGACCGGATGGTACCCGAGCCGGATGAGGCGCTCGATGAGCCGGCTTTCACCGATGTGGAGATCCGGTTTGAGGAGGAAGGGCGCGCCATAGACGAGGAGGGGCTTGTGGTCTTCGCTCCTCGGGAGCGCGAGGCTCATGGAGAGATAGGCCCCGTACAGGCCCAACACGAGGAGACCCGCCGCCAGGCACAAGGCGAGGGACAGGAGGCTGCGTTTGAACCACGGGGCGACAGGACTCACCGGCATCACCTCATGGTGTCAGCATACGCCAAGGCCCCCCACGAAATCGACCTGGGGCGATGAACGCATCCTCATCCGACCCGCGCGCCCCGCCTCGCTCCGCGAGACGACCAGTCCACGTCTCTTCAGATTATAGGGATCCCGAGATCTTTGCAGAGCCTGACGGCGAGACGATCAGAGATGTCTGAGGGGTTGCCCCTTTGTTCTCTTTTTCTAGGCTTTCCTTCGGACGGCATCCACGCTCCAGATGCCCGAGCCTTGTGAGGAGATGAACAAAAAGACGAAGCAGAAGAGCGCGGCCAGTTCGCCGCTATTCTGAATGGGGAACAACGCCCGGGTGCCGTGGACGATCCAATACGCCAAGGCCATGAGCACGCTGCACGGGAACGCCGCCCAGCCGGCGAAGAGCCCAATCATCACGAGCAAGCCGCCCACCAGCTCGATGGGGCCGGCGATGTAGACCACGATCGGAGGGATCCCCTCAGGAGGAGGCATCGGAAATGCGAACAGTTTCGAAGCCCCGTGGCAGACGAACAAGAACCCGGCGACGATGCGCATCAGCGCGTACGCCTCCGCGTGAAATGCGTGCATGAACGTCTGCATGAGGTCCTCCTCTCGTGAGTGCCCTGGCGGCCGATGGAAATGGAGATCAGAAACGCGGACAGACTACTTACTTGGGTGGGTCGTGTCAAGAAGGCCGGTAATGCCCCGTGCATGTGTCCCGCATGCCTGCATCTCTGTCGGATCATGGTATAGTGTTGAACGGTTCAGGTCGCGTCGTATATCGGTACCGCGCTCCCGACTCGGTTGCGCGTTTCTCCCAGGAGGAAGACATGTTCGGTCCCATCACGCTCCCATTCGGGGCCAAAATGCTGTTCAACACCGTCAAACTCAAGCCCGGCGTCAGCTTCGATGACGTGGAGCTGGCCGTCGGGGAATTATGCAGCGTCGTCAAGGAGACCTACGGCGGCGACAAAGGGGGATTCATCGCCGGGCAGGTGTTCAAGTTCTCCGGCTTTCTCTCCGGCAAGGGTTCCCTCAGTCAATCCAGGACCGCCGACGACCATTATGTGATCGTGACCTATTGGCGCTCGTTCGAGGATCACGAAAAATCCCACGCCGACAAAGTCTTCAACAACAAGTTCGCCGCATTGGCCGCCATGTGCTCCGACACCAAGGAACTGGGGTACGACATGCTGTGGCAGGGCGCGCCGGGGGTCTGAGAGCCGCACAAGCCCCCAGCGTCAGGCACAGAGCAGTCAGAGCGAGACAGGGTCGCACACGACCTGAGCTCGGCATATAGTCGCATCACCATCTCCCTGGTCGGAACAAGGACTTCGCGCGCCCCGCCTCGCCCCGCAAGATCCCAACCCTTCCCTTCCCACTGACCTTTATGCCGTCTTTATATCCAGACGCCAGACCCACCGCCGGTCGTCTGCTATCATAGACGAATGGCCCAGGACCCAGAGACGGATCGCCCGGAACAAGGAGGACGACGATGAGGCTGACGCGACTCGCGGCTCTGGTCATGATGGTGAGTGTCGTGGGGCTGGCGATGCCGGCGCAGGCGGCTGACAAGAGGGCGAAAGCCTATTCCCGCTTCTGCAAGCCAAGCGATCTGGTCGGCACCTGGAGGCTGGTGAAGTTCAGCACCCCGCATGAGTTCAAGGATCCCCATGCACCATATCTCCTGCCTCACCAGATGTTCCAGTTCCTGAAGGATGGGACGATGAAGTCGGCCCACTCGGCCATCCCGCTGCCGGACGATCCGACCAAAGTGTTCCAGGCCATCGCGTCCGAGTCGACCTACTCGTTCGTGAAGGCCGGCCAGGTCACCATGAAAGCCAAGGGCCCCGAGGCAGGCGAGGAGACCTGGCACTGCGTGACCATCACGGAGGACCGGAAAATTGAGGCGCGGCAAGTCTTCATGAAGCGCGGCGACCTCGTCATGACGCTCATCGGCATGAATGGCGAGCCCGCCTTCACCCGCCAGCTCCGCAAAGGCGGGGCCTGACCCGGAACACCCCGCCGCGCGCCCCGTTTCGCTCCGCAAGCTCAGACCGGCGAGTGGACGCTATGTTAAAGGGCTCGTCTTCGTCACGCAACGCGCACCCACTTGCTTCACACAACCTGTCTCCTCGCTCTCTCTGAAATCGAAAAATGTGTTGAGCGGGACGGCCAGATCGCATATCGTAGCGGGTGAGCGTGCGCGCCCGGTGCCGGGCCGGCACGACCCTGGGACCACCGCCACTCAACAGAAAGGATCATCCATGCGCCTCCTCGTGCTCGGATTCCTGGCCCTTCTCTGCCTCGCAAGCCCGGCGGCCTTCGCCGCCGCGCCAGACCCTGCCACCGACGACCAGAAGACCTTGTATGCCCTCGGCTTGGCGATGAGTCAATCCCTCACCATCTTCACGCTGACCGAGTCCGAACTGGAGTTCGTGAAGGCCGGCCTCACGGACGGGACTCTGAAACGGCCGCCCAAGGTGCAGTTGCAAGCCTACGGGCCGAAAATTCAGCTGCTCCAGCAAGCCCGGGCCGCCGTGGTCGCTGACGGCGAGAAGAAAGTCGGGTCCGTCTTCCAGGCGAAAGCCGCGGCGGAAGCCGGGGCGACCAAGACGGCGTCCGGCCTCATCATCAAACCGCTCAAACCGGGGACCGGCGCCTCCCCGAAAGTCACCGATACCGTCAAGGTCCACTACCACGGGACCCTGACCGACGGCACCGTGTTCGATAGTTCCGTGCAGCGTGGAGAGCCCGCCACGTTTCCGCTGGGACAAGTGATCCCGTGCTGGACCGAAGGCGTGCAGCAGATCAAAGTGGGAGGCAAGAGCCGGCTGGTCTGTCCGCCGAGTCTCGCCTACAGCGACCGGGGGGCCCCGCCCAAGATCAAGCCCGGCGCCACCCTGGTCTTCGAAGTCGAGCTACTCGACATCGTCAAGGCGCCGGCCGGCAAATGACCGGGCCTGACGCGCGCCGCGAGGGCCACCGCACGCCTGAATAGCGGCGCGTGACGTTCAACTCATCGTGAGCACCACGCGGAACCGCGCCTTGCCGCTCAACATGCGCTCGTAGCCGGCAGCGGCTTGGTCGAGCGGGAACGTCTCGACCATGGGGCGAATCCCGGTGAGGGCACAAAAGTTCAGCGTGTCTTCGGAGTCTCGGGCGGTCCCTGACGGCCATCCTAGAATCGACCGGCGGTTCCCGATGAGTTGTATGGGAGTCACGCTAATGGGATCGGCCGATGCCCCGACCACGAGCAATTTGCCACCCACCCCGAGCCCGTCGACGAGCGCCGACATGGCCTTGCTATCCGGCGCCGTTGCGAGTATGACCGAAGCGCCGCCAAGGCTCGTTAGTTCCTTCGCGACGTTTACGGTATCTGTGTCGAGGTATCGGACGGCCCCGAGCTTCAGCGCGAGGGGCTCCTTGTCTTTGCCTCGACCAATGGCCACCGTGTGAAATCCCATCCTGCTCGCGAACTGGATGCCAAGATGGCCGAGTCCGCCCAGGCCTTGCACGGCGACAAGATCTCCTGCAACCGCCCCACT
>WNEQ01000736.1_pt1 | contig 17235 bp, 13 predicted proteins | sample 5399971 | NCBI WGS metagenome assembly WNEQ01 (sample SAMN13153330, study PRJNA577476) | soil metagenome | isolation source: 20 cm grassland meadow soil 2 days after 1st rain plot 5 | place: USA:California | collected 2015-09-18
ATGTCATTAAATCAGTCGCTCGCGCGCGTGGCGCACGGCGCGGGCGAAGATCGACGGCTTGAGCGCCCGGATCTCGCGAAGCCGCCGCGCCGTCTCCCGCGACATCGCCCGCCGCGTCTGCAGCGCCTGGCGACTCCCACGCACGGCGTCGACCACGCCGCGCGCCCACGCGGAGAGTTCACCGGCGCGCGCCGCCGCGAACGCCATCAGCGCCAGGTCGCGCGCCATCGACGCCGCGGCCGGCCCCGGACGATAGCGGCGCAGGGCGACCCACACCGCGTTGCGCGTGAAGGTGTAGTAGATGCGGCTCGGCGGCCGCACCGTCGGATCCACCATGTGGCGGACGCGGACGTCGGGCGCGTAGACGAGGTCGTGCCCCGCGTCGAGCAGGCGGAGGGCGAGATCCCAGCCCTCGTGCCCGATGAAGAACGGCGGCCAGTACCCGCCCGCGGCCAGGAACGCCTCCCGCCGGCAGGCCGACGCGCCCTCGAGGACGTAGTCGGTGAGGAACTCCGCGTCGGCCCAGCGGTCGGGATCGCGCGGATGGCACCAGTCGCGGCGCGAGAGCACGCCGTCGGGACCGAGGATCGTGAAGTTGACGACGGCCGCGCGCGGATGGCGCTCGAAGGCGGCCACCCCGCGCGCGACGTCGTCGGGCGTCGTCAACAGCACGTCGTTGTCGAGCGTGAACACGATCTCGCCCTTGGCCGCGCGCACGCCCTCGTTGCGGGCGGCGGCGGCGATGTTGGCCGGCAGCGCCACCAGGTGCACGTCCGGAAACTCGTCGCGAACCATCTGCTGCGAGCCGTCGGTCGAGGCGTTGTCGACCGCGAGCACCTCCAGCGGCGCGTAGCGCTGGGCGCGCGCCGCCTCCAGCGCGCGGCGGAGCGCGTCGCGGCGCTGGTAGTTCAGGACCGCGATGGTGACGGGCGTGCTCACCGGCGCCGTCTCAGTTCGGGACCTGGCCGCGGATCCACGGCCCGACGAGGTTGGCCACGGGGACCGGCAGCCGCTTCCACGCGGCGATCATCGGCGCGAAGCGGCTGGCGTCGCGATCGACCGGCGGCGCGGCGCCCGGCGCCGTGTCGATCGAGATCCACGGCAGCGTGTGGTCGACGGCGCCCCACTGCCGCTTGAACTCGTGGGTGCCCGCGTTCTTGAACGAGCGGCCGAGATCGAGGATGCGATACCCGTTCTCGCAGCCGTACCGGATCACCTCCCAGTACAGGACGAAGTTCGGGCACAGCGAGAACGCTTCGCGCAGCGACGAGACCCACGGGACCATGATGGTGTCGCGGAACAACAGGCACACGGCGGCGCCGACGGCGCGCCCGTCACGGTCGCGCACCAGCAGCACGCGCGCCGTGCCCGGCAGCTCCTCGAGCATCAGCCGGAAGAAGGCGCGGCTGTGCACCGGCGAGCCGAGGTCGCGCATGTTGACGGCGAACACCCGGTAGAAGTCGTCGAGCGCCTCGACGCCGCACCAGGCGGCGGTGAGCCCGTTCTTCTCGCCCTTGCGGACGCGGTTGCGGCGCTCCGAGGGCAGCGCCTTCCAGACCGCGTCTTTCGTCGTGAGCGCGAGCAGCATCGTGACGCGGTCGGTCGCGGGCGGGTAGGGCAGCGGCACCGGATGCAGCTGGCGCAGGCCGAGGCCCTGCGCGCGGCGCTCGCGCGCGACGCTCAGCGCCGCGTCCACCAGCGTCTGCTCCACCGCGCCGACCAGCGCCTCGCCGGAGACCAGCACGCCGCCGTAGTCGAGAAACGGCATCGAGACCAGACGACGACCGAAGATGTGGCTCTGGACGTGGACGAGCGGCAAGATTCCGAGCGTCTCGCCATCGTCCTCGATCGAGAGATAGATGCTCGCATGGCCGTACGCGCCGGCCACGATGCGCCCCCAGGCCGACAGGTGGGCGACGGTGGCGGCGGGGTGCTGCTCGACGAAGCGATCCCAGGATTTTCCGACGGACTCTTCGCGGACAAGGGTCAGCATGCTGTCAGCAAAGTTCAAGGCTCGTACCACGCCCCGCGCGTCGCCGGGACGCGGTAAGTCCGCGTAATCGCCCGTCGCATCTACGGCGAGGCCCGCACCGACTTCGCGCGATTCGCGCTTCGCCTGCACACCCGGCCTTCTCCGAAACCGTCAACGCCCGCCGACTGTCTCCTTTCCCACTGTCAGGGTGTCAGGTCACCGCCGCCCGGTGGGAGAACGTAGAAGTTTTAACGTCCGCCTTTTCACGCAGATGAGTGAAATCCATGGTTTGGCCCTGCCCTTGCCCTTGGGCCCGCCGACTGGGGAATCCGTTTCCTACTGCTGTAAGAGCGACACGAGAACAAGGGTGGGAGGGCCAGATGCGACGTTGGATAGCTGGGGTGCTCATCATGGTGCTGACGATGTCGTCGACCGCGCCGGTCGCCCGCGCGCAGTCGACGCCCTTGATCGGCGGCGGTCTCACCGCGCTACCGACGCAGAGCCTGGGACCCAACCTCGTGCAGAATCCGGGCTTCGAGACGGCCGGCCCCGCGGGCTGGCCGGCGGGCGGCGGCTGGTCACTGGACCAGCTGCAGAAGCACGGCGGGTCCTTCAGCTACCGCCGTGACTCGGGCGGCACCGCGCAGCAGACCTTCCAGCTCAAGGCCGGCACCTACAAGGCCTCGGTCTGGATGAAGACGCAGGGTCTCGGCAGCGGCGCGACGAGCGGCGCGCGCCTGACCCTCGACTTCCGTCCGGGAGGCCTCAACGCGTGGACGCCTTCGGACGTCATCAGCGGCACCAACGACTGGCAGCTCGTGGAGATCGGGCCGGTCGTCGTCGACGTCGACCGCACCGCCGCCCTCATGCTCGAGATGTACAACGGACCGGGCGGCACCGTGTGGTTCGACGACGTGACGCTCACCCAGATCCAGACGAGCGCCGTCGAGGTGTTCCTGCTCTATCCCAACTTCCGCGGCATGCTCTTCGACGACGGCCCGTCCACGCTGAAGTTCGACGTGAAGACGACGCCGCCCGGCGGCGACTTCGGCCGCTACGGCGTGAGCGCCACGCTGAAGGACGAGGCGTCGGGCCAGGTGGTGGCGACGCAGAGCTACGCGGCCGCCGACCACTTCGTGGCCGACCTCGACGGCAGCGCGATGCAGGCCGGGCGCGCCTATCTCGCGACGTTCTCGCTGGTCGACAAGTCGGCGGGCAACGCCGTCGTGTCGTCGTACCCGGCCTACCGCGTGTCCAAGGCTTCGGCCGCCGCGCGCCAGTCCATGAACGTGTCGTTCAGCGCCAGTAACCGCATCCTCATCAAGGGCCAGCCGCGCTTCGTGCTCGGCGTCTACGACTCGGGGATGGGCTACAGCACCGATCGGAATTTCTGGGAAACCTCGCTGTGGTCCGACACCGGCGACCGCCGCATGAACGGCCTCAAGATCAACATGTATCTGAACTACTGGTACGGCGAGACGCCGACCGACGCGATCAATGCGCTGATGGCGAACCTCCAGAACCACGGCGTCACGTATCTGCAGACCGGCAACTGCTTCGACAAGTACCCGGCCGGCAACAACTTCTTCATCAACAACTCGGACGCATACGTGCAAAACATGGCCGCACAGCCTGGAACCGCCGGCTTCTACACGATCGACGAGTGCCTCCCGGCGCTGGTCCCGGGCGCCTTCGCGCAGTACGACCGCCTGCGCCGCCTGGCCCCGAACACGATGACGTTCATGGCCAACTTCGGCGACGGCAACTTGAGCCTGTGGCGTGACGCGACGGACATCGTCGCCACCGACCCGTACCCGATGTTCGGCGCGGAGCCGGCGGGTGGCTACAACCACACGCAGGTCGCCGACTGGACGGCCGCCGCGCGCACCGTCGTGAAGGACGCGCGCCCGATCATGACCGTGCTGCAGTTCTTCCAGTTCACCTCGCTGGGCCGCTGGCCGACGCTCCAGGAGATGCGCAGCCACGCGTACATGGCGATCGTCGAGGGCGCCCAGGGCCTGTGGTGGTGGAGCCTCGGCGACAACGCCCTGCGGGTCGTCTGCAACAACACCTGGTGCGCGGAGCGGACGGGCTACATGAACAACCTCAAGAGCGTGGTGAACGAGGTCGCCGCGCTCGAGCCCGCGCTCCTCGCCGACGACGCGACGGGGGCGCTGACCACGAACTCCAACACGGCCATCAAGACCAAGGTCAAGGTGGTCGGCGGCAAGGGGTACGTGTTCACGTACAACTCCACCAACGGAAACCAGAACGCGACGTTCACCTGGAACACGGCGCCGGGCACGGTGACGGTCAACGCGGAGAACCGCACGCTGGCCGCCTCGGGCAACAGCTTCACCGACACGTTCGGTCCGTACGCCGCGCACGTCTACGTGATCGGCAACGGCGGCAGCGGTGGCGGTACGACGCCCCCGCCCACGCCGGGCAACCCGAGCGTGAGCTTCACCGCGCCGGCCGCGAACGCCACCGTCGGCAACACCGCGCCGGTCACGCTCAGCGCGACCGGCGGCACCGGCGGCCCCTATATCTACACCCTCAAGGTTGACGGCACGGCCGTGCCCGGCACCGGCCCGACCTTCTCCTGGGACACGAAGACGATCGCCAACGGCGCGCACACGCTGACGGCGACCGCGACGGATCCCGCGGGCGGCACGGGCACGGCCACCCAGAGCGTGACGGTGTCGAACACGGTCACGCCCCCGCCGACGACGGGCACGCTCAAGGTCTTCGTCACGCAGCCGACGAACGGCACCACGGTGAGCAACACCGCGTGGGCCGTGATGTGGCTCGAGGGCAGCACCGCGGCGACGAAGACGTACTCGCTCGCGCTCGGCGGCAAGCCCATGGGCTCGACGACGACGGCGAGCAACGGCCCCGTCTCGATGCCGTATGACACGAAGATGGTCGTGGACGGCACGCAGCCGCTCACGGCCACGGTGAAGGACTCGTCCAACAACACGGGCGGCTCCACGATCAACATCAACGTGAAGAACGGCATCACCGCGCCGCCCACGCCCGCGCTGACGGCGGCGTTCACGTGGCCGAGCTCGGGCGCCACGATCATCGGCACCACCACGGTCGGGATGTCGGTGAGCGGCTCGACGGCCGTCTCGAAGACGTTCCAGCTGGCGGTGGATGGCACGGTCGTCTCCTCGCAGACGGTCAGCGGCACCACCGCCTCGTACGCGCTGGACACGACCAAGCTGACCAATGCCCCGCACACGCTGTCGCTCACGGTGCGGGACTCGGCCGGCGGCAGCGCCACCGCGACGATGCCGGTGACGGTGGCCAACACGGTGCCCATCACCGCCGCCTTCAGCAGCCCGGCCTCGGGCGCGACGGTGGGCGGCACCGCGACGGTCGGGATGTCCACGACCGGCGGCGCGACGGCGACGTCCCGGACGTACCGCCTGAGCGTCGACGGCACCGTGGTCTCCACGCAGACGGTGAACGGCTCGTCCGCCTCCTTCGCGTGGAACACGACCGGCGTCGCGAACGGCTCGCACACGCTGTCGCTGACAGTGACCGACACCGCGGGCGGCAGCGCGACGGCCACGCGTAGTGTGACCGTCAACAACGTGGTGACGCCGCCGCCGGCGACGGGGACGCTCAAGGTCTACATCACGCAGCCCACCGGCGGCACGGTGAGCGGCACCCAGTGGGTCGTCATCTGGCTGGACAACGCCGCAGCCGGGAACAAGACCTACACGATCAGCGCCAACGGCAGCACCGCGTCGACGGGGACCAACGGCGATCGCCCGGCGTCTCTGCCGTGGAACACGGCGTCCGGGCCGAACGGGACCACCACGCTGACGGTCACCGTGAAGGACTCGACCGGCAACACCGGCAGCGGCAGCGTCAACGTCTGGGTGGCGAACTGATGGGCACCGTCAGTCCGCTCGACCGCGATCGCGCCCGTGCGGCGTCGGGACGCCCGTCCCGACCCGTGCGGCTGACGGTGACGATCGAGGAACGGGACACCATGATCCGTCTCCGCGTGAACGGCGCCCGCACGCCCACGCGGCTCTACCTGTACGTCGACGGCGACCTGGCCGACACGTGGGTCGACGTCGAGGCGTTCTACGACGCGCCGGCCGGGCGACTCGCGCCCGGGCGGCACGCCGTCACCGCGCGGGCGGTGGATGCGCTCGGCCGCTGGGCCGGCGCGTCTACGATCGTCGAACGCTACTAAACCGTCTCGAACCGCCGCGACGCTGCGCATGGGGGGCCGGCCACGGCCCCCCACGCGTTCACGTTGTCGGATTTTCGTCGCCACCGCCCCCCTCCTCTCGGAGGGGGCCTCGACGGCCCCCTCCGATGCCTCCCCCCAGGATTCGATTGCGCCGGCAAAGCCGGCGCTCGGACAGTGATCTCCTCAGGCAAGATATCGCTGATGTCTGAGCCTTCGCGTGATCCCCAGAACATCTACGACGATCCGAGGTTCTTCGCGGGATACTCGACGCTGGAGCGATTCGGCGCCGGGTGGACGCAGGCCATGGAGCACGCCGAGCTGCTGGCGCTCCTGCCCGACGTCGGCGGCCGGCGCGTGCTCGACCTCGGCTGCGGCGCCGGACAGCTCGCGCATCATCTCGCCACCCGCGGCGCCGCCGAGGTGACGGGCGTCGACCTCTCGGAGCGGATGCTGGCGCTCGCGCGCTCCGAGTTCGCTCATCCCCACGTGACGTATTCGCGCGCCACGCTCGAGGACGTCGAGTTTCCCGCCTCGCGATTCGATCTCGTCGTCAGCGTGCTCGCCTTTCACTACGTCGCCAACTATGCCGGGCTGGTCCGGCGCATCGCCGGGTGGCTCACGGCCGGCGGCGTCCTCGTCTATTCCACCGAGCACCCGATCTACACCGCGCGGGTGCCGGGCGACGGCTGGGCGCTCGACAGCGGCGGCCGGCGCACGGGCTTCAGCATCGACCGCTATGCGGACGAAGACGCCCGCGAAGAGACGTGGTTCGTGCCGGGCGTGCGCAAGGCGCACCGGATGGTCTCCACGCTGATCAACGGGGTGCTCGACGCGGGGCTGGTTCTGGAGCGCGTCGTCGAGCCCATGCCGGGCGAGCGATGGCTGCGCGAGCACCCGCAGGCCGCGGACGAGCGCCGGCGCCCGATGTTCCTGCTCGTCCGCGCCCGCAAGCCGTGAGGCTGCAACCGCCTACCATCATCTGCGACGGTCGTAGCAGGGCGCGCGGCACAACCCCTTGAAAGTCCAGCCATTGGCCGCGGTACGGGTCTTGCGACGCCAGAGGAGCCATGTGGCTCCTCGCCCTGATGATCCTGATCATGCCGTACGAGGCGAACCCCTACCTCTATATCGCGCCGAACTTCCTCGGGATCTTCCCCGACTTCACGGTGATCAAGTTGCTGGGCCTCGTGGGCTTCGGCTGGGCCGTGATCCGCCTGGCGAGCGGCCACCCCCACGCGGCGCTGCTCGGCTCGCGGCCGGCCGGCCTGTTCCTCCTGTTCTTCGTCGGCGTGCTCTTTGGCGGGCTGTTCAGCGGCAGCGGCTTCCTGGCGATCTCGCGCTATCTCGCGTTCCTCACGTTCCTGCCGTTCGTGCTGGTGAGCGTGGAGACGCAACGTGACCTCGGCCGCGTGCTGCGCATCATGACCCTGAGCCTCGTCCTCGTCTTCCCGTACGCGCTGCGCCAGATGATTCGCTTCGGCGACCGGCTCGGCGTGGGTCTGTACGAGACGAACTACTTCGCGACGATCCTGGTGCTCGTGATCCCGCTGGCCTTCGTGTTCGCCACGCAGGCGACCACTCCGATGCGCCGCTACCTGTGGACGGCGGCCGGGCTTCTGCTCGTGCTCGAGCTGTTCCTGACGTCGTCGCGCGGCGGCTTCCTGGGCCTTCTCGTGGCCGGCATGGTCTACGTCTACCGGCGGCGCGGTCCCGCCGGCGCCGCCGCGCTGATGGTCATCCTCATGCTCGGGCTCGTCATCGTGCCGACCGATACCGGCTCACGCTTGTGGACGGTGTTGGACACGGAGACGGCGGCGCCGGCCGGGCTGGAGGCCTCGAACAGGGCGCACGTGGCGCTGTTCTTCGCCGCGCTGCGCATGATCGCCGACAACCCGATCTTCGGCGTCGGTCCGCTCAACTTCAAATCCCTCAGCACGCTGTACACGGGCCTCGAGCAGGGCAACATCGCGCACAACTCCTTCCTCGAGGTGGCCGCCGAGTTCGGCCTGCCGGTGTTCATCGTGTTCGTGCTGCTGCTCGCGTCGGTGTTCCGGATTCTCAACCGCGCGACGCGGCTGGGCGCCTCGCCCGACGGCCGTCGCCTCGCGGGCTGGGCCGAGGGCCTGCGCAGCGGGCTGACCGGATTTCTGGTCGCCGGCTGCTTCATCAGCGCCCAGTACGAGAAGATGCTCTGGCTCGCCGTGTTCGTCACGATCGTGCTGGGCCGCTTCGCCGCCGAGGCGCGCGTGGCCGAGGCGGCGGAGCCGGCGGCTGACGAGGGCCAAGCACTGGAGCCGCTGCCCGAGCCGGCGCCATGACGCGCTCGTCGCTCCGTCGCGGCGTCGGCGCCGCGATCGTGCTGGCGCTCGCCGTCGCCGCGCCGCTCGCCGGGCGCGGCGCCGATACCCGCGCGATCCCGGTCGGCGGCCTCACCGCGCTGCCTGGCGCCGAGGGCACGGGGCCGAACCTCGTGAAGAATCCCAACTTCGAGGCGCCCGCGGGCGGCGACCTCACCGCGTGGAACGCGCGCGCCGCCGGCCCCTGGACGATCGATCGCGGCGGCCGCGGCGGCCGCTCCGCGCTGCGCCTGACGGGCGCCGATGCGCAATCCACGGTGCCGCAGCTCGAGCAGACGGTAACCCTCGAGCCCGGCCTCTACACGGTAGGCGGCTGGATCCGCACCGAGAACCTCGGGACCAAGGACGCACGCAGCGGCGTGCGGGTCTGCCTCGACGCGCGGCCGCGCTTCAACTGGTGGCACTGCACGGAGGTCGCGCGCGGCACCGCGGACTGGACGCAGCTCACCCAGGGCGGTATCGCGGTCTCCGACCCCGGCCCGTACAAGATCGCGGTCGGCGCCTACGGCGCGCCCGACGGCAGCGCGTGGTTCGACGAGATCACCCTGACCGCGCGCCGCAAGCCGGCGCTCGACGTCTATCTGCTCTATCCGAACTTCCGCGGCATGCTCTTCGAGGATCGGCCACAGACCGTGCGCGTGGCCGTCGGCGCCGCCCGGGGGGCGCGTGTGCGACTGGCGCTGGTGGAGGAGGCCGGCGGCGCGGTGGCGCGCGAGCGCGTCGTCACCGGGCCGGGAACGGCGGAGCTCGACGCCGCGGGCCTGCGCGGCAATGCGTGGCTGCTGCGCGCCGAGCTGCTCGACGCGGCCGGCACCGCGACCGCGCGCTACCCCGATCACCGCATCGTGCGCGTGTCCGCCAGGGCGCGCGAGGACCTCCGCGTCTGGTTCGACGAGCGCAACGTTCTCTACATGGACGGCAAGCCGGCGTTCGTGCTCGGCCTGTACACGACCGGCGGCTACTCCACGACGCGCGCGACGTACGCGCAGGGCGAGAACGGCTGGGGCATCACGAAGATGTCCGAGGCGCCCGTCAACATGCTGATCAACTATCACCTCGGGCGCGCGCCGATCCCCGCGCTGTCGACGTACATGGACGAGCTGTCGTCGCGCGGCATCCGGTATCTGCAGACGGTCAACTTCTATTACCGCGACGACCCGCAGTACAGAGACATCGACTATCCGGCCGCGCGCGAGGGCGAGGAGGCGCTGAACCGCTGGGTCGCCCGCACGCTGTCCTCGCACCCCGGGTTCGCGGGCTTCTACACGGCCGACGAGCGGCCCGCCGACATGGTGCCGCGCGTCTTCGCGCAGTACCGCGTGCTGGCCGCCGCGGCGCCCGGCACCGTCGCGTACGCCGTCCTCGGCGACGGGCTCGAGCGCCAGGCGCCGCTCTGGCGCGACGCCGTCGACGTGATGGGGCTCGATCCCTATCCGATCGTGAAGCCGGCCGGGCGCAACGACCTGGCGATGGTGGGCGAGTGGACGCGCATCGGTCAGGACGCCGTCAAGGGCGCCCGTCCCGTGTGGATGGTCATCCAGTACTTCCCGCTCACCGGCGCCGGCGGCTGGCCGACGAGCCCGGACATCAAGACCATGAGCTGGATGGCCATCATCGAGGGCGCGCGCGGGCTGCTCTACTGGTCCTGGGGCGAAAAGGGCCTCGCGTGGGTCAAGGATCCGCGGGAGCGCGAGCGTAAGTGGGCCGATCTGGTCAAGATTACCAAGGAGATCCACGCGCTCGACCCCGTGCTGCTCGGCCCCGACGCGGCGGTCGTCGCGGGCGGTCCGCCCGCCGTGCGCGTGCTCGGCAAGCGCGGCGCCGACGGCGCACGCTACCTGTTCGCCTACAACACGGGCGCGGCGCCGGTGACGGCGACGTGGACGCTGTCGGCCCCCGCGACCGCCGTCATGGACCTCGACGCGCAGGCCGTCGGCGCGACGATCGAGGGCAACGGCTTCGCGGCGAGCTTCGGGCCCTACGAGGTCAAGCGCTACCTGATCCGCTGAGGCGGCTCAGCCGGCCGCCGTGAGCCGCGTGACGGCGCGGCGGCCGGCCACCACACCTTCCAGCGTTCGCAGCAGCACCCACGGCTCGATCGGCTTGCGCAGCGTCAGCCGCGCGCCCGCCTCCCGCGCGAACTCCAGCGCGTTGCGCCGCAGCGGATCCCCGTCCGCGGACATGGCGATGCACACGGCGTCGGGAGCGTCGCTCATGAGCTCGCGGATCGTGTCGATGCCGTTCTTGCGGGGCATGAACACGTCGACGAGCACGATGTCGGCGGGACGCTGACGGTACCTGTCGAGGCCGTCCTGGCCGTCGCTCGCGAGCGTCACCTCGTACCCTTCGGTGCGTAGCAGGATATCGAGGACGTCGCGCGTGTCGTCGTGATCTTCGATGATGAGAATGTGAACGGGTGGGGGCCCAAGGCCGGTGACTCGTGAGGGGCAGGGGAGAGCTTCGAGCGTTCCGGGCCGTGCGGGTTTTCCAACTATTGCCATGCAACCTCCGCTCGCGACAGTCGGTCCAAGGTCTGCCAGCGGCGTGCCACGCCTAAGTGCGCGTCGTGCCGTGGGTGAAGCTCGTCGAGTGAGAGAACTTTTGCCGACTCTTGTACGCGCGGTGGCCAACGCCCGGCGCCGGTATGGCCCTTGCACTCGTAGGTATACGAATAGACGCGGCGCGGGGACCGGCGTATTCCTTCTGCGGTCCGCCGCCGCCTCGGGAGACAGCGTGGACCTGACCGACACCGTGAAGAAAGGCGAGAAAGCATCGGACAGCCGGGCCACGACCCGGATCGTGCTCGCGGACGACCAGAACGTGGTCCGCGAGGCGATCAAGTGTCTCCTCGAGCTCGAGCCCGACTTCGACGTCGTCGGTGAAGCGGCGGACGGTCTCTCGGTCGTCCCGCTCGTCGATCGCCTCAAGCCCGAGGTGCTCATCGTCGACGTCGCGATGCCCGGCCTCTACGGCATCGAGATCACGCGCCAGGTTCGCGGCCGCTCGCCGAAGACGGCGGTCATCGTGCTCTCGCGCTACGTCAACGAGTGGTACGTGACCGAGGCGCTGCGCAACGGCGCGTCGGGCTACGTCGTGAAGCAGGCCGAGGCGCACGAGCTCACGCGCGCGGTGCGGATGGTCGCCCAGGGGCGGCGCTATCTCAGCTCGCCGCTGTCGCCCGAGGACGTGCAGTCGTGGCTGCTGCAGGCCGAGCGGCTCACCGGCGATTCCTACGAGTCGCTCACGGGCCGCGAGCGCGAGGTGCTGCAGCTCGTGGCCGAGGGCTACAGCAGCACGCGCATCGCGCGGCGGCTGGCGATCAGCGTGCGCACGGCGGAGGCGCATCGCGCCAACGTGATGCGCAAGCTGCGGCTGAAGAACTACACGGCGCTCATCAAGTACGCGCTCGCGCGCGGCGTGTTGCCGCCGATCGAGCCGCTGCCGCCGGGATTCCGCACCCTCAAGCGCCGCCGTCCGATGCCGCAGTAGCGCCGCGCCGGGCGGCGCGCGCGCTCAGGACGCGCGGGGGCGCGGGGCCAGGAACGTCGAGCCGGCGTAGTCGTTGCGCACGCCGCGCAGTCCGGCCCACACGGATTTCAACGGCGCGCGCGAGCGCGTGCGCACCGCCGCGTTCAGCGCGCCGAGGACCACGCCCACGACGAACCAGGCGAAGGCCAGCTGCATGGCCGGCGTCTTCGTCACGTGCTTGTCGTAGAGAAACGCCCACGACGTGAGCACCGCCTCCTCCGGCCGCCGCGCGGGCCGCGGCGCCTTGTTGTGGACGATGCGGGCGTCGGCGGCGATGGCGAGGCGGCCGCCGCGCCCGACGAGCGACCAGCAGAGGTCGATGTCCTCGCCGACGGAGGCCGCCCGGTACCGCGCGTCGTGGCGCACGCCGATGAGCGCGTCGCGACGGAAGGACATGAGCGCGCCGGTGAACATGCGCACGGGCAGCAGCACGCCCTCCGGATAGCGCCGCCAGTTCCAGTAGACCGGCTGGCGCTCGTCGCGGAACGGGCCCAGGCGGAAGACCCGGTGGGCCACGCGCCCGAGCCAGCCCGGCCGCTCATAGTTGGTGATCACCGGCGCCAGGCCGGCGAGACCCGGCAGGCGCGTGTAGTGCGCGAGCAGCCGCTCGATCACGACGGGCTCGGGCACGACGTCGTCGTCGCAGAACACGACGATCTCGCCGCGCGCGCGGTCGAGGCCGGCGTTGCGGGCGGCCGCGGCGCCGTTGATCGCGCGGTCCCACACGTAGACGAGCGCCGGGCGGGTCGCCGCCGGCGCCGCCGCCACCAGCGCGGTCACCGCGCGGCGGCCCTCGTCGGTGGCGCTCTGGTCCACCACGATCATCTCGTCGGGGACGACCGTCTGGGCCAGCAGCGCGCGGACGGTCTCCGTCAGGAGCGCCGGCCGGTCCTTGGTCGGGAGGACCGCGCTGACCGTCATGGCCGCCTCATGCACAGCACGAGAGCCGCGAAGGGCACCAGGGCCGCCGCGTAGACGACTTTGCCCCAGACGATGTGCGGCAGCCCCACGGCCGCGCGCGCGCCCCAGAGCTCGGCCATGACCCCGGTGCCCGTCACGCGCAGGAGGTTGGCGACGACGGCCAGCGTCAACGCGGCCAGGACGAGCGCGACGCCGCGCCGCGGCCGCCGCTGCGTCGTACCGGCGCAGGCGGTGCCGATGACGAGCATCGCGAGCAGGAACCGCAGGCCGTTGCACGCCTCGGTCACGTGCAGCGTGACGCTCGGCAGCGTCAGGAACAGCTCGTCGCGCGTCACCGACGAGCCCAGCGCGCGCAGCACGTGCTCGGCCACGACCGCGGCCAGCTGCTGCAGCGGCAGCGAGAGCGCCGGCAGCGTGCCGTCGGGCAGCGGCGCCATGAGGGCCAGGAAGCCGATCGGGAACGCCAGCCGGCGCGCCGACGCCGGCCCGAGCGTCGCCGGCGCCACGCCCAGCAGGACGACGGGCAGCGACAGCGCGCGCAGCGTGAGGCTGCCGGCGGCGACGCCGAGACCGAGGACGCCGAGGCCGACCGCGATGATCACGAAGCCGCCCGGCTCGGGCTGCGCCGCCGGAGCGCGGGCGGCCGCGCGCACGTCGGCCTTGAGCACATCCCATGCGACGTACGCGCTGAAGAGCGGCACCAGGAAGCCATAGCTGTAGTACGTCACCTGCAGCCAGACGGCGACCAGGTCGCGCAGCACCGGCAGATAGAGCGCGATCAGCGCCGCGCCGAGGCTGACGGCCGCCGCCGTCTCGACGCGCCGTGGGGGCGCGGCCAGCGTGGACTGCCTGGTCACGCCGCCTCCGCCGCCTTGCGGCCCGCGTGCTCCGCGAACCACGCCCACGTTCGCGCGAGCCCGTCCTCCACGTCGACCGCCGGCCGCCAGCCGAGGTGGCGCGCCGCGCGGGACGGGTCGAGCACGCTGCGGCGCACGTCCCCGGAGCGCGCGGGCTCGTGGAAGGCGCCGACGCTCGGGCGCGTGATGGCGTCGACGACCACCCGCCACAGCGCGTTCACGCTCGTGGCGCGCGCGGTGCCGATGTTGAAGATCGCCATCTCGCCGGCCGGCATCCCGACGCGCAGCGCAGCCAGGTTGGCGGCCACCACGTCGTCCACGTAGACGAAGTCGCGCACCTGCTCGCCGTCGCCGAAGATGGTCGGCGCCAGGCCGGCCAGGATGCGCTGCATGAAGATCGCCACCACGCCCGCCTCGCCGTGCGAGTCCTGGCGCGGCCCGTAGACGTTGGCGTAGCGCAGCACGACCGCCTCGAGCCCGAACGTGGCGCAGAAGTAGTCGAGGTAGTGCTCGACGGCGAGCTTGGCGACGGCGTACGGACTGCGCGGCCGGCAGGGATGCGTCTCGTCCGCCGGCGGCCCGCTCTGCTCGCCGTAGATCGCGCCGCCGGTGGACGCGAACACGATGCGACGGGCGCCGTGACGGCGCGCGGCCTCGAAGAGATTGAGCGAGCCCAGCACGTTGATTTCCGCGTCGGCCTGCGGCGCCTCCACCGAGCGGCGCACGCTGACCTGCGCGGCGTGGTGGCAGACGACGTCGGGGCGCTCCTCGGCGAAGACGGCGTCGAGCGCCGCGTCGCGGATGTCGATGCGGTACCAGCGCGCGCGGGGATGGACGTTGTCGGCGGAGCCCGAGGAGAGGTCGTCGACGACCGCGACGTCGTGGCCCGCGGCCAGATACGCGTCGGTGACGTGCGAGCCGATGAAGCCGGCGCCGCCGGTGATCAGGATCCGCATCCGAGCGCTCCCGTGTTCACGCGCCGCCCGCCCGTGCGGCCAGGAGTCGGCGCGTCGAGGTCGTGAGCAGCGTCCATTCGCGCGGGCCCAGCGCCCGCGTGGCGAGCGCGGCCATCAGGAACGCGGCGGCCCCCGCGGCCGCGGCGAGGGCGAGGCGCGGCAGATCGTGCGAGTCGCCGGCGACGACGTGCGCCACCGCGAAGAGCAGGCCCGCGGCCACGCCGATGCGCGCGAGATCCCCCACCGGCACCCGGGCGCCGTGCAGCCGGGCCATGCCGACGAACGCCCACGTCGAGGCCACGAGCTGCGCCACGCTGTTGGCGAGCACGGCTCCCGCCGTCGCGTAGGTCGGGATGAACACGAACGCCAGCACAATGTTGAGCGCGACCGCGGCGCCGGTGGCCGTGAGGGCGCAGTGCCGGTCGCCCACGGCCTGCAGCGAGGAGGCCGCCACCTTGCGCAGCGCGCCGAGCACGGCCACCACCGCCAGCACGCCGAGCAGGCGCGCGGCGGGCAGGTACGCGGCGCCGTAGAGCCAGTGGATGACGCCGGGCGCCAGCGCCGCCACCAGGGCGGCGATCGGGGCGCCCGAGAGCGCGACGTAGCGCATGGCCGTGCGGTACACGCGCGCGAACTCGTCGCGCTCGCCGCGGCCGTGCAGCGCCGCCAGCGCGGGCAGCAGCGCGCCCACGGCGATCTCGGGCACCACCATCACGCGCGTGGCGAATCCGAAGGCCAGGCTGTAGTACGCGATCTCCTCGGGGCTCGCGTACAGACGCAGGAAGAAGATCTCCGAGCGGTCGCGCACGAGGGCCTCGAGAACGGCCACGACCGCGAGCGAGGCGACGTAGGCGCGGATCTCCCGCTGCGCAGCGGGTGTCGGCGCCACGGCGGCGCCGCCCAGCACCTCGCGGGCGCGCGCGCGCTGCATGACGCAGGACAGCGTCGTGCCGAGCGCCAGGGCGATCATGAGCCCGAGGATCTCGAAGCCGAGCGTGACGACGACGACCGAGGCCAGCAGGTGCAGCGCCATCTTCACCGTGCTCGTTTGCGTGGTGAGGTCGTAGCGCTGCGCGCCGTAGACGGCGTGCGTGTAGATGCCCTCGACGGTCACCGGCACCAGCAAGAGCGCGAGCACGACGAAGGACAGGCGCAGGCGCGGCTCCACCTCGGTCAGCACGATCGCCATGACCGCGACCACCACCAGCGCCGTGGTCACGAGCTGGCGGCGCAGGAAGAAGCGCACGAAGCCCCAGGCGCGCTCGCGTTCGCCGCTCGCGTAGGCCTCGGCGGTGTAGCGCACGGTCGCCAGCGCCCAGCCGAGCGTGGCGATGGCGGTCAGCATCCGCAGTGCCCACAACAGATATGAGTAGTCGCCCATGAGGCTCGGGCCCAGGCCGCGCGCCAGCACGATCGACATCACGAGGCCCGAGCCGAGACCGATGAACGTCACCACCCCGTACCAGAACGTGTTGCGCACGAGCGCCGTGCGCAGGCTGCCCGCGGGTGGACGCTTCATCACGCGGCGCGCTCCGGCAGCGTCGCGCCCGCCGGCGCCCACACGGCATCGGCGCCGCCGCGCGCGGCGCGCGCGAGGCCCGCGACGCCGGCGGCGCTCACCGTGCAGAAGTAGTACGGGAGCGCGAGCGGACCGAGCCGGCGGCCGAGACGCTCGGCGGCGAAGCCCGCGGCGGCCAGCGCGTAGAACACGCCCTGCGCGGCGAGCGTGGCGGTGTACACGCCGCCGGCGCCGAGCAGCAGCACGTTGGCGACGAGCGCCGCGGCCAGGCAGGGCGCCGTCGCCCAGCGCAGCGCGCGATGCGAGACGAGCATCCAGATCGCGCGCCAGCGCCGCGCCTTCACGAGTGCCGGCAGCCAGCGGCGCAGCAGGTGCGCGCCCTGGGCGATGATCCGCACGTGTCGGCGGAACTCCTGGCCGCCGCTCGCCGACGGCGGCTCCACCGTCTGCGCATCCGCATCGAAGCGGCAGCGGTAACCGGCCAGAAATGCCTGGATCGGGTGCAGCAGGTCGTTGACCTCGGAGGCGGCGAGATCGTGGTAGAGCGCGCGGCGCAGCGCGTAGATCGCGCCGTCGGCGCTGGCGAGAAAGCCCAGCGCGGCCTCGCCGGCCTTCAGCGCCGCCTCGTAGCGCACGTAGCCGCTCGCGGCGGTGCGCGCGTCGCCGCCGGCGCCGTAGAGACCCTGACCGCTCACGAGGCCGACGCTCGGATCGGCGAACGGCGCGGCCAGCCGCACGATCGCGTCCGGCGCGAACAGCGCGTTGGCGTCGGTGAACACGAGCACCTCGCCACGGGCCGCGGCCACTCCGCGGTTGAGCGCCGGCGACTTGCCGGCGCGCGGCTCCTGGCGCACGAGCCTGACGCGGTCGTCGGGATAGCGCTGCACGCGCGCGTCGGTGCCGTCGGTCGAG
>WNEQ01000818.1_pt1 | contig 17208 bp, 23 predicted proteins | sample 5399971 | NCBI WGS metagenome assembly WNEQ01 (sample SAMN13153330, study PRJNA577476) | soil metagenome | isolation source: 20 cm grassland meadow soil 2 days after 1st rain plot 5 | place: USA:California | collected 2015-09-18
CAGCGGCGGTCTCCTCCTCGCAGGTCAACCTTAGTTGGACCGCCCCAGCCGACAACGGCGGCTCCGCGATCACAGGCTACAAGATCGAGAGGTCAACCGACGGAGGTACCACCTGGAGTGCCCTGGTGGCAAACACCGGTAGTACGGCGACGACCTACTCAGACACCGGGCTGGCGCACACCACCACTTACACCTATAGGGCCTCTACCATCAACTCCATAGGCACAGGCTCTTCGTCTAGCACCGCGTCAGCGGCGACTCTCGCTGTTACCGCATCACCTTCCAGTGGGCTTACGGCCACGGCTGTGTCCTCCTCCCAGATCAGTCTGAGCTGGACCGCCCCCGCCGACAACGGCGGCTCAGCCATCACAGGGTACAAGATCGAAAGGTCGGCCGATGGCGGAACCACGTGGAGTGCCTTGGTGGCAAACACCGGCAACACAGCGACGACCTACTCAGACACCGGGCTGGCGCACACCAGCACGTACACCTACAGAGTCTCCGCGATCAACTCGGTTGGGACGAGTTCCTCCTCCGGCACCACGTCCGCAACTACCCCCGCTGTCGCTCCATCAACTCCGACGGGACTCGCAGCGACGTCTCTGTCCTCCTCCCAGATCAACCTGAGTTGGACCGCCCCCGCCGACAACGGCGGCTCCGCGATCACGGGGTACAAGATCGAAAGGTCGACCGATGGCGGAACCACGTGGAGTGCCTTGATGGCAAACACCGGCAACACAGCGACGACCTACTCAGACACCGGGCTGGCGCACACCAGCACGTACAAACGACAGTATCTGCTTCCCAAATCAACCTGAGTTGGACCGCCCCCGCCGATAACGGAGGCTCCTCCATCACAGGGTACAAGATCGAAAGGTCAACCGACGGAGGTACTACCTGGACCACCTTGGTCTCAAACACTGCTAGCGCTGCGACAACCTATTCAGACACCGGGCTGGCGCACTCCACGACCTACACTTACAGGGTGTACACCATTAACTCAATCGGTACTGGCTCTCCTTCGAGTAGCGCCTCCACGACTACCCTCGCCGTTGCTCCATCAACTCCGACGGGACTTATAGCAACGACAATATCTGCTTCCCAAATCAACCTTAGTTGGACCGCCCCCGCCGATAACGGCGGCTCCGCCATAACAGGCTACAAGATCGAGAGGTCTACCGACGGTGGCACCACCTGGTCTACGATCGTACCGAACTCTGGTAGCGTTTCGACAACGTACTCCGACACAGGACTAACACACGGCGCAACATACGCATACAAAGTCTCCGCTGTTAACTCAATCGGGACTAGCCCCTCTTCAAACACCACGTCCGCAACTACCCTCGCTGTCGCTCCATCAACTCCGACAGGACTTGCAGCAACGACGGTATCTGCTTCCCAGATCAACCTGAGTTGGACCGCCCCCGCCGATAACGGAGGCTCCTCCATCACAGGGTACAAGATCGAGAGGTCAACCAATGGCGGCTCGACCTGGAGCACCCTGGTGGCAAACACAGGTAGCACAGCGACGACCTACTCTGACACCGGGCTGACCCACACAACCACCTACGCGTACAGAGTCTCCGCGATTAACTCCGTGGGAACGGGTTCCCCGTCCAGCACCGCATCCGCGACTACCCTCGCTGTCGCCCCATCATCTCCGAGTGCTCTTACGGCAACTGTAGCCTCTTCTTCACAGATCAATCTGAGCTGGACCGCTCCCTCCGATAACGGCGGCTCAGCCATAATAGGATACATGATTGAAAGGTCAACCGACGGAGGTACTACCTGGACTAATGTCATTTCAAACTCCGGCAGCACTTCGACGACCTACTCGGATGTAGGACTGGCTCACAGCACAAGCTACACCTACAGGGTCTCCGCCATCAACTCCATCGGTACGGGTTCCCCCTCCAGCACAGCGTCAGCAGCGACCTTCGCTGTCGCTCCATCGCCTCCGACAGGGCTTACGGCGACGTCGGTGTCTTCTTCACAGATCAACTTGAGCTGGACTGCTCCGAGTGATAACGGCGGCTCCGCAATCACCGGGTACAAGATTGAAAGATCTACTGATGGCGGCACTACCTGGACCACACTGGTGGCAAACACCGGCAACACCGCCACCGCATACTCCGACACCGGGCTGACGCACAGCACGACCTACGCCTACAGAGTTTATGCCATCAACTCCGTTGGAACGAACTCACCGTCAAACACCGCTTCCGCGACGACCCTCGCTGTCGCTCCATCGCCTCCGACAGGACTCGCAGCGACAGCACCCTCCTCGTCACAGATTGATCTGACTTGGACCGCCCCCACCGATAACGGCGGCTCCGCCATCACCGGCTATAAGATCGAGAGGTCTACCAATGGCGGCACCACCTGGACCACACTGGTCGCAAACACCGGCAACACAGCGACGACTTATTCGGAGACAGGACTGACACACGCCACAGCCTATACCTACCGAGTGTCTGCCATTAACTCCATCGGCACGAGTTCCCCCTCCAGCACTGCGTCCGCGACGACCCTCGCCGTTGTTCCATCGCCTCCGACAGGACTTACAGCAACGGCAGCTACTTCTTCGCAGATCAATCTGAGCTGGACTGCTCCCAGTGACAATGGTGGATCTGTCATAACAGGGTACAAGATCGAAAGGTCTACCAACGGCGGCTCTACGTGGAGCATCGTGGTCGCAAACACCGCCACAACCTCGACTTTGTACTCAGACACCGGGCTGACGCACAGCACGACCTATGCCTACAGGGTCTATGCCATCAACTCCGTAGGCACCAGCTCTCCCTCCAGCACCGCCTCCGCGACGACCCTCGCCGTCGCCCCATCACCTCCGACGGGACTCACAGCGACGGTAGCCTCATCCTCTCAAATTAACCTGAGCTGGACCGCTCCCTCCGATAACGGCGGCTCCGCCATCACCGGGTACAAGATCGAGAGGTCTACCAACGGCGGCACCACCTGGTCTACAATCGTATCGAACTCCGGTAGCATAGAGACCACGTACTCAGACACAGGACTAACACCCGGCACAACCTACACATACAGGGTATCCAGTGTAAATTCCGCTGGAACCAGTTCGCCTTCTAACACCGCTTCCGCGACTACCCTCGCTGTAGCTCCATCACCTCCGACAGGACTCACGGCAACGGCAGCCTCCTCCTCCCAGATCAACCTCAGCTGGAATGCTCCAAATAACGGCGGCTCAGCCATCACCGGGTACTTGATCGAGAGGTCAACCGACGGCGGCACTACCTGGAGTACACTGGCGGCAAACACTGGGAGTACGGCAACAACCTACTCCAACGTTGGATTGCCCCCTCGCGCGTCTTTCACTTATCGTGTTTCTGCGATTAACTCCGTCGGCACAAGCCCTCCTTCCAACACCGCATCCGCAACGACGAATGTGGGAACTGTTGCGCTCGTGACATCCGGCCGCGTCGCATCCGATCCGCTAAATAAAACCGCTAATCAGCAACAACTAACTGCAAACCCCGGGATCTGGACGTTCGACGGTTCCGCCAAGGCCGCCGGGATTCCTTTCTTCTACAACGAGGATGCCCAGGGACTCCACATCGGTGTCAAGGCATCAGCACCAGGCAAGTGGATTGGATTCTACGCATCGACCCAAGCCAGCGCCACGCCGTTTCCAACCCTGTTCCACGCCCTCATCACCGCCCCCAGCAGAACCATCCCCAGTGACTTCTTCAACGCTGGTATCTACGTGCAAAACGCGGGGGCGAACCTAAACTACGTATTCTGCGGTGAGACCACGTCAACCACCCAAACACAGTGGCAGGTAGCAGAGGCGACCGGAAACGCAAATCAAGCCACAAAAACGACCGTGCTCTACAGCGACCCAGCCGCCAACCAACCGCTCACGAGAGAGTGCACCATCGTCACAAACGGGTCTAACTACCTCGAGGTCTTCATCGACCACAATTTGGTCTACCGTAGCACTACCCTCAAACAGAACATGACCACTCCATTCATATTCTTCTTGGAGACTCAACTCTCTTACTCCGGTCAGGTCCTCTACGGCACCTTCAGCAACTTCTACGCCACGACGGGTGAGGCTGTCGTCGTCAACAACATCCCCGCCGCGGCGACGACTGTTCAGATCGTCGATCCCTTGGGGACAGTCCTGGCGACCGCGCCAGTTAACTCTGGTACCGCCACCATTGCCATAGGCCAGTTCACCTTCCCCCTGAAGGGGAAGATAATCGTGTATGGGCAAGGCAACGTCGTGGTGGCTTCCAGCCCGGGCGTTGTGTCGATCAACGCCGGAGATGTGTATTCCATTAGCTAGTCCTTGGATTCTTCAGTGCGCTCCCCTCTGGGAGGTCGGTACGAGAGTTCCCAGCGAGTAGGTCCGCCTCGGGACGCAAACGAAAAACGAGATATAACGGGGGAGGTTCCGGTAGGTGAGAAGCTCACAGAGGGAACCTAGCGTGAAATCCGGGGCAAGGTTGGTCATTATTCTCGTCATCATCTTCGTCCCGGTACTTGCGTTCGCGATAATCTCGATTGCGTCCCACCTCCCGCGGACGGCGGAGCTCTCCCCCTCCCTCCATGAGTGTCTGGATGGCTGCCCGGCCCCCCTCATCTGGGTCGCGAACGTCTCGGGATGGAGCAAGGTCACGGTCCAGGTCACTCCCTCCTCGGAGGAGGCAAACTGCCTTCGAACCGCTTCTGGTAATGCCACGGTCGGCTGCACACGATACGTGGAGTTCAGCGGCGACGCCGCGCATTGGAGCCTCGCGAGGGTGATCGGCGTCCAGACCGTCTGCTACGGAGGAGGCCTGAACTGCGTCTGCTGCCTCCACGACTTCGTCCAGTTCCCCGTCTTTGAGCCGCTCACCGTGACACTTGGGGTCCAGGGGAGGTACATCGCCATCACCGGTCAGAATGATACGAGTGTCTCTGTTGTTGCCGCCTCGGGCTGAGAGGTCCCCCAACTCTTTCCAACCAATTTATTTGCCGCGAGCACGACGCACCACGGCGATGGAGAGACGAGTCGCTGGTAGCATCCTCGAGCTCATTGGGTGGACTCCCCTCGTGAAGCTCAACAGGATCACAAGAGGTCTCCCTTCGACCGTCTACGCAAAACTCGAATACTTCAACCCGGGTGGCAGTGTGAAGGACCGCGTAGGACTCTCGATGATTAACGATGCCGAGAGACGCGGCATCATCAAGCCCGGCTGCGTCATCGTCGAGCCTACATCTGGAAACACGGGGGCGGGGCTCGCCCTCGCCGCCCTTGTCAGAGGCTACAAGATCATCTTCACCGTTCCCGACAAGATGAGCAGCGAGAAGATTGACCTCCTGAAGGCCTTTGGCGCCAAAGTTATCATCACCCCGTCGAATGTTTCACCCGACCATCCGGCGAGTTATGTGAAGGTCGCGGAGAGGATCGTGAGAGAGACCCCGAACGCCTTCATGCCGAATCAGTACACGAACCCATCAAACCCATCTGCTCACTATCAAACCACGGGACCCGAGATCTGGAAGCAGACCGACGGGAATATCGACGTCCTCGTGGCGGGGATGGGGACGGGGGGGACAATCTCCGGAACGGCAAAGTACCTCAGAGAGATGAACCCGCGCATCAGGGTGGTGGGCGTCGACCCTGAAGGCTCCATGCTTCACCACTGGTTCAACAAGACTGCCGGCGAATATCACAGCTACAGAATCGAGGGTATCGGCGAGGACTTCATGCCTTCGACGCTTGACCTTAAGGTCTTGGACGAGGTCGTTACCGTGAGCGATAGAGACGCCTTCCTGACGGCGAGGATGCTTGCAAGGGAGGAGGGGCTACTGGCCGGGGGGTCATCGGGGGCCGCCGTCTTCGGTGCCCTCAAAGTCGCGAGGGATTCGGAAGGAAAGACCATCGTGGTAATACTCCCGGATACTGGCAGAAACTACCTGAACAGGGTCTACTCCGACGACTGGATGACTGAGTACGGATACCTTGAGTCTGAGGAGAAGAGGATTGCGGTCAAGGACATCCTCGCGGCGAAGTCGGGAAGGATAAGGGGGGTGGTCGCGGTGAGTCCGGAGGACCAGCTCTCGACCGCGATTGAATTGATGAAGAAGCACGGCATCTCCCATCTTCCAGTTATCAAGGACGGCGTTCAGGTGGGGAGCATCCACGAGATGAGTGTCATGAAGAAGCTGACCTCAAAGAAAGCCTCGAAGGGGCAGAGAATCGAGGACGTGATGGACGAGCCCCTCCCAGTTGTGAGAAAGCAGGAGCTGCTACTCGACCCGTTCAATCTTCTTAAGGAGAAGAACGCAGCGATCGTCCTCGACAAGAACGCAGTGGTCGGAATAATCACGACGATAGACGTGATAAATTACCTGACGAAGCGATGATCGATGAAGTTCGCGACCAAGGCCATCCATGTCGGGGAGGAGTCCGGCCTCGCAAGTAACGGCGACGTAGTCGTGCCGATTCACCTCTCGACGACCTTCGCTCGAAGAGGGGTCGAGAAGCCGAGGGGAGGGTACGAGTACTCAAGAACGGCGAACCCGACCAGGGATGCACTTGAGCTCCGGCTCGCCGCTCTCGAAGAATCGAAGCACGCTCTAGCGTTCGCCTCGGGGCTAGCAGCTGAGGCGACCCTTGTGCTCTCTCTACTGAGAAAGGGAGACCACGTCGTAGCCTTCGACGACCTCTACGGCGGTACAAGACGGCTCTTCAGCCAGACTCTCTCCAACTTCGGACTCGATTTCACGTATGTCGATGCGAGGGAGGCGAGAAACGTCAATCGAGCGATAAGCAAGAGGACGAAGATGATCTGGCTGGAGTCCCCCACCAACCCGCTCTTGAAGATCTGCGACATCAGGGCCATATCGGAGGTCGCGTCGAGGCATCAGATAATCACAGTCGTCGACAACACCTTCATGAGTCCGTTCTTTCAGAATCCTCTTCAGCTAGGTGCGGACGTCGTGCTTCACAGTGCAACAAAGTATCTCGGTGGGCACAGCGATGTGCTCGGAGGGGCGATCATGACCTCCAACGAGGAGATACACACGAAGGCGAAGTTCAACCAGAACGCGATCGGGGCCGTCCCCTCGCCCTTCGACTGCTTCTTGCTCTTGAGAGGGATGAAGACACTCGCGGTCCGAATGGAGAGGCATCAACTGAACGCGATGAGGGTCGCGGAGCATTTGGAGGCACATCCCGCCGTGGTGAGGGTGATTTATCCGGGTCTGAAGAGCCACCCCCAATACGTCCTGGGGAAGAAGCAGATGTCGGGCTCCGGAGGAGTACTCTCCTTCGAGGTCAAGGGAACTCTCAGCGACGTGAAGAGGTTCCTGCGGCGAGTGAAGGTCTTTTCACTCGCTGAGAGTCTCGGCGGGGTGGAGTCTCTGATTGAGCATCCCGCCTCGATGACCCACGCGAGCGTCCCCGAGAAGGCCAGGGAGGGGGTAGGGATTACGGACAGGCTGGTGAGGGCGTCGGTGGGGATAGAGGATGTGAGCGACCTGATTGAGGACCTAGACGGAGCGCTCGGCTAGCCGTCGATTCTCGCTCAACTTATAGATGAAGTTGCCACGGGGCTGAGCGTGTACACCGGAGAGGTAATCGAGAACGAGGCACACTGCATGAAGGTGATGGAGAAGATGGAGGAGGCCTACCAGAAGAGGGACGAGGCTTATTTCGTCAAGGTGCTCAACACAGAGTCCAGCTTGGTCCTGCGCGTCCACGCGGTCTGCATCCTGGCTGAAGTTGGAGGAGAGAATTCAACGGAAACCCTCGCCGATGTGCTTCTCCACGACGCTGACCCCCTCGTCCGCCACGAGGCAGCATTCTCCCTGGGCCAGATAGGCCTCTCTAAAGCAAACGGTCCGCTGGAGCGCGCTGTCATGACAGACCCGGAGGCGATTGTCAGGCACGAGGCGGCGGCAGCCCTTGGCTCAATTGGGAACCCCTCAGCGAAGAAGGTCCTCCGACTCGCCCTTGAGGACAGAGACGAGATCGTCAGAAACTCTGCCAGGACGTCGCTATTCAACCTGGACTTTCTGAAGCGCTACTCGGTCGGGCGGACGGCGAGGGAGAGGGCTCCGAGGCCCTAGCCCTACTTCGTCAGTCTCGCCTTGAGGAGCCTCCCCAGGCCGAGAAGCTCGAATTTCGCGAATCCCGAGTCAGCAAGGAATTCGAGGTCTCGCCTCTTCGAGCCGTGCCGGAAAATTCGGCCTTTCATTATGTCGATGACGTAGAATCTCCCCCCTGGTTTCAGTATCCGCCTTATCTCCGAAAGTCCTCGCTCCGGGCACTCGAAGTGATGGAGAGAGTACATGGAGAATACCAAGTCGAGGCTCTCCGCGTCAATCTGGCTCATCTCCTCGGCCTTTTTCTCGAGGAACCCGACGTTGGTGAGTCGAGCCTCACCACATCTGCGCTGGATCAGCTTGATTCGGCCCGGGTCCGGTTCGACCGCGTAGACGAATCCTCCTCTCCCGACGAGTTCGGCTGCAGCGACGGTGAAGAATCCTTTCCCAGCACCGACGTCTGCGACCTTCAAGCCGCTCGCGGCTCCTACCTCCCTCATCCTCTCGAAAGGGTCCTCGAGGAGGCGCCTGATCTTTTCTCCGAGTCTATACTTCAAAGCTCCTCCTCCGCCGCGGGTCCCGTGAGAAGCCTAGCTATCCCACCCAAGACGAGCCCCACGGTGAATCCACCAATATGGGCGCCGTACGCCACTCCAGTGTTGATCCCTGCGAAGGAGTAGAAGAGTTGTAGGAAAAACCATGCCAGGATGAACCAATAGGCCCGGATAGGAAGTACGAAGTAAACCACGAGAGAGACCACTCTCGCTCGCGGAAAGAAGAGCAGGTACGCGCCCAGGACCCCCGAGATTGCCGCCGATGCTCCGACGCTAGGAATGAAGAGGTCAGGGGGTCCGCTGAGTAAGGACAGGTAAACTTGTGTCATCGCCCCACCCACACCGGCGACGAGGTAGAAGAGCAGGTAACCAACGTGTCCGAACTTGTCCTCCACGTTGTGACCGAAGACAAAGAGAAAGAGCATATTCCCGAAGATGTGAACGACTCCCGCGTGAAGGAACATCGAAGTCAGGAGAGGGTAGAGACGGAGAAGCTGAGTTCCCCTCAACGCACTGACGATCTGACTGGGGACGACGCCGTACTGCGCGAAGAATGTCTCTGTCAGCGGGCTCGTGAAGTCTTTCGTGTGTTCGACTTCGTAGAAGAAGACGAGAACGTTAAGGAGAATCAACCCCCAGTTGACGGCGGCCCTGCTTTTCGGCCTATTGAGGTCGTAGAGTGGTAGCAGCGGGTATCGAGACGCATGCCCGTTCAGTCGATAATATAGATTCCCGTCTGGATGGGCAAGTCTCCAAGGAATTCACGGGAGGTGCATTGAGGTCGAAGGAAAGCGGGCTCATGTCCGGCTCATTGAAGGGCATTGGCGCCGCGATTGCGAAGAAATTGGCGAGGGGGGCGACGGTACCACTGGGAGGAAACGGATGAGCTCGAATTCATGGCGGAGAGTCATCCGTGGCAAGATAGAGCCCACCCTGACTATCGATCTTCGTCAGGGCGGTCTCGATATCGTCCGTCAGCTGAACTATTCCCTTCTCGACAGTCTTATTCCAGAGGTCGATGTAAATCTGGAGAGCCTCCTTGATCTGGGCCGGCTTGTCCCGCTTCGCGTCTCCGAGCTCCTTCAGATACTCCTCGACGCTCTTGACCTTTGCCGACAAACGTTGATAGTGAAGCTCGCCTAGCTATTATTTACGTCTGTGGGCTCGGTCGTCACCCTCGCCTCCCCCCCCACCCTGGATGGGTAGGCCCTGTAGCCGAGGCGGCTCACGCCCCTGAGCACTCTCTCGATGTGGCGCTCGGATGTGTTGATGTACACAGTGGGCCCCGTCTGCATCGAGAAGAAGGCCTCAAGTCCATCGGTTCTCATCTCCCTGACCTTCCTGATTATCCTGATAGAGTCCTCCGACATCAGGAGCAACCTGTCGGCCCCTGTCATCGTGATCGCGTGCAGCTCAAGCGTATCCTGCTCTGTGAGCTCACCAACTCTTTTCAGGTCGCCGCCGAGGATGGCCTTCTCCATCTCCTCGCATCTCTTCTGAGCTGAACGAATTCTGGCCTCGAAGAAGGGTGAGGTCTCGACTTCCCTGTGAGCATCCTCGGTTCTCACCTTCAAGGGGAGAGGGACGATTACCATTCTTAGGTCCATCGTCTTCTCGTCCGCGAACCGCGAGGCATAGGAGGAGTCGTCACTCTCCCCCGCGTAGAGGCGCGAGAACCCGCCGACCAACGACCTCGCCGCTGAGGCAGCGAACAGTCTCGCGACCCGGGAGAGTTTCTCCAAGTCGGGTTCTCCGCCCACCACTCTTCTGTAACAGAGGAGTGTGAGTGCGGCCCCCGCCGATGAGGAGTAGCCGAGCCCCTTGGCGTTAAGTCTTGGGAGGTTAGTGCTATCTATCCTGAAACCTTCTCCCGTCCTCCCTTCGGTGAGCTTTTCGATGACGGGTTGCAGTCTTCTTGTTGCCGACTCGCTGTATCTCCCTTCGATGTAAACTCCGTGGCTGCTCCAGGGGTCCGTCAGTGTAGCCTTCGTCGTCATCGATGTTGTGTTTACTGAGATACTGTCGTGGTAGGGGAGTCTGAGCTTCCAGTCTCTCAGCCCGTGATACTTCACGAGGGCCTGCATCGTCGTCGCCCTCGCCGTGTACCTTCTCACGCGAAATTCACCTGAAGTGTCAGGAGGCCTCTCTCCCCCTCCCTCAGTCTATCGACGAGCGTCCTCGGTATATCCCTCGCGGCCGCCTCCGCGCGAATCGCGAGTGTCCGAGGGCTGATGAACTGGCTCCTACGGATCACCATGTCCTTCCGATCGTCGAGCAGCAGCCCTCTGCTCCCGCGCGCAGTGAATTCGAAGCGCTCTCCTCCTACCCTTATTGTGAATGTCACCGAGACGCCCGCTGTCCTGAGAGCATCCTTGACCGCCGAGCTTAGGTCGCAAGCAGCCTTGTCGGCTGAGACACCAATCACGCAGTCGCCCCTCTGCGTCAGCTCTCGCTCCTTCGTCAACTCCATAGTGCTCGGATGTAGCGCCGTGACGAGAGGGTGTCCTTGGAATACGATCACCTCGAGAAGTTTCGTCACGCGGATCACGCCTGATGAGGTGGCTGTCGGCCGCCGCAATGTCCACACCTCTCCGCCCCAAGAGCGACGAGGGTGCTGCAGAAGACGCAGAAGCGGTACCCCTCGGGTGGGGTGAGGGGCCCCTCGCTCTCCTTGAGAAAAGGGCTAAACAGCACCATCAACCCTCCCCCGATGATCAAAGGGAAGCTCCACAAGTAGACTATCGGGAGCTCGAGCACGTAGAAGAGAACCCCTAGCACGACTGCGAACGCTCCTGCGACGAGGAGCTGCGAGCGCATACCATCTTCCTCTCGGCAATCCCTTTATAGTTTCGATACGCCGCGCGAACTGAGCCCTCTGGATGACTACGGAGTACGAGCAGCTTCTCGCAAAGATGGTTGATGAAAAGAAGGCGAGACTAGGCCAATTGACGGGAAGGCATGGTGGAGAGAAAGAGATTTCGAACCTTGCCTCCGACATCAGGTTCCTCGAGGTGGAGCTTGAGCGATATCAGCAGAGTATGTCTCTCTTTCGGACTAAGGGAGTCCCGAAGGTCGGGAGGTGGGGGAAGGCGGAGAAAGAGACGGCCTCGGAGCGCTAGTTGTAGTTCTTCCTTTCTGACGAGTCCGAGTGAAGAAATCTTCGAGTCGAAACGGGGTCGCGATCGGAGTTGGTCGGACCGAGCCTGGCCTGCGAGATGATGTTAATTGGGGTTTCGGAAATTGGTCCGCACGAAATTTCCTTGTGAGGACTTCTAGTCCATCGGCGGCATGCCGCCGCCCATCCCGCCCATCCCGCCCATCCCGCCCATCCCGCCGCCACCCGGCGGACCCGAAGGGGCCCTCATCTTGCTCGCTGCGATGACGTCGTCGATGCGCAGGATCATCGATGCGGCCTCGGTCGCCGACTTTATGATCTGCAGCTTCACCGCCAATGGCTCGACGACCGACTTGCTGTACATATCGGCTATCTTCCCGTTCATGGCGTCGACCCCGAACCACTTTCCTGCCTTCCCATGCTTCGCCCTCAAGTCAACCTGTGTGTCGATTGGGTCCATCCCCGCGTTCTCTGCGAGGGTGAGAGGTATCACCTCCATTGCATCGGCAAACTTCAGTGCCGCTAACTGCTCCCTTCCGCTGAGCTTCTGGGCCCACTCCCTGAGCTGGTATGCCACCTCTGCTTCTGGAGCCCCCCCTCCTGCGACTATCGCCGGCATCTCCACGACATCCTTGGTCACCATCAGCGCGTCGTGCAGAGCCCTTTCAGCTTCGTCGACTATCCTCTGGGTTCCTCCCCTAACCAGTATCGTGACCGCCTTCGGGTTCTTGCATCCTTCTATGAAGACCCATTTGTCCTCCTCGAGCTTCCTCTCCTCTACCAACTTCGCATAACCGAGGTCCTTCGATGATAGGTCATCTAGGTTCGTCACCATTCGAGCCCCCGTGGCCTTCGCCAGCTTTGACATGTCGCTCTCCTTCACTCTCCTTACTGTCAGGACACCGTTTTTCGCGAGGAAATGCTGGGCGAGGTCGTCGATCCCCTTCTGACAGATGAGGACGTTCGCACCCGACTCTTTCACCTTTTCAACCATCCCCTTCAGGATATTGTTCTCCTCATCCATGAACTTCTGCATCTGCTCGGGGTCGCTTATCCTGATTTCGGCGCTGAACTCCGTCTTTTCTATTTCGAGTGCTGAGTTGATCAGGACGATCTTCGCTTCATCGATACGCTTCGGCATCCCCGAGTGAACGACTTCCTTGTCCAGGACCATCCCCTTGATCAGCTGGGTGTTCAGCAGTGAGCCTCCCGGCTTCTTCTCCACCTTGATGTTGTCGATGTCGGCCTTGGACCCCTTGTCTGCCTTCTCTGCGACCTGGAGGACCGCATCAACCACGATCCCCGCCAGATAGGGTGCCTCTTCAGAGACAAGCTTCGTCATCATGCTCGTGGTGGCAATCTTGAGTAGGTCGGACCTGCCAGTCGGGTCTACCTTCTCCGCCATCTTCTCAAGGATATCCTGCGCCTTTTCTACGGCTCTGGTGTAGCCGTCAACTATGATAATGGGGTGCACATCCTTGTCGATCAACTCCTCCGCCCTCTCGAGGAGCGCGCCCGCGAGCACCACAGCTGACGTTGTTCCGTCGCCAACCTCGTTGTCTGTTGCCTTGCTGATCTCGACCATCATCTTCGCCGCGGGATGCTGGACATCGATCTCCTTCAGCATCGTTGCCCCGTCGTTGGTAATCGTTACGTCCCCCATCGAGTCGACGAGCATCTTGTCCATCCCCCTCGGACCGAGCGATGTCCGGACTATCTCCGCGATCAGCTTCGCGGCGGTCAGATTGTTCCTCTGGGCGTCCTTCCCCTTCGATTCTCCCGTTCCTTCCTTGAGAATCAGGACAGGCTGCCCACCCATACTAGAAGCCAAACTTATGAAATCGCCGTCACTATACAACTTCTTGTTGTATATAAGATTTTTTCGCCCTGACTTTTCAATCTCGGAACCACGACACGAGAAGCAGCTTCTCTTGTTTCACTCTCTCCGCGTCCTCTCCCTCCACTCGCGAAGCCACTCGACGGACAACGCGGCGAATTCGTTAAATAATCCTCGCCCGACTTGCTCCATGGGTGCAGACTCGCTGGAGCGAACCCTCTCGGCCTCCATCTTGGCGGAAGCCTACGGGACCTTCGTCTTGACTCTCCTGGGGCCGATGTCGATAACTGTCGTTAACAACCCGGGCCTGTTTCCAATCGGTCCATCCCTTGGTCTGGGTTTCATCGGACTCGCCTTCGGCCTCGCGCTATTCATTGGAATTGCGAGCGTCTCTCATGTTTCGGGTGCTCACTTCAACCCCGCCGTTACGCTTTCACTCGCATATACTGGCAGGTTTCCGAAGAATCGGGTCACCCCGTATGTCGTTGCACAACTGGTCGGAGCCGCTCTGGCGGGTTTCGCTCAGCTCGCGATGGTGGGCGCCGCGGCGGGAAGGGCCGCGGACCTCGGAACCACGGTGCCAAACTTCGCCCTCCCCCTCCCCTACTTCGCCGCTCTGCTCGGCGAGGTTATCGGTACTTTCATCCTGGTAATGACTGTCATCGGCTCGACATCTCCATCCTCCACCCTCCACTGGGGGTCATCAGCCATCGGCCTCTCCTTGGCGCCAATCATCTGGGCTATCGGTGGCGTCTCCGGGGCCTCCCTCAACCCGGCGAGGACCTTCGGGCCATCTCTCGCTTCACTAGTCTTCGATGCGAGTGTCTTCAACACCTACTGGATCTATCTGGTGGGGCCGATCCTCGGAGGTCTTCTGGCGGCGGAGATATATAGACGGATGGAAGCGCGTTGACACCGATGGCAAAGACGGTACAGTACAGGCTCTCGCGCGAGGAGGCGAGGCAACTACTCGGGAGGATAGCCTCCCTGCTCTCCACCTCGGGGGGAAGAAGCGCGAGGGATGGCATCGTGAAGCTCCTCAACGCGAGTGTTTCCTCCTACTCCTGGGTAGGCATCTACCTGGTAGACGGACGCGAGCTGCAGCTCGACGCATGGTCCGGGCCTGAAGCGACCCAGCACGTCCGCATCCCGATAGGCGAGGGTGTCTGCGGTTTCGCCGCGAAAGCGGGGCGGACCGAGATCGTCTCCGACGTGAGCAGGGATGCGCGCTACCTCGAGTGCTTTCCGACAACGAAGTCCGAGATAGTCGTCCCGATAATGAGCGGAGGGAAAGTTCTCGGCGAGATCGACATAGACAGTGGCATCTTCGATGCCTTCTCCAGCCTCGACAGAGAGTTCCTGGAGGCGGTGGCCACAATGCTGGCTCCCACAATTACCTCGCCCGGAATCCGCTAGGTTACCCAAAGGTAAATAGCCTCGACGTTGCGCGGAGATTCTGATCTGGTTGAAGCTCGAGATCAAGGACCTTCACGTGACGGTGGAGGGAAAGGAGATACTCAAGGGTGTGGACCTCGCCGTCCAGCAGGGCGAGATACACGCACTCATGGGCCCCAACGGCTCGGGAAAGAGCACCCTCGCCTACACCCTCTTAGGCCACCCAAAGTACAAGGTCGTGAAGGGGGACATCGCCCTCGACGGCTCGAGCATCCTCCGACTCACACCCGACAAGAGGGCGAGGATGGGCCTCTTCCTGGCTTTTCAGTATCCCGTCGCAGTGCAGGGGGTGAGCATGTTCTCCTTCTTACGGGCAGCCTACAACTCCTCTCACATGACGGACCCCAAAGAACCGCCGACAATCTTCGAGTTTAGAGAAACGGTGAGCGAGAAGCTGAAGCTGCTTCAGATGGATGAATCAATCCTGAATCGCTACCTGAACGAAGGTTTCTCCGGCGGCGAGAAGAAGAGGGCGGAAATACTGCAGATGGCCCTCATGGAGCCCAAGATCGCCGTCCTCGATGAAACCGACTCAGGGCTAGACATAGACGCGCTCAGGATAGTCGCAGAGGGTGTAAGCAAGGTTGCCGGGCCTTCAGTGGGCATCCTCCTCATCACCCACTACCAGAGAATCCTCAAGTACGTGAGACCCAACTTCGTCCACGTCCTCTACGAGGGGCGGGTTGTGGAATCCGGAGGCGAGGATCTTTCCAGAACCCTCGAGGAGAAGGGGTACAGCTGGATCAAGGGGTACAGGGGAGAGGAGGAGAAGGAGGAGCAGGCCAAGGTAGCCGGCTGACAAAAAGAAGCCTTTAATACGATGAAATAACCTATGTTATAATAATCGGTGAAACGAATGAGTACTAAGGTCGATATTGAGCCTGAGGATTACAAGGAGAAGTACGGGTTCAGCGACTCAACGGAGAGCTATGCGGTACGGGGAATAAGGGGACTTAACGAGGAGGTAATCAAGGAGATCTCCAGGCTCCACGACGAGCCGATATGGATGGAGCAGCTGAGGCTCAGGGCCCTGAAGCACTTCCTGGGGATGAAGGTCCCCAAATGGGCACCGGAGCTCGGGGAGATAGACTACCAGAGCTTCTACTATTATGCGAGGCCGACCGCGAAGACCTCGGACTCGTGGGACCAGGTTCCGGATTACATCAAGAAGACATACGATAGGCTGGGTGTCACCGAGGCCGAGCAGAAGTTCCTCTCAGGTGTCGGCGCGATATACGAATCTGAATCGGTCTACCACAGTATTCAGAAGGACCTCGAAAGGCAGGGAGTCATCTTCAGCGACACAGTCACAGCCCTGAAGCAGTACCCTGACATAATGAAAAAGTACTTCGGCACCGTCGTCCCATACCAGGACAACTACATCGCCGCCCTCCAGACTGCGGTGTGGAGCGCCGGAAGCTTCGTCTGGGTTCCGGAGGGGGTGAAGGTCGGGATGCCACTGCAGGCCTACTTCAGGATGAACGAGAGGAACATGGGGCAGTTCGAGAGGACCCTGATAATCGCGGAGCCGTACAGCGAAGTCAACTACATTGAAGGTTGCACCGCTCCCGTCTATTCCAGCCAGTCCCTCCACTCCGCGATCGTCGAGATGATAGCCAGGAAAGGCTCCCTGATCAAGTACACCACCCTCCAGAACTGGTCGAAGGATGTCTTCAACCTCGTGACCAAGCGTGCGCACGCCTACGAGGATGCGACGGTCTCCTGGGTCGACTTCAACGGAGGCTCAAGGCTGACGCGGAAGTATCCATCGGTATACCTCCTCGGGCCTCGCGCCAAGGCAGACATCATCTCAGTCGCCTATGCGGGGAGCGACCAGGTTCAGGACACGGGGGGGAAGGCCGTGCATCTCGCTCCCGACACGACCTCGAAGATCATCTCGCGCTCAGTCTCAAAGGACGGTGGGCACACCGCGTACAGGGGCCTCCTACACATCGCGAAGGGGGCGAGGAACGCGAAGTCGACGGTCCGCTGCGACGCGCTGCTGATAGACGACAGGAGCACGACAGCGACATACCCATACATGGAGATACAGGAGGACGATGCGACCGTCACCCACGAAGCCTCAGTGGGGAAGGTCGGGGAGGAGCTACTCTTCTATCTGATGTCAAGGGGTCTCTCGGAGGGCGACGCGCTCAGCATGGTCGTAAACGGGT
>WNEQ01000739.1_pt1 | contig 17201 bp, 10 predicted proteins | sample 5399971 | NCBI WGS metagenome assembly WNEQ01 (sample SAMN13153330, study PRJNA577476) | soil metagenome | isolation source: 20 cm grassland meadow soil 2 days after 1st rain plot 5 | place: USA:California | collected 2015-09-18
AGAACAACGGTCCTCCCGTCGCCACTCCGACGGGCAGCTCAATGCCGTAGTAGGTGTGCCCGTTCGCGTAGTGGTCACCGTGGGTCGTCTGCCCCCACCCGCGGCGGTACTCCACGGCACGCTGTGTCTGACTCGCCCACCCGCTGTAGTACATCTCTCCCGGTACGCCATGCGTGGGAGAAGCGATCGCGAGCAGGTAGGCGATCATCGTCTCGTTCCAGCCGATGAGCGGATGCTCGTGCTGCCATGCGTAGTCGGGCGACCAATGCCAGATCAGGAAGGCGCCGTCGGGTGTCTTGCGATACCAGCTCCACTCAACGCCTTCCCACAGGGCGGTGATGCGATCGTACAGCGCCTGGTCGGCCTTGAAATACTGACGCGCAGCCAGCAACCCTTGCGTGAGGAACGCGGTTTCGACCAGGTCGCCGCCGTCGTCGTAGCGGCCGAACAGGGGAATCACATGGCCGGTGCGCCCACTCATGAAGTGCGGCCAGGCGCCGTGAAACCGGTCGGCGGTCTCGAGAAAACCGACGATCTGCCGCATGCGCGCGGTGCTCTGCTCGCGGGTAATGAAGCCGCGCTCCGTCCCGACGATGAGCGCCATGATGCCGAAGCCGGAGGCGCCGGTCGCCACGAGATCGGGGTCCCCGGGCTGGCTCTCGAGCGCCAGCCCGGCGTTGGGATGCGCTCCGTCCCAGTAGTAGCGGAACGAGGCCTCCTGCACCATGGTCAGCAGCTGCTCGTCGGTCATCTCGTGCGTCGCTGCAGCGGCTGACTGTGACGGGGCCGAGACATTGTCGTTGATGTCCACCGCGCGGACGCGGTAGGTCGCGCGCCGGGACGGCGCGCCCAGGAAGTCGACGTAACGGTTGAACCATGATGTCTGCACAGCGATCGCCTCGAAGCGGGTGCCGTCGGTAGATCGCTCGATCCGGTAGCCCCTGAGATCGGGCGCCTGGACGGGCTCCCACGCCAGCTCGATGTGTCGCTCGAAGCCGCGCGCGTGCAGGGCACGCGGCGTGGGCGGGGGCGTCGTGTCGCTGGGGTCGCCGCTCGTAATCGCGATCTCGTCGATATAGAGGGTGTGCGGTGCGCCGTCGTCGAGCCACTGCTCGAAAAACACGGTGGCCGCCCGGTGCGGGTCGAAGGTCCGCCCGTCCTGCAGCGTCATGGTGAGCTGCCCGATGGGCACCGTCACGCGCACCCACTGCTTGGCGGCGAGCCCGTTCTGGTAATAGTCGGCGAGTCGCAGCTCGCGACGCAGTCCTTGCACGTCCTCGATCCCGATTAGCGGGAGCGCCCCGGCGGGAATCGCCGCTTCGGTGTACCCTCGGAACACCAGCGAATCGCCGGCGAACTCAGCCATCTGATTGCGCCAGCTCTCCCGGCGCACGCCCGCGTGCCAGGTGCCGCCCGGCTGGGAGGTCCACGTCAGGCGCAGCGCGTTCGGAGGGGTGAAAGCGTGCCCGGTTTCGACCGGAAGCTTGCCGCGCGTGGCGGCCAGCGTGCTCGGGGTGATCGCCCGGGCCTCGCTGTAGTAATAGGCCGTGTCGGTCAGGCTGCGCTCGAAGAAGACGTGACGATCGTGGGCAGTCTGAGCCGACGCCGGGGTGGTGAGAAGGAGAAACGCCGTCCCGTGACCGGCGAGGCGTCTAGTCAGGGCGCCGATGGCCGTGTCGGGTGGTGATGACCACGACGCCGTTCGCTCCCCGGACCCCGTACATCGCCGTGGCGCTGGCGTCCTTCAGGATATCGATCCGTTCAATGTCCCCAGGGTTGAGCCACGACAACCCGTGCCCGGTGGTGACTTGCACGGGCATTCCGTCCACCACATACAGCGGCTCGGTGTCGCCGTAGATGGAACTCCGGCCTCGGATCTGAACCGCAATGCCCCCGCTCGGCAACCGGATGACCTGCACGCCGGCGCTGCGCCCCTCGAGCAGCTCCTCGACCTGCGCGGCGGGGATGCCGTGCAGATCTTCAGCGCTGACCGTGGAAACGGCGCTCGCGCTCATCTCCTTCGGGGGTACTGCTGCCGGCGACGATGGGGGTGGGTGGGCGCACCCCACCCATCCCACCGCAACCGCGAGGAGCACGACGCGCAGAGACGCCTGCGGGCCCCGCGTCACCGCTGCCCTAATACCCGGGGTTCTGCTGCAGCCCGGCGATGGCCGCTTCACCCGCCGGGATCGGGTACAACGTGTCCCGCGGCGCGAAGGCCGCGCCCATGAGCTGCGCGGCCCGGCCCGGGACCACGCCGTTCTGCCGGATGATGTCGAACCAGCGCTGCTGCTCCATCCCTAGCTCCACGCGGCGCTCCTGCCATATGGCATCGAGCAGCGCCTGTCCCGTGGCCGTCACGCTGGGGAGCAGTGTCTGAGCCGGGATGGTGACGGCCAGCGTTTGTGTGCTGATGGCGCCGGTGACGGAGTCTTGTCTCACGCGCAGCACGTCGAGCGTCACATTGGTGCCGGGGGTTTTCGAATTCACTGCAGTGAAGTAGTCGCTCAAGGTCGTGATCGCCGTGCCGTCGACAGCGCGGACGATGTCGATCGTGTCGACCCGCACGGGTGGGATGGTGGCGGAGGCGCAGTCACCGACACAGCGGGACTTAAAGCCGCGGAGGCCGGCCGTGAACGCTGGGCTCGTTGGGTTGACGTAACGCACGAAGACGCGGCTCTCTCCGGCGGGGCGAGCCAACACGGCGGAGTCGATCGGCGTAGCGAGCAGTTCGGGCGTGAAGCCAAGCGTCACCGTTTGGGTGCCGCGCGCCCGCGCACGAACCTGGTTCAGATAATTCTGCGCCTTGGCGATATCTCCCGTCTGATACGCCGCCTCGGCCCCGATCAGCAGCACGTCGGCGTAGCGGAGGCGCCGGAGGTTGATCCCGGAGTTGAAGGCGCCGCCGACGTTGCTGGGAGACATGAACGCCTTCTGGTTGTACCGGTTGTTCAGCATGCTCGGATTGAGGTAGACCACCAAGCCGCTCCCGTCCGGGAGCAACTCCCACGGGTAGAGGATCGTCGTCGCGAGGCGCGGATCACCCGGCTCGTAAGCGGCTTCGAGACTGGGTGACGGCGTGTTGAAGCCCCAGCCGATGTTCGGGGTGCCTCGCACGCCCTGCACCTCGGCATACTGAATGTTCGCGCCTCCCTCGCTCGGCTGCTTCCCGCCGCCCGGGGTCACGGCCGCCTCCACCTCCCATACCGACTCGGTAGAGTTCTCCCCTGCGTCCGTGAAGAGGGTGGTGTAGTCGGAGAAGAGACCGTAGCCGGGCTGGCCGATGACCGAATCGGCGTACGCCAGGGCGTGTGCGTAGTCCTTGCGGTAGAGGTACACCTCCGCCAGCATGCCCTGGGCGGCGCCCTTGGTGGCGCGGCCCACGTCCGCGGCGGCGTACTGCAACTTGGTCGGCAGCACGGCGCTGGCGTCTTGAAGATCCTGCTCGATCAGCGCATACACCTCGTCCGCCGTGGCCCGCGGCTGGATGAATTGGTCCGGCGTGAGCGGTTGGGTGACGAGTGGCACGCCTCCGAACGCCCGCACCAGGAAGAAGTAGTAATAGGCGCGCAGGAACTTGTTCTCACCAATGAGCCGCGCCTTGAGGGTCGCATCCATCGGCACGTCGGGGATGTGCTGGATCGCCACGTTCGCCCGATACACCCCCTTGTAATAGCCGGCCCAGGGATCCGCGAAAGCGAGGTTCCCGGGGTCGAAGGTGAGATTGTCCAGGTCGCCCAGAAAGCTGGCGTCACCCGGCGTGCTCCCCTTGGTGGCATCATCCGACACGATGTCCGTCAGCCCGAGCCACGAGAAGACGTGCACCTGCCATTCGCGCAGCATGTTGTAGGTGGCGTTGGTAGCGTCGATGGCCTGGTCGGCGGTCTTGAAGAAGTTCTCCGTCGTAAGCACGCCTTTTGGCTCGGTCGTGAGGAAGTCGCATCCCCCCGCCAGGCAGAGGACCAGCAGGACACCGAGCCCGCGCATTGCTGTCGGTGAAGTTTTCATGGCTCGCCCCGAATCGATGAAGTCACGTTAACACGTCTCAAAACGCCACATCCAGGCCTACTGTGAATGTCCGCGCCGGTGGGAAGATCCCTCCGAAAGTGTCAATCCCGCTGGCGATCACCGAGCCGCCAGGCAGCTCGGGCGTGTAGCCGGTGTAGTTCGTGGCGTTGAACAGGTTGGTACCGCTCACGTAGATCCTCGCTTGTCCGATGCCGAGGCCGTTCGTCGCACTTACGGGGAGCCGATATCCGACCTGCACGTTCTGCAGCTTGAGAAAGGAGCCGTCCTCGATGAATCGGTCGGAGGCCACGTAGTTGGTTCCAGCCGTGGTCACCCGCGGCTCCGTGTTACTCGTGCCCTGCCCGTGCCAGCGGTTCAAGTGCGACGCCTCGAAGTTCTCGACCCCGAAGCGGACCGCTTTCTTGCCGTTGAACACCTTGTTGCCTGCCTGTCCGCTGAAGTTGGCCGAGACATCAAAATCTCCCAAACGGAGGCGACCATTGAACCCGTACACGACATCCGGGATCGGGCAGCCGAGGAACTGCTTGTCCGCGTCGGTGATCTTGCCGTCGCCGTTGGTATCGACGTACCGCAGGTCGCCGGGCTGCTCGCCGACGCCGCGGTTGGGTGAACTGGCAATCTCCGCTGCCGTTTGGAAGACGCCCTGCACCTTCAAGCCCCAGAAGCAGCCGATCGGCTGGCCGATCGCCGTGCGCGTCGTGAACGTGACCTCGTTTCCCAGCCCGCCGGCGAGGATCTGCGTGTTGCCCTGACCGAGCGCCTTCACGGTGTTGTTGATGGTGGAGCCGTTCAAGCCGAGCTCGAGGTCCGCGGCACCCAGCTTACGGCGCCAGGCGAACGTGCCCTCGATGCCGGTGTTCAGGACCTTGGCCGCGTTCACGTAGGGCTGCGACGACACGCCGATGTAGTTCGGGATCGGTACCTGCACCAAGATGCCATCGGTGAGACGGTGATAGTAGTCGAGAGTGGCTTCGAGTTGCCCGTCGAACAGCACCATGTCGGCGCCGACGTCGGTCTGGGTTGTCTTCTCCCATTTGACCTGCGGGTTGGCGAGGTCGATCGGGCTGGCGCCGTATTGCAGCGTCTCGCCGGTCCCGAACACGGCGTTCAGGTTGCCGGTGACAATCGGGATGCCAGGATACGCGCCGATCTTGTCGTTGCCGGTCTCTCCCCAGCTGGCACGTAGCTTCAGGGCCGAGAACGGCCCCTTCTCCCTCAGGAACGGTTCCTCCTTCAGATTCCATGCGACTGCGAACGACGGGAACGACCCGTAGCGGTTGTCCGGGCCGAACCGCGACGATCCGTCGATGCGCATCGTTCCGGTGAACGAGTAGCGGTCCTTGAGAGTGTAATTGGCGCGGAACAGGTAGGAAAGCATCTTCCAATCGGACGCGTGGTCGAAGTTGGTCTGCCCCGCGGCAGCGCCCGCGTCGCAATACCAGAGACTCGGATCTCCCCCGGCGATGTTGGTGCGCCCGCAGCCGAGCTGCTCGTTGTAGAACGACTGTGCAGTGACACCGGCGAGCAGGTTGAGGCGGTGCTGCTCCGACTGATAATTGTAGGCGAGGGTGTTCTCCCACAGCCAGGAGCTGCTGGTGCCTGTTTCGACGTCCACGCTGGAGACGTCGTTCTTCTGGAGGGTCGAGACGCTGAACACAGGCACGAAGCTCCGGAACTGTGAGCGACCGAGGTCCAGGCCGAAGCTGGAACGGAGCGTGAGGCTGTGCGGGAGATTCAGCTCGCCGAAGAAGTTGCCGATGAGACGCGCGTTGTTCTCGGTGTTGCGCGTGTAAAAGACGGTGGCGGCGGGATTCCCCGCCGAGGAGCGCACGGTGCCGTCGGCGAAGGTGCCGTCCGGGTTGTACGGTGATACCGTCGGGTCCGCGCGGTAGAGCACGCTCAACACATCCGGCGGTCGGTCGTCGTCGGTATAGGACACCGCGAGATTGTGCCCCAGCAGCAGGCGGTTCGTCAGGCGATAGTCGTTGTTCAGGCGCAGCGTGACCCGATGGAAGTCCGACTTCGGAACGACGCCTGCCTGGCGAAAGTAGTCGCCGCTGAAGTAGTACGTGACCTTGTCCGTGCCCCCGGAGCTCGAGACCTGGTAGTTTTGCATCGGGGCGGTTTCGAACATCACATTCTGCCAGTCCGTGCCGGCTCCGATGGTATCCGGTCTCGCGAAGTAGGCCGGCGCTCCCAGATTCGCGGCCAGCTCGTTGGCGAGTATGGCGTAATCGTGCGCGTTTACGAGATCGACGCGATGCTCGACGACCTGGGACCCGGCGTAGGCGTTGAAGCTGAAGTGCGTCGGCCGTTCCAGACCCCCGCGTTTGGTGGAGATGATAATGACGCCGTTGGCGCCGCGGGAGCCGTAGATCGCCGTGGCCGAGGCGTCCTTCAGCACTTCGACCGACGTGATGTCGTTCGCCTGGAGAAACGACACGTCCTCGGTCAGCATGCCGTCGACGACGTAGAGCGGGGACGCATCGTTGAGGGTGCCCACGCCGCGGATGCGCACGACCGCGCTGGCGCCCGGCCGGCCGGATGAGGGCGTAACCTGCGCGCCTGCGATCCGCCCTTGCAACATCTGGTCGACCGATGCCGTGGGGACCGGTGTCAAGTCCTCAGCGTTCACCGTCGTCACGGCTCCCGTCACGTCGCGTCGCTGCTGCGTGCCGTAGCCCGTCACGACGACCTCTTCCATCATGATCGCGGCGGCCTCCATTGCGACATTGACGACGGACTTCCCGGCGATCGCGGCCTCCACGGGGCGGTAGCCGATGAACGCGAATGTCAGCGTGTCGTTCGGCGTGCGGGCAGCGATCGCGTACCTGCCGTTGGTGCCCGTGAGCGTGGCGATGCTCGTGCCCTTAACGACCACCCTAGCGCCCGAGAGTGGGCTGCCATCGCTGGCTGAGGTCACCGTGCCAGTCACCTGCACCGGCGCCGCTTGGCCCCAGCCGGGCTCGACGGAGCCTGAGAGGAGGGAGACAAGGCCGACGAGAAGCGACGCGCTGAACGGGCTGAGAGAGCTCCGGCTCATGGCAAATCTCCGCTGAGAGCGTTGCCTTCGTTATCACGCGCGTTTTTCAGTTTGTCAAGTCCGCCGAAGCCCGCGTAGATTCTCTGCACCGCGTTTCACGTCTCTACCTCTGATCAACGAGATCCTGATGCGCATCCATGTCGCTTGTCTTGCGGCACTCGTCGCCCTGGGCCTCGTCGCCCCCGGCCCCGCTGCTGCGCAGCGCGCCGCTCCCGGGCGCCTGATCGACTCGCTCGTCGCCCGCATGACCCTGGAGGAAAAGCTCGGCCAGCTGAACTTGCCCTCCGTGGATAACCAGCCGAGCCCCGCGCAGCTCGAGCAGGTGCGGAAAGGCCTCGTCGGCGGATTCCTGAACTTGGCGGGGGCCCAGGCGACCCGCGACGCCCAGCGCATCGCGGTGACCGAGTCGCGCCTCCATATCCCCCTGCTCCTGGGCCTGGACGTGATCCACGGCTACCGCACGATCTTCCCGATTCCGCTCGCCGAGGCGGCGACGTGGGACCCCGCGGCGGCGGAGAGCACGGCGCGTGCGGCGGCGCGCGAAGCGGCCGCGGCGGGCGTGAACTGGACGTTCGCGCCCATGGTGGACATCGCGCGCGACCCGCGGTGGGGCCGCATTGCCGAGGGCTCGGGCGAGGATCCCTACCTGGGATCGGCCATGGCCGCGGCCCGCGTGCGCGGATTTCAGGGAAGGGACCTGCGCGCGCCCGACGCCGTGCTAGCCACGGTGAAGCACTTCGCCGCGTACGGCGGCGCCGAAGGGGGCCGGGACTACAACACCGTCGACGTATCCGAGCGCACGCTGCGAGAGATCTACCTGCCGCCGTACCGGGCCGGAGTGGACGCGGGCGCCGGCAGCATCATGACCTCCTTCAATGAGATCGGCGGCATCCCGAGCCACGCGAACCGCTGGCTCGTGACCACGCTGCTGCGCGACGAATGGAAGTTCTCCGGGTTCGTCGTGAGCGACTGGACCGGCGTCGAAGAGCTGCGCAACCACGGCGTCGCGGGCTCGCGCGCCGACGCGGGGCTCGTCGCCCTCGAGGCCGGCGTAGACATGGACATGGTGAGCCGCATCTACCTCGAGGACCTCCCAGCCTTGATCCGCGCGGGGCGCATCCCGATGACGACGGTTGATGCAGCGGTGCGACGGGTGCTCGCCGCGAAGCGCGCGCTCGGCCTGTTCGATGACCCGTACCGCGGATCGAGCGTCGAGCGTGAGCGGAGCGTGCTGCTCGCGCCAGAGCAGCGCAAGCTCGCCCGCACCGTGGCCCAAGAGGCGATCGTGCTGCTCAAAAACGACGGCAATCTGCTCCCGCTCGGGCCCACGCGGCACACGCTGGCGGTGATCGGTCCGCTCGCGGACGACCACGTGGCGGCACTCGGCTCGTGGGCGGGTCGCGGCGACCCGCGCGATGCGGTCACTCCGCTGGACGGCATCAAGGCCCGAGCGGGAACCGGCAGCGAAGTTCGCTACGCCAAGGGATGCGGCATCGTCGATACGGCGACCGCCGGTTTCGCCGAGGCCGTCGCGCTGGCGCGCCAGGCCGACGTTGCGCTGCTCGTCCTGGGGGAGGCAGGAGACATGAGCGGCGAGGCGGCGAGCCGGTCGAGCCTCGGGCTCCCTGGTGTGCAACAGCAATTACTCGAGGCCGTCCAGGCAACCGGGACTCCCGTAGCGCTGATACTGATGAACGGCCGGCCGCTCACCGTGCAGTGGGCGGCGGACCACGTGCCCGCGATCGTCGAAGCGTGGTTCTTGGGAGTCGAGACCGGCCCAGCGCTCGCGGGTGTCTTGTTCGGCGACGTGAATCCCAGCGGCAAGCTCCCCGTGACCTTCCCCCGGGCCGTCGGGCAGATTCCGATCTACTACAATCACAAGAACACGGGACGGCCGGCGGGCGCTGACAAGTACACCTCCAAGTACACCGACTTGCCGTCGAGCCCGCTGTTTCCCTTTGGCTATGGGCTGAGCTACACGTCGTTCGAGTACCGCGATCTCAAGCTGAGCGCGCCGAGCGTCGCGGCGGGCCGGACGCTCAACGTAGCTGTGACGGTGACCAACACGGGTGCGCGCGAGGGCACCGAGGTCGCGCAGCTGTACGTGCACGACGAAGTGGCGAGCGTCACCCGGCCGGTGCGCGCGCTCGCCGGGTTTCGTCGTGTATCCCTCCGACCCGGCGAGTCGCGCACGTTGGAGTTCACGCTGACGCCCAGAGAGCTCGGGTTGTACGATCAGCGCATGAAGTTCGTCGTCGAGCCCGGCAAGTTCAGGGTGTACGTGGGTGGGAGCTCGGTGGGAGGTCTTGAAGGGGAGTTCGAGGTGAGACCGGGGGCGGGGCTGAGGTAGCGAACGTGCCGTCCTGTTGGAAAGACGACGACCAAGGCTGGTGATGGCGTTCGAGGCTGGCGATGGTGTTCACCGATTGTTGTTTTATGAGGGACTAAAGTCCCTGCTCGGCCGCGGAGCGTCCTGAAGGACGCTGGCCGATGGCGAGCTCCGGGTGTCGCTGGGGTTGAAGATCGTGATCAAATCCGTGCGGCGTGGGACGTTTCTCTGCGCACGCGTCCTTCAGGACGCGCTGGCGCCGAGTAGGGACTTCAGTCCCTCATAACTCAACGATCCTTGAACATCGCCGATCACCCGTTCCCAATAACTCGTTGAACCAAGCCCCCGTGCGCCTCGCCGACCTCGCCGCCACTTCTCAACACGTCGCCCGCACCAGCGGCCGCCTCGACAAGATTGCCCTGCTCGCGGGGCTGCTCCGTCGCGTCGAGCCGGCAGAGGCGGAGATCGCCGCTGCCTATCTGTGCGGTGAGTTACGTCAGTCGAAGCTCGGCGTCGCGTACGTCGGTGTGCGAGCGGCGACACCCGATTCGGCGGCCGAGTCGGCGACCTTGGGACTCTCCGACGTGGACGTGGCGTTCGAGCGGATCGCGCACGTTGGGGGGAAGGGTTCCGCCGGGGAAAAGCTGCGGTTGTTGCACGCGCTCTTGACGCGCGCGACGGACGACGAGCAGCGCTTTCTCGCGCGCCTGGTGATCGGTGAGCTGCGCCAGGGTGCGCTTCGGGGGCTCGTGCTCGAGGCCGTGGCGCAGGCGGCCGGGATTCCGAGCGAGGCCGTACGCCGCGCCGTGACGGCGGCGGGCGACCTGCCGAGCGTCGCGCGGGTGGCGCTGGTGGAAGGTGGTGCGGGACTGTCGCGCTTGGCCATTCAGCTGTTCCGTCCGGTGCTCCCGATGCTCGCGGAGTCCGCCGAGGATGCGGCCGAGGCCCTGGAGCGGCTCGGCCGGGCGGCGCTCGAGTTCAAGCTCGACGGCGCCCGGGTCCAGGTCCACAAGAGCGGCGAGGAGGTGAGGGTCTACTCCCGCCGGCTGAACGAGGTGACCGTGGCGGTGCCTGAGCTCGTGGAGGTGACCCGCGCGCTCCCCGCCCGCGAGCTGATCCTCGACGGTGAAGCGATCGCGCTCCGGCCGGAGGGGCAGCCGCACGCGTTTCAGACTACGATGCGGCGCTTCGGGCGCAAGCTCGAAGTCGAGCGTCTCCGCTCGGAGCTTCCGCTCACGCCGTTCTTCTTCGACCTGCTCCAACTGGACGGCGCCCCGTTGCTCGCCGAGCCGCAGGAGCGCCGTTTTGCCGCGCTCACCGAAATCGCGCCGAGTGGGCTCGTCATCCCGCGCACGGTGGTGGACTCAGCCGAGGCGGCGCAGGCCTTTCTCGATGCGGCCCTCGCGCGCGGGCACGAGGGGATCATGGCCAAGGCCCTCGACGCCCCGTATGAAGCCGGCAACCGCGGCCAGCGCTGGCTCAAGGTCAAGCCGGCGCAGACGCTCGACCTGGTGGTGCTCGCGGCCGAATGGGGTCACGGGCGGCGTCGCGGCTGGCTCTCGAACCTCCACCTCGGCGCCCGGGATGCGGAGCACGGCGGCTTCGTGATGCTGGGGAAGACCTTCAAGGGCATGACCGACGCGATGCTCGAGTGGCAAACGAAGCGGCTGCTGGAGCTCGAGATAGGGCGGGACGCGCAGACGGTGCACGTACGTCCGGAGCTGGTGGTCGAAGTGGCGTTCAACGATGTGCAAGCGAGTCCCCATTACCCGGGCGGGGTCGCGCTCCGCTTCGCGCGGGTGAAGCGGTATCGCAGCGACAAGCCGGCCGGTCAGGCGGACACGATCGCGACCGTGCAGGAGATTTTGCGGCGCAGTCAGCCCCTCGGCCCGGCTGACTGACCGTCCTCTTGCCGGCGGATCGAGGAGCAGTAGACTCAACCGGGCCACCCCACCTAGGAGCGATGCATGCGCCCTCTCGCGATGTTCCGGTCTGTGTTGCTCGTCGCGGCAGCCGGCACGGCCTGTGATCGGAGCCTGCCCACCAATCTGAAGCCCCGGGCCACGCTCGATGCCGTGGCGGCGACAGCGCCCGAGGCGAACAACTTCGTCGCTCATCTTACGGGTTCCGACGAAGTGCCGAGCCACAACACACGTGCCGTCGGTCAGGTCAAATTCCAGCTCAACGAGGATGGGACGGAGCTCGAGTACCGGTTGATCTCGGCGAATATCCACAATGTCATTGCGTCCCACATTCACATCGCCGCCGAGGGTGTGAACGGTCCCATCGTGGTGTTCCTGTTCGGGACGGTTCCCCCGGGTGGCGGCCGGTTCGACGGCGTCCTCGCCCACGGGACGGTCAGCGCCACCAATTTCGTGGGTCCGCTCGCCGGCCAGCCGTTCAGCGCGCTCGTCGACGCGATCAACGCCGGGAACGCGTACGTCAACGTGCACACCAACGACGGCGTGGCGCCTCCGAATACCGGCCCGGGAGACTTCCCCGGCGGCGAAATCCGCGGTCAGATCCGCGCCGCCGGACCGACTCGATAGCCCCTCGGCACTCGAGCCCCCACCCCTATGGCCACGCGCCACAGCGGGTCAAGGGGCCGGAGGGGTGGGATCAGTTGATCGAGTCGATACGGCATGCCAAGTTGAGGACCATGGCTGCCGGCTGGCGTGCGGGCTACCTGGTCTTGGTGGCTGCAGGGGGGACGCTGGCCGGGGCCTGCGCTCACCCGGAGCCGGCGACGCTCCTGCCAGCCCGCGACTCCGTCATTGTTCGCTCCGTGCCGGAAACCGTGACCGTGCGGGACCCGCAGCTCGAGCAACGGGTCGCGCGGCTGGAGCTTCGGTTGCTCGAGCGGGACGCGCAGATCGACGAGCTGCAAGCCCGGCTCGATGAGGCGAGGCGGGAAGTGGTGCGAGCGATGGCAAAGCTGCAGACGCTGGCCAGCCGCGCCGAGGCTGCCTCCGCGATGGCGGAGACGGAGATCGCATTGCAATCGCTCAAGACCGCCGCCGGGCAGCAGGCGGCTCCGGAGATCGGCCAGGCCACGCAGCTGCTGCAGCTCAGCACCGCGGAATTCAACAAGCAGAATTACGGCGGCGCCCTGTACCTCGCCAACCAGGCGAAAAGCGTCGCCGGGACGAGCCGGGAGCGCGTGGCGAGCGACGTGCGGGGCTCGCTACGCGCCGGCGAGGTGCTGTTCGCGCTGCCGCTGCGCCTCGCGACGGTGAGCCGGAGCAACGTGCGCGAGGGGCCGGGAGCGAACTTCGCCGTGCTATTCACGCTGGAGGCGGGGGCACCGCTCATCGGCTACTCCTACGCCGACCAATGGGTGCGTGTCGGCGATCAGGCAGGGCGCAGCGGCTGGGTGTTCCAGAGCCTGGTGGGGCGCCGGCAGCAGCGCTGATCCCAGGCTTCAGTGTTGGGAGGCGCTCTTCGCGGCCACGCTGGCGTGCGCCACTCGGTTGCGCCCTTCGCGCTTCGCCCGGTACAGCGCCCGGTCGGCGGCGGCAATCATGGACTCGGGCGAGTCGCCGTGCGCCGGGAATGCGGCGATCCCGACGCTCAACGTGATCGTGCCGCCAGCCAGGGCCTCCGCCGCCACGCGGGCGCGAATGCGCTCGGCGGTTTCCGCGGCTTGCTCCGCCGCCGTCTCTGGTAACAGGACCACGAACTCTTCGCCGCCGTAGCGCGCGACGCTGTCCACCTCCCGCGTCGATTCGCGCAGTGCCCGCGCCACTTTGATGAGCATTTCGTCTCCAGCGAGGTGGCCAAACGCGTCGTTGTATTCCTTGAAGTGATCGATGTCCGCCATCAGGAGGGCGCAGCAGTGCTCCAGTCGCCGGGAGCGTCGGATCTCGTTGGCGAGCGTCTCCATCAGGTAGCGGCGGTTGTAGAGCCCCGTCAGGTCGTCGGTGAGGGACCGGTGCTCGAGCTCGCGACGCCCGTCCCGCAGCCGCGCCACCATGTCGTTGAACACTTCGGTCAGCGAGCCGACCTCGCCGCCACTCACCACCGGGAGATCGACGGCGAGGTCGCCGGCCGCCACCTTGGCCGCGCCGGCCGTCAGCCGATCGAGCGGGCGCACGATCAGCACGCCCAGCAGGTACGCGAGCAAGCCGACGCCGAGCAGCAGGGCGGCGACGATCAGCACGGTCAGATTTCGCAACCGGATGACCTGGCGGTAGGCCGCCTCCGCCGGGATCTCGGCCACGACTCCCCACCCCAATCGCGGCACGCGCTGCAGCGTCCCCACGACCTCCTCCCCGTCGAACCCCAGGTAGCGTTGCGCGCTGCCAGCTCGGTCGGACAGCAGCCGCACGCTCTCCGCTGGCAGTTGGACGGTCATCGGCGCCGCGCCGCCCGCACCGGAGCTGGCGAGCAGCGTGCCGTCAGCCGTCACGACGACAATGCCGCCGAGCCCGTTCGTGGCGAAGCGTCGGATGATCTGCTGCACCGCGCGCAGGTTCAGCTTTGCCGTCAGCGCACCGATGAGGCGTCCGTTCGACGGGTAGATGGGAACGGCCACGATCATCTCCGGCTTGCGCGTGACGTCGTCGCGATAGGGCTCGCCGACGAAGGCGTTATCCGTCTTGATCGCGTGGAGCCAGTCCGGGGGCAGCGCCAGGGCCCTGGCGTCGCTCGCGCTCGTCGCCACTACTCGGGCGCTCGAATCGAGCACGATGAGCTCATCGTAGTCGGCGAAGCGATCCCGGACCGAGTTGAGGTAGTCGCGCAGGCGGCCGTACGCCCGACCCTCGCGCACGGGCTCCCCCCCGGTCAGGGGGATTTTCTCGAGATTCTCGGAAACCTCGTAGGAGCTCGCGAACACCCGGAGATCGTAGAGCCGCTCCTTCAGCCACAAGTCGAGCTCGCGGGACGCCTGCGAGCTCAGGCTCTGCTGTTCGCCCGTGATCTTTTCGGTGAGCGATCGCTGACTGTGCGCGTACGCCACCCAGGCGGTCGAGAGCGAGGGAATGAGGGTGGCCAGCACCGCAAACGCGAGCAGCTTGTTGCGGATGCTCTCCAGCCCCAGGGCCCGGAGGCCATGCGAGACGGTCTGCTCCCAAGTGCGCATTCTATCCTCGGAACCCGCGCTCGTCGGCCAGTATCACGCCTCGCCCCAGCGGAACGGAACCGTACAGCATATCGCCGTGTCGCCCCTTTCGGCAAGGCAAGGCCCCGGGACTTCAGTCCCCTGTAGATTGCTGCCTCACCCTTCTCCCGAGGTTCCGCATGCCGCTCGTTCCCGCAGACATCAGCCGTCGCGAGTTTCTGGAGCTCGGCGCCGCGGCCGGGCTTGCCTGCGCCACGAGCGCAGGGTGCCGCACGGGTGTGCCGGCCGCCACGACGCGCGGCCTGGCGGGGCCCGCAATCCCGCCGTTCGCGCTCCAGGAGGCGACGATCGCGGATCTCCAGGCGGGGATGCAGAGTGGAAAGTACACGGCCCGTGGCCTGTGCGAATACTATCTGACCCGTATCGACGAGCTGGACGGGCGCGGGCCAGCGCTGCACTCGATCATCGAGACGAACCCCGAAGCGCTCACCACCGCCGAGCAGCTCGACTCGGAGCGAAGGGCAAAGGGTCCGCGCGGACCGCTGCACGGGATCCCGGTGCTCGTGAAGGACAACATCGCCACGGCCGATCGCATGGCGACGACCGCCGGGTCGCTCGCGCTACTCGGCGCCAAGCCGCCGGCGGACGCGGTCATCGTCGGCCGGCTCCGCGCCGCTGGGGCCGTCATCATCGGGAAGGCCAACCTCTCCGAATGGGCCAACTTCCGGTCCAGCAATTCCTCGAGTGGTTGGAGCGCGCGCGGCGGCCAGTGCAAGAACCCCTACGCGCTCGACCGCAGCCCCTGCGGCTCGAGCTCGGGCACCGCCGCCGCCATCGCCGCGAACTTCGGGGCGGTTGGCGTCGGCACCGAGACCGACGGCTCGATCGTGTGCCCGGCGGCCGCGTGCTCGCTCGTCGGGATCAAGCCGACGCTCGGACTCGTCTCCCGCACCGGCATCGTCCCGATCGCTCACAGCCAGGACACCGCGGGGCCGATGGCCCGGACGGTGCGAGATGCCGCGCTCCTACTCGGGGCGCTCGCGGGCGCCGATGCCAGGGACGCCGCGACCAGCGCCGCGCCGACCGCCGTGCCCGACTACACCCGATCCCTCGACCCTAAAGGGCTCGACGGGGCACGCATCGGGATCGCGCGCACGAAGCTGTTCGGCTACCACGCGGCGACCGATGCGGTCATCAACCGGGCGATCGACGTGCTGCGGCGCGCCGGTGCCGTGATCGTGGACCCGGCCGACATTTCTCACCTCGGTGAGTACGACGACGCCGAGCTCACGGTGCTGCTGTACGAGTTCAAGGCGGACCTGAATCGCTATCTCGCCGAATTCGCGCCCGGCGCGCCGGTCAAGACGCTGCAGGATGTCATCGCGTTCAACGAGCGGAACAAGGAGCGGGAGATGCCCTACTTTGGGCAAGAGCTGTTCGTCAAGGCGCAGGACAAGGGACCGCTCAGCGATCAGGCCTACCGCGACGCCCTCGACAAGTGCCGCAAGCTCGGCCGGGAGGAGGGGCTCCAGGCGACCTTGGACCAGCAGAAGCTCGATTGTATCGTCGCGCCCACAGGGAACCCGGCGTGGCCGATCGACCTGGTCAATGGCGACCACTTCCTGGGGGGCAGCTCCACGCCGGCGGCGGTCGCGGGCTTCCCCCATGTGACGGTGCCGGCAGGCTACGTATTCGGCCTACCGGTGGGGCTGTCGTTCATCGGGGCGCCGTGGAGCGAGGGGACATTGGTCAAGCTGGCGTACGCCTACGAGCAGGCGACCACGCTACGGCAGCCGCCGAAGTTTCCCGCTACGGTGAGGGTATCGAGTTGAGGCTTGAGCCGGCCCCGTGGCTACCAGACGTGTGACAGTTGCAGCTTCAATGCGACAGCGCGGAGCAACGGCCACTCCCCGACCGGCCGGATATCGTCGTCCGAGTCGAGCGCGAGGCCGATGTCGTACGGCGTGCCGTACAGGCTCGCCTGGGCAAAGCGCCACAGCTGGCGCTGGTGCGCGATCCAAATCGCGCTCGCCCCAATCGCCGGGATCCGGTTGCCGTGCGGCGCAAAGAACGTCACCCACAGCCGCTTGGGCTGGCCGCCCCCCACCAGCACGGAGTCGACCGCGATCTTCGCCTCGTAGGCCTCGGGGGTGCCGTCGTCATGGAACAGGGCCCGCATCAGCCACCCGCCACGCTGCTCATAAAGGATAGCCCGCTCCACATCCACAATCCTGCCGGCGACCACGTACTGGGCGTCGATCAACCGCTCCCCGAGGATGCGATCGCCGGCCTTGGGTAGCGCCGTGAGCCGCTCGCGCTGCCATTGCGACGATCCGCCCGCGCATGCGACGAGCAGCCCTGCGAGCGCCACGAGGACGCCGATGTTTCCACGGACTCTGATCATGGTGCACAGTTCCTCTCGCATAACCCTTGCCATCGAGGAACGTGGCTGGTGTGCAGCGAACGAACCTTGGGGTGTGGCAGGATTGCAACAACACGGTCTCAGGGCCGCCGCGCTTCACCTCTCTGCGGTCGGGTCGGCACTCTATGGTAACGTTCTCAGCGCGCCGCAGCGGTGTGCTAAATCACACCGCGCATTACTGTTGTGCTGTGCCTGAGCTCATCCTTTCGGATGGGAAGCACCCATGCCTGAGGGGGAACCCGTGTGGTACCGCTGGGCCGATATCCCGAAGGAGGAGGTCTCCGAGCGGCTGTCGCGCCGCCTGATCACGGGAGAC
>WNEQ01000742.1_pt1 | contig 17173 bp, 17 predicted proteins | sample 5399971 | NCBI WGS metagenome assembly WNEQ01 (sample SAMN13153330, study PRJNA577476) | soil metagenome | isolation source: 20 cm grassland meadow soil 2 days after 1st rain plot 5 | place: USA:California | collected 2015-09-18
CGTCGCTGCCGCCGTCGCGGATGTTCGGACCCCGCGTCACCAAGGACGACAAGATCGCGCGCCTCGAAGAGGTCCCGCTCCTCGCGGAGTGCTCGCGCAAGCAGCTGAAGGAGGTGGCCCGGATCACCGAGGTGGTCGAGGTGCCCGCCGAGACGGTGCTCGCGCGCAAGGGCGAGCGCGGCCACGAGTTCTACCTGATCATGGACGGCTCGGCACGTGTCGAGCTCACGGCGCGCCGCCGCGCGCGCCTCAAGCCCGGCGACTATTTCGGCGAGATGAGCCTGCTCGACGGCGAGCCGCGCTCGGCGACGGTGATCGCGGAGACGCCGATGCGTCTGCTGGTGATCCAGCGCCGCGACTTCTCGACGCTCCTGCGCGAAGCGCCGGAGCTGACGCAGAGCATTCTGACCACGCTCTCGCGGCGGCTCCGACAGGCCGAGCAGGCGCTCAGCTGACATGAACTGGGGGGCCCGAGCGGCCCCCCAATCCAGCCTCCGGGACGCGGCCGGAACGTCGGGTCGCGATCAGCGCGGCAGCGCCGACGGCGATCCCTGCGTGAACGTGAGGTCGACCTGCACGTTGTCACCCTTGCGGATGCCGGCGGCCTTCGGATCACGCATCTTGATCTCGAACGACTCGTCCGCGGTCTTCACACGAATCTCGTTCCGATCGACGTCCGTCACTCGGCCGTAGAGCGTCTGACGAACGCCCGGTGTCGTGGTGACGGCGCCGGGCGACTGGACGACCATGTAACGGCCGTCGTGCAGCTCGACCAGCTGGCCCTGCGGCACCACGATCCGCGTGCCGGGCTGCACCGTGGTCCACGCCATCGGCTGCCCGTTCACGTAGACGACGGAGTCCGCGGGCACCTGGTACATCTGCCCGTTGCTCAGCACGATCACGCGCTGCGCAGTGTCGACGCGAGTGACTTCACCTTCCGCGAGCGTATTGGACGGCGAGCTGCCGCGCAGAGTGCGGTCGGGCTGCATCCCGGTCGAGCACCCCGCCACGGCCACAAGAAGCACGACGGCTGCGATCGCTGCGATTGAACGCATGGTTTCCCTCCTGCCCCGCAGAGCCGCAGCAAGGCACTTGCCAGCGAGCCGCGGCTCAGCGGCGGGGCTGAACGGACTGCGCGACGAATCGATCGGACGTCGTGCCGCCCTGGCCGGTCACCGTCACGACGTCCCCCGGGCTGATCGCACGCATCGCCTGTCGATCCAACCCCGAGGTGTCGACCGTCACGGCGCGGCCATCGCTCGTCTGCAGCTTCAGCTCGGCGACGCCGATCGACTCGACCTGACCTTCGATCGATTGCGGTGACGACACGCTCGCCGACGGCGCCGTCGACGACGGCGTGCTCGCCGGTGGCGCGCTCGAGGGCGATGGGCTCGGCTGCTGCGACGCGGTCTGTTGCGACGTGTTCGGTTGCGATGCCGACGGCTGGCCGCTGCCCGGCTGGACCCAGACAGCGACGATCTCCTGCCGCGGGCCCTGCTCGTAGTAGAGCGTCGCGGGCTGATTCGCCGCGAGGTAGGGCAGGCCGTTGATGTTGCTCACGTCCACCGGCAGCACGAGACCGTCACGCGTCTTGAACAGCACGCGCTGGCGGCCCGCCTCCTGGACGGTGCCGCTCACTGTTTGAAACGTCTTACCGCTGCTCTTTGCGTCCGGCGTGATCTCGCTCGCGGTGAGAACGCCGGCCTGACCGCCGCCGCGCGCGGTCACCGACACCGTCTGGCCGGGTGTGAGCGCGCCCGCCTTTTGCGGGTCGAGCGACGCCGTATCGACGCGATAGGTGCGCTTGTCGTCCGTGCGTAGCACGAACGTCGAGCCCTCGCTCAGCACCACGGTGCCCTGCAGTTTCTGAGTACCGGTCCCGAGCACGTTGCCGAGCGTGTCGAGCACGCCGCCGAGGGCGCCCTTGTTCTTGTCTTTGTCCTTGTCCTGCTTGTCCTGGGCCGCCACCGGCGCCGCCACGGACAGCGCGAGCGCGAGCGTTGTAAGGATGGCCAATGTCCGCATCGTCCCCTCCCTGCCCCGAGGGGAGGCAAGCACGATGCCGCCGGGATTCAGGAGGCCAGTGCCACGAGCACCATGCCGACCAGCATGACGACGGCGCCGACGGCGGATTCGCGCACGCGCTGCGCCTCGCCGAACACGAGGACGCCGACGGCCATCGCGAACAGGATCTCGATCTGCTTGACCGCTTCGACGTAGGAGGACAGCGTCAGCGTGTACGCCTTGGCCTGGAGGATCGTGGTCAGCGCGGCGAAGAGCCCGAGCGAGACGAATTCCTTCCAGTAGCGCGGCACCGCACGGAAGTGGTGCGCCGACGTCCGCAGCGCCAGCGCGGTCAGGATGAGGCTCGCGGCCAGGTAGCAGCCCAGCGTGCCGGTGGCGGCGTCCGACGCGAGCGTCGCCTGCTTGATCGTGATGACGCTCGGCGCGTAGAAGAGCGCGGAGAGCAGCGTGTAGCGCTGGCCGGCGTCGGTGACGAGCACGACGAGCGGCGCCCAGGGCGACACGCGCGCGCGCCGGATGTTGAGGAGGTAGACGCCGAGCGCGCTCAGCAGCACGCCGGTGATCCCCAGCGCGCTCGGCCGCTCGCCGATCGTGACCCACGCCATGCCGAGGAGGATGAGCAGGCTCACCTTCCAGAGCGGCGTCACCAGCGAGATGTCCGAGAGCTTCAGCGCCTTGGACAGCGCGAGCGTCGCGAGCGTCTGCGTGACGCCGAAGGCCGCGCACCACGCGTAGAAGTCGGGCTTGATCGTCGGCACGCCGCCGACGAGACACGCGAGCAGGGCCCACGGCAGCAGGAACGTGAACCGGCCCCACACGTTGATGTACTCGTCGAGCGCGTGGCCCAGCCGCTTCATCGAGGCGTTGCGCAGAACCTGGAACAGCGCGGCCGGCAGCGCCAAGAGCAGCCACACGAGCGGCGATTGTACCCCGGCGCGCTCCGCGCGCCGCTCAGCGCCCGGCGAGGAAGTCGCGGAGCGTGGCGTTGAACGCGTCGGGCTGGTCGGCGTTGGTGGCGTGACCGGAGGCCGGCACCACCACCCAGCGCGAGCCGGGGATCGCCCGCGCGAGCGTCTCTTTCAGGTCGAGCCCGACCGTCGCGTCGTCGGCGCCGGCCACGACGAGCGTCGGGCAGCGCACGCGCGCCAGCGCCGCGCGCACGTCGAAGCCGAGCACCGCGCGGAATCCGGCGAAGTACGCGCGCCGCGAGTTGCGGCCGAGGCTGCGCGCGGCCGCCGCGTAGAGCGCCGCCTGCTCCGGCCGCGGGAACAGCCCGCGCGCCACCAGCGCCGCCACCGCCGACATCGGCGCCGCGGCCAGCAGCGCCAGGCGCATGCCCAGGCGGACCGCGGCCGCGGGACCCGCCGGGCGCAGCCGGGCGAACGCGTTCACGACGGTCAGCGATCGCACCCGCTCGGGTGCGCGCAGCGCGAGCGCCAGCGCCACGCAGCCGCCGAGCGAGAGCCCGACCACGTGCGCCGGCGGCTCGCCGAGCCGGGCCAGCAGCGCGGCGACGGCGTCGGCCACCGCATCGATGGTCAGCGGCCCGGCGGGCAGCGGCGAGCGGTAGTGGCCGGGCAGGTCGAGGAGCAGCAGCCGATGCTCGCGCTCGAACGCGGCGACCTGCGACGTCCAGTCGTCGGCGCACGAGCCGAGCCCGTGCAGGAAGACGATGGCCGGGGCGTCGGCCGCTCCCCGGCCGTGGCGCTCGTAGTAGACGTCAGGCCCCTTCGACGAAGACGGCGTCGGTCAGCGTGCACTTCATGCGCAGCGCCTTCGGTCCGCGGTCGTCCTCGGAGTCGTACCACCGGCGCGCCTGCTCCATGGACGGGAACTCCAGCACGACCAGCCGCGTCGGGTTCCACGTGCCCTCGAGCCGCTCGACGCGGCCGCCGCGCACGAGGTAGCGGCCGCCGTGCTTGGCGATCGTCGCGGGCACCTGCGTGCGATAGTCCTCGAACGTGGCGGCGTCCTTCACGTCGACGTTGGCGATCAGGTAGGCGGCCATGCCGTTCTCCTTTCGGGGCTGAGGCGTTCGCGCGCGCGATGGAGCGACACGGCGCGTCCGCCGCGAGCGCGATCGTATCAAAGGCGCGGCCGGCGCCGCATTCGCGCTAAAATCGGCGGAGCCGATGAAAACGGTCTACGAGGCGTTCGTCGCGACCGCGACCGCCGCGCCGGACGCCGCGTTTCTCTGCGCGCCGCCCGCGCCGAATCGCCCGTACCATCCGCACGGCATCGAGTACACCTACGGCCGGGTCGCCGCCGAGGTCGCGCGGCTGCGCGCCGCGTACGAGAGCGCCGGCTTCGGTCACGGCCACCGCGTCGCGCTCCTGCTGGAAAATCGACCGGAGTTCTTCTTCCACTACCTCGCCCTCAACGCGCTGGGCTGCGGCATCGTGCCGATCAATCCCGACTACCGCCGCGACGAGATGCTCTACCAGATGGAGCACTCGGACGCCGACCTTGCCGTGGCCATCGCCGCCCGCGTGGCCGACGTCGAAGTCGTCGCGCGCGAGCGCGTGCAGCCGCTGCCCGTGCTGAACGCCGAGGACTGGCCGTCGACGCTGCCGATGCCGCGGGTCGCGCCGCGCGGTGGGGCACCGGGCCCCGACACCGAGTGCAGCCTGCTTTACACGTCCGGCACGACGGGCCGGCCGAAGGGCTGCGTGCTGACGAACCTCTACTACCTGACCTCCGGCGCCTGGTATCGCGACATCGGCGGCCTCGTCGTCATCGAGGCCGGCCGCGACCGCATCCTGAACCCGCTGCCGCTCTATCACATGAACTCCCAGGCGCTGACCGCGACCTGCGCGATGCTGACGGCGAACTGTCTGATCCTGCCCGAGCGCTTCAGCCCGACGCGCTGGTGGAAGGACGTCGTCGCGACGCGCGCCACCATCGTGCATTACCTCGGCGTGATGCCGCCCCTGCTCCTCAACCAGCCGGTCGCGCCCGAGGAGCGCCAGCACGCGGTGAAGTTCGGCGTGGGCGCCGGCGTCGAGCCGGAGCTGCACGAGGCCTTCGAGAAGCGCTTCGGGTTTCCGCTGATCGAGGCCTGGGGCATGACGGAGACCGGGCGCGTCACCATGGTCAACCGCGAGCCGCGCATGGTGCACACGCGCGCCTTCGGCCGGCCCTTTGGCGGGCTCGAGGCCCGGGTCGCCGACGACGCGGACCGCGAGGTCGCGCGCGGCGCCGAGGGCGAGCTGCTCGTCCGCTGGGGCGGGTCCGAGGGCCCGCGCCACGGCTTCTTTTCCGGGTACCTCAAGGACGACACGGCGACGGAGGAGGCGTGGCGCGGCGGCTGGTTCCACACGGGCGACGTCGTGCGCCAGGACGCCGAGGGGATGCTCTACTTCGTCGACCGCAAGAAGAATATCATCCGCCGCGCGGGCGAGAACATCGCGGCGGCGGAGATCGAGGCCGTGATCCAGGCCCACGACGAGGTCGCGCAGGTGGCCGTGCTCGCCACGCGCGACGAGGTCCGCGAGGAGGAGGTCATGGCCTGCGTCGTGCCCATGCCCGGCGTCGCCGGCGATGCCGCGCTCGCCGATCGGATCTTCGCGTGGTGCATGGAGCGCCTGGCCTACTTCAAGGCGCCGGGCTGGATCCTCTTCGTGCCCTCGCTGCCCACCACGGGCACGCAGAAGGTGCAGAAGAGCCAGATCTTCCCCAGAGGCGAGGACGCGCGCCGCCGTCCCGGCGCGATCGACCTGCGCGCGCGCAAGCGGCGGTAGCGCGCGGACGGCCGCTGCCGGCGCGCGGTCGTCAGCCGGTCGCGGGCGGCGGCACCGTGAGGGCCTGCGCGACGTGGCGCAGGACGTCGAGCGTCTGGAACGGCTTGGCGATGACGAAGCTCACGCCGGTGCGCGTGAGACGCTCCGGGTCGAGCTGATCGCCCCAGCCCGTCACGAAGCCGATCGGAGTCGCCGGAAACTGCGAGCGGAGCCGGGCGGCGACGTCCCAGCCCGACAGCCCGGGCATCGAAATGTCGCTGAGGACGATGTCCATCGCCTCCGCCTCGCAGGCCTCGAGGCCGGTGCTGCCGTCCTTGGCGACGGTGACGACGTAGCCGGCGTCGCGCAGCATGTCGGCCAGCACGGCCTGCACCTCCGGCTCGTCCTCGATGATGAGCACGCGCGCCGAGTGCGTGGGCGGCGGCACCGTCACGCCCGTGACCGAGTCGGGCAGCGCGACGGGCACCGGCAGGCGGACGACGAACGTGCTGCCCTCGCCGGGCGTGCTCTCGACCTCGATCGTTCCGCCGTGACGGGTCACGATGCCCCACGAGACGGCCAGCCCGAGGCCGGTGCCCCGTGGGCCCTTGGAGGTGAAGAACGGCTCGAACACGCGGCGCCGTGTGTCCTCCTCCATGCCGATGCCGGTGTCGCGCACCGACACCGTCGCCCACTCCCCGGCGGCGCCGAGCCGCACGCTGCAGTGTCCGCCCTCGGGCATCGCGTCCACGGCGTTCGTGACGAGGTTGGTGAGGACCTCGCGCAGCTCCTCGGGACGGCCCGCCACCGGCGGCGCCAGCCCCTCCACCGTGAACTCGTAGCGCACGCCGCGGCTCTGCGCCTCGACCTCCCACCGCGGCCGCGTGAGCTCGACGACCTCGCGCGCCACCGCCGCGAGATCGACGCGCTCGAACGAGCGCGTGCGCCGCGTCCGCGTGAACTCCTGGATGCGCCGGACGGTGTCGGCGCCGTCCTGGGCGGCGCGGCGCACGGCCTCGAGGTCGCGCACCACGGCCGGCTCGCGCACGCGGCGCAGCATCAGCTCGGCGCGGCCGAGGATCACCGAAAGGAGGTTGTTGAAGTCGTGGGCGACGCCCGCGGCCATCTCGCCCAGCGCGCGCAGCCGCTCGGTCTTCACGAGCTGCGCCTGGCTGCGCTCGAGGTTCTCGGCCATCTCCTCCGCCTGCCGCCGCCGCCCCTCGGCCTCGCCGTAGAGCTGGGCCTGCACGATCGCGATGGCCGCCTGGTCGGCGAGCAGGCGCACCAGCTCCTTCTCCTCATCGGTGAAGTCGCCACGCTCGCCGAAGAGCAGCGAGAGCACGCCCATCACGACGCCCTCGGCGGCCACCAGCGGGATCCCGGCGTAGCCGCGCACGTGGCCGGCGTCGACGATGGCCCGGGCGAGAAACCGCGGCTCCGTTCTGAGATCGCGCACGAACACCGGGCGGCGCGTGGCGAACACGGAGCCCGTCAGCCCGTCCCCGTGGGGCATGCTCTTGAACTTGCCGAGGTTCTCCGCGAGCGCGGGATCCACCGACACGGTGCCCTCGATACGCAGCACGCCGGTGGTGTGATCGTCGACCCACACCTGGCTGGCCCGCGCGGCGAGCAGCCGGACGGCGGCCTCGGCGACGGCGCTGAAGACCTCGCGGCTCGCGGCCGCGCCGGTGATGAGGCGCGTGAGCGCGCTGAGCGTGGTGAGCTTCTCCGCGCGCTCCGACGCGCGGCGGTAGAGATCGGCGTTCTCCAGCGCCACCGCCGCCTGGGCGGCGAAGACCTGCGTGACGTCGATGTCGTCCTCGGAGAATGGCCCCACGAGGTCACGATAGACGACGATGGCGCCCAGCGGGCGCTCGCCAGCCAGCAGCGGCACCGACAGCACCGCGCGGTAACCCTCAGACTCGATGACGGCGCGCGTGGGCGCCGTCAGCTCGATCGAGGGATCCGTCAGGATGTCGGCCGTCCACACCGGCCGCCGCTCCTGGATGGCCATGGGCGTCGTCCCGTCGCGCCACGAGAGGGGCCGCAGCCGCTGGGCGAACCCCGGCGAGAGGCCGCGCGCCGCGCGGAACCGGATGGCCGGGCCGGGGTCCGTGCCTTCGAGCACGGCGATGGCCACACGCCGCGCGCCGAGCAGCAGACAGGCCTCGTCCACGATGCGATCGAGCACGCCCTGCAGATCGAGCGACGCCGTGATCGAGCGCGCGACGTCCACCATCGCCTTGCTCTGCGCGACCCGGCGCCGCAGCTCCTCGGCCGCGCGCTCGTGCTCGGAGCTGCGCCGCTCGGCGCGCGCCGTGCGCAGCAGCGCGCGCGCCATCGCCACCAGCTCCCGCGACGTCACCGGCTTGATCAGATAGGCGTCGGAGCCGTCCTCGAGCGCCTGGCTGCGATCCGCGACGTCGGTGAAGACGCCCGACAGCATCAGCACGGGGATGGTGGCCGTCTCTTCGGCGGCCTTGAGCCGGCGGCACACCTCGCGGCCCGAGAGATCGGGGAGCTCGACGTCGAGGACGATGAGGTCCGGCCGCGAGCCGGCCAGCCTCAAGCCCTCGGCGCCGTCACCGGTCGCCGTCACGGCAAAGCCGGCGGCGCCGAGCGCGGTCGTGAGGAAGCGTCGAACCCGCGCGTCGTCGTCGACGACCAGGACGCGCGGCACCTCGCGATCCGGCATAACCCAATTACTATACGCGGTCTGTTACAATCCGCGCCACCTCCGCGCCGCGCACCTAATATGGGAGGCCGCCTTATGGGAGATCCCACGATGATCCGCCTGCTTGCCTGTGCGCTCGTCCTCCTGGCCGTCTCCCCCGCCGCCGCCCACAAGGCCGGTGACCCGCCGCACCAGAGCTACGCCATGGGCGACCTCAAGCTCGAAAGCGGCGAGGTCATCAAGGATTTCGCCATCTCGTACGTCACCCACGGCACGCTCAACGCCAGGAAGTCGAACGCGATCCTCATGGTGACGGCGCTGACCGGCAACCATCACCGTCTCGACTTCCTGATCGGCCCCGGCAAGGCGCTGGACACCGCCAAGTACTTCGTCGTGGCCACCGACGCGATCGGCAACGGGCTGACGACCTCGCCCAGCAACAGCAAGGCGCAGCCGCGGATGCAGTTCCCGAGATTCGGCATGCGCGACATGGTCGAGTCGCAGCGGCGGCTGCTCAAGGAGAAGCTCGGCATCGAGCACGTGGTGGCCGTGGTCGGCCCCTCGATGGGCGGCATGCAGGCCCTGCAGTGGGGCGTGTCGCATCCGGACTTCATCGACGGCCTGGTGGCCCTGGTGCCGCTGGCGCGCACGCCGGCATGGAGCGTGCTGATCGTGGACGCCGGCCGCAAGGCCATCATGCTCGACCCGGCGTGGAACAACGGCAACTACACCAGCATTCCGGCCGGCGGCGTGCGCCTCTGGCGCGACATCGTCGGCTTTGCCGCCGCGCGGAGCCCCGAGTGGTATCGCGACCAGTTTCCCCGGCCGCTCGACGTCCTGCCCTGGCTGAAAGCGCAGGAGGACGCCGCGCTCAATCTCTTCGACCCGAACGACTACATCTATCAGTCGTGGGCCTACGAGAGCCACGACGTCGGCGCCACACCCGGCATGAACGGCGATTACGCCCGGGCGCTCGCCTCGATCAAGGCCCGGACCCTCATCATGACCGGCGTGAAGGACCTGCTGAACCCCGAGTGGGAGGCCCTGGAGGCCGCGCGCCACATCCGCGACGTCCGCACGGTGACCATCAATCCCGACTCGATCACCGGCCACATGGCGGCCGGGGGGTTCCGGCCCGCCGACGTCGACCAGATCAACGCCGAGGTGGCAAAGTTCCTCGACGAGGTCACCCGGGGCGGCGAACGGCTGCGATAGTATCGAGCGATGGAGCTCGTCCTGGTCGTCGCCCGCAACCGCCCCGAGGTCTTCGAGTTGTTGTCGCGCCAGTGCGCGGAGCTCGAGGGCGTGCGGGTCGTCATGGACCGCCGCGAGGCCGACGCCGCCGCGCGACCCGCCCCCGAGCGGCGCACGCGCGCCATCACGCTCGACCTCGAGGCCCTGGGCTTCGCGATCGTGCCGGCGGGCCGCCCGGCGGTGCCGCACGCCGGCAGCGCCGCGCCGGCGACGATCGCCGTGCTGCGCATGCTCGAGGTCTTCCGGGCGTTCAGCGCCGCCGAGATCGAGATGCTGGCCTCGCGCATGACGTGGCGCACGCTCGCCGCCGGCCAGCTGCTCTTTCGCGAGGGCGAGGTCGGCAACGAGATGTACTTCGTGCTGTCGGGCCGGCTCGTCATCGGGAAGTCGGCGGCGCGCAACGTCGACAAGGTGCTCACGCGCATGGGACCCGGCGACTTCTTCGGCGAGATGAACCTCTTCGGCGGGCTGCAGCGCTCGGCCACCGTGCAGGCCGAGACCGACACCGAGCTGCTCGTGCTCGACCGCGACACGCTGACGGCCGTGGTCGAGCGCAATCCACAGGCGGGGCTCGCGTTCTTCACGGCGCTCGTCCGGGAGTTCAGTCAGCGGCTGAGCGCGACCGACGACCTCGTCGGCGAGGTCACGCGCTGGGGCCTCGAAGCGAGCGGGTTCGACCTGAGCGAGGACCGGTCCTGAGCGCCCGATGAAGCGGAAGGTCAGCTTCTACAGCGAAGGCTTCAGGCTCGACGGCGACATCTACCTCCCCGACGATCTCCGTCCGCGCGAGCGGCGCGCGGGCATCGTGCTGTGTCACGGCTACACGGGCGTGAAGGACATCTACCTGCCCGACAACGCGCGCGTGCTCAACGAGGCCGGCTACGTGGCGATGGTCTTCGACTACAAGGGCTGGGGCGCGAGCGACGGGCCGCGCGCCCGGCTGGCGCCGTACAGCCGCGTGGCCGACGTGCAGGCCGCGCTCACGTTCCTCGGCACGCTGCCCGAGGTCGATCCCGAGCGCCTCGGCACCTACGGCACCAGCTACGGCGGCGCCACCGTGGTGTGGGTCGGCGCGGTCGACACGCGCGTGAAGTGCGTGGTGAGCGTCGTCGGCATCGGCAACGGCCGGCGCTGGATGCGCAGCGTGCGCCGTCCGGACGAGTTCCACGACCTCCTGGCCCGCGCACGCCAGGACCGGGCCAAGCGCGCCGTGGAGGGCAAGTCGGAGTTCGTCGCGCGCGAGGAGATCCTCCTGCCCGATCGCCAGTCGGCCGAGCTCGGCGCCGCGGCGCGGCGCAACAACCCGGCGGCGGTGAGCGCGATCCCGCTGGAGTACGTGGACGACACGCTCGAGTTCAACCCGGAGTGGGTCGTCGACAAGATCGCGCCGCGCCCGGTGCTGTTCATCACCACCGACGACGACCGGCTCGTGCCGCCCGAGGAGTCGCGCGAGCTGTACGCGCGGGCGGGCGAGCCGAAGAAGCTCGTCGTCCTCGAGGGCTACGGGCACTACCAGGTCTACGCGGAGCCGGCGTTCAGCGAGGTCATGCGCGCGACCGCCGCCTGGTACCGCGAGCATCTGCCCGCGAACGGGTAGCGGTGTCCGCGGCGTCCCGGCTCGCGGGCTACGGCGTCAGCCTCGCCCTCGTCGCCGCGGTCGTCGTGCTCAGATGGTTCGTGGTCCCCGCGTGGAGCCTCGCCCATCCCTACCTGCTCTTCTATCCCGCCATCATCGCCGCGGGCTGGTATGGCGGCTTCGGTCCGGGCGTCGTGGCCACGCTCCTGGCCGCGCTCGCGCTGAGCTACCTCTGGCTGCCGCCCCTCTACTCGCTGCGGATCCGCGACATCGAGGACGCCACGAGCCTGCTGCTCTTCGTCGCGATCGGCTTCGCCATCAGCCTGCTCAACGAGGCGCGCGTGCGCGCCGAGCGCCGCGCACGCGACGCGGAGGCCGCCGCGCGGCGGGCGAAGGAGCAGCACTGACGCGCTAGCGCCCGCGCGCGGACGCCACGTCGGCGTCCACCATCATCTCGATGAGATCGCGGAACGAGTGCTTCGGCGCCCACCCGAGCACGCGGCGGGCTTTCGCGGCGTCGCCGATCAGCAGGTCGACCTCCGCGGGCCGGACCAGCGTCGGATCCACGACGACGTGCTTCTGCCAGTCGAGGCCCATGTGGCCGAAGGCGATCCCGCACAGCTCGCGGACCGAATGGGTCTCGCCCGAGGCGACCACATAATCGTCCGGCTTGGGCTGCTGGAGCATCAGCCACATAGCCTGGACGTAGTCGCCCGCGAAGCCCCAGTCGCGCTTGGCATCCAGGTTCCCCAGACGCAGCTCGCGCGCGCGGCCGGCGGTGATGCGGGCGACGCCGTCGGTGACCTTGCGCGTGACGAACTGCTTGCCCCGGCGCGGAGACTCGTGATTGAAGAGAATCCCCGAGCACGCGAAGATCCCGTACGACTCGCGGTAGTTGACGGTGATGTAGTGCGCGTAGGTCTTGGCGACGCCGTACGGGCTGCGCGGATGAAAGGGCGTCAGCTCGTTTTGCGGCGTCTCGCGGACCTTGCCGTACATCTCGGACGACGACGCCTGGTAGAACTTGATGCTGCGATCCACGACGCGAATCGCCTCGAGCAGGCGCGTGGCCCCGAGCGCGGTCACCTCGCTGGTGAGGATCGGCTGCTCCCACGACGTGGGGACGAACGACATGGCCGCGAGGTTGTAGACCTCGTGCGGGTCGACGTGGTGAAGCAGCGTGATGAGCGAGAGCTGGTCGAGCAGGTCGCCTTCGCGGATCTCGATGCGGTCGCGCAGGTGCGCGATGCGCTCGAACGACTCCGTGGACGCGCGCCGCACCATGCCGACGACGTGGTAGCCCTTCTCGAGCAGGAACTCGGCGAGGTACGACCCGTCCTGTCCGGTGATGCCGGTGATGAGGGCTCGACGCTGATCGACGGCCACCTCACGATTCTAGCGGAGGAACGCGCCGCCCCACGAACTCCTTTTCGCCTTTGTCGTAAAAGCTACAACCCGGACGCGCTGGTCAGTGGCCCCGAGCTTGGCTATCCTTAGGGCGCCCTCGCGGGCCTGACGAGCCGCCAGGCGACCCGAGCCTGCGTCACCATCCGACGCGAAGGAGGCCGACCGTGACCCACACGCTCGAAACGTTCGCCGCCGCCGCCCATCGCATCCTCGCCGCCGAGAACAACCCGCAGGGCCGCGAGAAGGTCTGCGCGCTGCTCCGCGAGGTGCTGACCGACCGCGCGTTCATCGCCAGGCACCTGGGCGACGACGTGCCGGAGCGCAAGATCATCTACGAAGACCCGGAGCTCGGCTTCTGCATCCTGGCCCACGTCAATCACGGGGCCAGGGAGAGCCAGCCGCACGACCACGGCAAGTACTGGGCGATCTACGGCCAGGCGCAGGGCGAGACGATCATGAGCGACTGGCAGCTCGTCGAGCCCGCGAAGGACGGCAAGCCGGGCAAGGTGCGCCATCTGCGCGCGTATCCGCTGAAGCCCGGCATGGCGAAGCTCTACAACGAGGGCGACATCCACTCGCCGCGGCGCGACGGCCCCACCCGGCTCATCCGCATCGAGGGCCGCAACATGGAGGGCCAGCCGCGCGGCACGTTCGAGCAGGTGTGAGCGCGGGCTACCGCTCCCGGCGCGGGTAGACGATGATGAAGTTGCCGCGGTTGGGCATCGTCACCTTCGGCAGCGTCTGCGCGTTCATCTCGTCGGACTCGCCGACGATGCCGTTGAGATGCAGCAGGTAGGCGGTGACCGCGTACACCTCGTCGTTCGTCAGCGATTGCGGCTGCACGTAGGGCATCGAGCGGCGCACGTAGTCGAAGACCGTCGTCGCGTACGGCCAGTAGCTGCCGACCGTGCGCACCGGCGTCTTGCTCGCCAGCGTGCCGTGGCCGCCCACGAGCCGATCGTTCGGCTGGCCCGCGCCCTTCGCCCCGTGGCAGGCCTGGCACTTCTGCTCGTAGAGGGCCGCGCCCTTCAGGGCCGTCCCACCGCCCGGCGGTAGCCCCGCCCCATCCGGCGCGACGCTGATGTCCCAGCCCGCGATCTCCGCGGCCGTGGCGGGCCGGCCGAGATTCGGCGTCTCCACACGGCCGGCCGCCGCACAGCCCGCCGCGATCAGCGCGAGCGCCGCGCACGCGAGCTCACGCGTAGACATGCTTCACCTCGCCGCTCGCCGCCACGCTCCAGGCCTGGATCGCGTTGCAGTGGAAGATCGCGTTGCTGCCGTGCTCGGCGATGAACTTCTCGCGCTCGGGCTGGAGGTTGCCGGCGTCGTCCGTGGCGCGAGACTTCAGCACGGTGGCGCCGCCGTCCCAGCGCCACGGCGCTCGAAAGCGCGTGAGCGCGCGAGGCAGAACCGGCGCGTCGAGCGCCGCGGCCACCCACGAGCGGCCGCCGTCGGTCGTCACCTCGACCTTGCGGATCGTCCCCTCACCCGACCACGCGACACCCGAGATCTGGTAGAGGCCGGGTCCCGACAGGCTCATGCCGTGTGACGGACGCGTGATGACGGACTTCACCTCCATCGGGTACGTGAACATGAGCGACTTGCCGTCGGCCTGCAGATCCGTGTAGCGCGAGGTCTCGTCCTTCGTCATGATCGGCGCCGGCACCGCCTTCAGGCGCCGCAGCCACTTCACGCTCATGTTGCCTTCCCAGCCGGGCAGAAACAGGCGCAGCGGATAGCCGTTCTCCGGACGCAGCCGCTCGCCGTTCTGGAACAGCGCGAGCAGAGCATCGTCCATCGCCTTGGCCATCGGGATGCTGCGGCTCATGGCGGCGGCGTCGGCGCCCTCCGCGAGAATCCACGGCGCGGCGGGATCGACGCCCGCCTCCTCGAGCGGCAGGCGCAGGGGCACGCCCGTCCACTCGCTGCACGACACGAGCCCGTGGGTCTGACCCGCGGTGAGATTCGGCGGTTGCGGCTGGTAGAGCAGCTGGCTGTTGCCGGCGCATTCGATGAAGTGCACGCGAGAGACCATGGGATAGCGCAGCAGCGCGTCGACGGTGAAGACGAGCGGTCGCTTCACCATGCCGTGGATGAGCAGCCGGTGCTTCGCCGGGTCGATGTCGGGCACGCCGCTGTGACTGCGCTCGAAGTGCAGCCCGCTCGGCGTGATGGTGCCCTCGAGCGCCTCCAGCGGCGTGCGGATCGCGCCGCTGCCCGTCGTGCCGGGCTGCGAGCGGCCGAAGGTCCGCGTCACCTTGCTCTCGTACTTCGCCGGCGCGCCGTAGTCGTTGAACCCCGCGCCGGGCGATTTCATCCATGCCGGCACGTCCGGCGGCTCGGCGGCGGCCGCATCGTTCGTTCGGCGCGTCAGCAGGCCGCTGGCCGCGAGCGCCGCGAGGGCTCGCCCGAGAAATCGACGCCTGGCTCCGTTCATTGCGTCCTCCTTACGCTTACGCCGCCGGAGACTCTGAGCCCGACCACCGGGCGCTGTCAATCGGGTCGTCCGGCTCACTGCCGCAGTCGAGGGTCGAGCAGGTCGCGCAGCCCGTCGCCGAGCAGGTTGGCGCCGAGCACGACGAGCGAGATCGCGATCCCGGGCACGGTCGCGAGCCACCAGGCGTTGGAGAGATAGTCGCGTCCCTCGGCGAGCATGAGTCCCCACGAGGGCTGCGGCGGCTGCAGACCGAGACCGAGGAACGACAGTCCCGACTCCAGCAGCACCATCGTCGCGAACTGGCTGGAGGCCAGGACGAGGATGGGCGCCAGCGTGTTCGGCAGGATGTGACGGGTGACGAGCCGCACGTCGCCGGCGCCGAGCGTGCGCGCCGCCTCCACGTAGTCCGTCTCGCGGATCGTGAGCACCGCCGCGCGCACCGTGCGCGCGTAGAGCACCCAGCCCGAGAGCGCCAGCACCGAGACGAGCGCCGCCGGGCTCGTGCCCACCACGGCGACGATCGCGATCGCGAGCATGATCACGGGACACGCCAGCTGCACGTCGGCCAGCCGCATGACGAGGTCGTCGAGCCTGCCGCCCACCAGGCCGGCCAGCAGGCCCACGAGCACGCCGACGCCGGCGGCGAGCGCCACCGCGCCGGCGGCCAGCACGAGCGAGAGACGTCCGCCATAGAGCAGGCGCGCGAGGATGTCGCGGCCCAGGTTGTCGGTGCCGAGCGGATGCGCGGCGATGCCGCCGAGACCCTGCGGCGGCCGCAGCCGTTGAGCGAACGACGGCCTGACCGGATCGGCGGGCGCCAGCCACGGCGCGGCGGCGCTGGCGGCGACGACGGCGGCGAGGATGACACCGCCGACCCAGATCATCGGATGGTGGGCGATGCGGCTCATCCGTACCGGATGCGCGGGTCGAGGACCGTGTAGAGCAGGTCCACGAGCAGGTTGATGACCACGAAGATCGTCGCGGACAGGATCAGGATCGTCTGCACCACGGGAAAGTCGCGAAAGAAGATCGCGTCGACGACGAGCTTGCCCATCCCGGGCCACGCGAAGATCGATTCCGTGATCACCGCGCCGCCGAGCAGCGTGCCGATCTGCAGGCCGAGCACGGTCAGCAGCGGGATCGTGGCATTGCGGAGCGCGTGGCGCAAGACCACGCGCCGCTCGCCCAGCCCCTTGGCGCGCCCCGTGCGGATGTACTCCTGGCCGAGGATCTCGAGCAGGCTCGCGCGCGTGAGCCGGGCGACGAGCGCCGTGGGAAACGCCGCCAGCGTGACCGACGGCAACACCAGCGACGCCCAGCCGCCGAACCCGGAGGTCGGCAGCCAGCGCAGGGTGACGCCGAACAGCAGGACGAGCATGATGCCGAGCCAGAAGTTCGGTAGCGACTGTCCGAGCACCGCCAGCACCGTGCCGCCGTAGTCCCACGGCGTCCCCTGCCGCACCGCCGTGAGCACCCCGAGCGAGACGCCGACGACCACCGTCAGCGCCATCGCGGCGACGGCGAGCGCGATGGTCGCCGGCACGCGCTCGATCACCACGCGCAGCGCGGGCGCGCGGTACTGGAAGGACTGGCCGAAGTCGCCGCGCACGACGCTCCGCAGAAAGATCTCGTATTGGACCCAGAGCGGCTCGCGCAGGCCGAGGTGCCGGTTGAGCTCCTCGACGGCCGACGGCGGCGCACCCTCGGGCAGCAGCATCTTGGCGGGATCGCCCGGGACGACGCGAAGGATGACGAAGACCAGAATCGAGACGCCGACGAGCGTAACCGCCGACTGCCAGAGCCGCCGCAGCAGGTATGCGCGCACCGCCGCTACGCGATACCAACCTCGTGCAGCAGCACGTAGTAGTCGCGTCGCGCCTCGAAGTTGCGCAGCCGGTCGCTGATCGCGTAGATCGCGACGCTGTAGTACGGCCAGATCTCCGGCTCGTCCTCCCAGAGAATCTTCTGGATCTCCTCGTACTTCTGCTGGCGCACCTTCGGATCCGGGACGCGGCCTTCGGCGATCAGCTGCTCCACGCGCGGGTCGTTGAATCGCGTCATCTTCTCCGCCCCGGCCCTGG
>WNEQ01000746.1_pt1 | contig 17133 bp, 18 predicted proteins | sample 5399971 | NCBI WGS metagenome assembly WNEQ01 (sample SAMN13153330, study PRJNA577476) | soil metagenome | isolation source: 20 cm grassland meadow soil 2 days after 1st rain plot 5 | place: USA:California | collected 2015-09-18
GCTCGCGGATGATGGCCGCGAGGCGTTCGAGGTCCCTGGGCCAGGTGGTGCGCGCGAGAGTCATGAGCGGTCGGGCCGCGAGGCCCAGCTCGTCGCTGAGGGCGATGCCGATCCTCCGGTCGCCGTAATCGAGGGCGAGCGTGCGCCCCGCGCCGCCGCGCCTTCCGGCCGTGGAGTCGTTCATGGCCGTAAGGTATACGCCGCGCCGGGGGAGGTCAAGGAAGCGGCTCCCCGGGGACCCGTCAGCGCTTCGTCTGGGCTTCCTTCCAGTGGATGACCTTGGGGATGTACTCGGCCGGCACGTAATCGGGTGAATTCTCCCGCGTATGACAGGTGACGCAGGACGAAACGTCGATCCTGCCGAAGCCGGCCTCTATCTGCTCGGGGTGGCGGCTGCTGGGACCGTGGCACGCCTCACACCCGACGTTGATCAGGTTGGACGTCGCCTGGGGGTTCAGGTAGCCGCCCCTCTGGCCGAAGCCTATCGTGTGGCACGGAAGGCACTTCGGGTTGTACTCCTGGTGAGCGCTCAGGAGCGTCTGGAAGGCGTGCGCGTGGCTCGATTTGGCCCACACGGTGAACGCCTGCTCGTGGCAAAGGGCGCAGCGATCCGAACCCGTGTACGCCGCCTCGGCCGGCGGCGGCGTCGGGGCAGCGAAGGGGCTCATGGCGAGCGTCTGCTCCTTGTTGTACTGGTTGATCGCCACCTTCACCGTCTCCATGACCTCCGCCAGCTTCGGATCATCGGGCCACTCGCGGGTGAGCTGGATGATGGAGCGCTGGTTCGAGCTGGCCGCGCCCTTCGCGTCGAACACCAGCCTGATCTCGCCCAGGACCTTCCCCTGGTCCCCGGCATAGAGAAGGTGGGCGCGGCCGAACTCGGTGTCCTCGGGGAAGTCGTCGGTGCGCGTCATCATCGCGGTTCTCCCGGGTGTGGAATCCGCTCCCAGGATCAAGGCGATGTCCTTCACGCGCTTGGGCAATTGCCGTGCCTGCTGCAGATCGAGAGCGACGAGGGCCACGATGACATCGGCCTTCTGGCGGAGCGCAGGCAATTGCTTCTCGGCCGCCGAGAGGGGATCCACGGTGACGATGCGCCGCCCCTTTGGCCCCTCCTTGAGGAAGGCAGGATCGTTGCGGGTCAGCCCGATGAAGCCGAGGCGTACGGTCTTGCTCCTGGCTCCGTCGCGCAAGGTCGCCTTGACCACCGTCGTCGGCGCCACGATCGGCTCGCCGCTGTCCTGCCACACGACATTGGCGGAGACGAATTCGAAGCGCGCCTTCTTCTGGCGCTCGACGAAGACGTCGTAGCCGTGTGACAGCTCGCGCAGCGACAGGTTCGCGACCTTGTACCCCAGGGCGTTCATTCCTTCGATGAGGGCGTCGGTCTGCATCTTGCCGGGAGTGGTCGGGTCGCCGGTGAAGTCGCCCGCGTCGACCCAGAGGACCGGGCTGGCCGGGTAGGTCTTGCTGAAGACGTTTCCGTAACCGGCCCTCCGGGCCAGCCCTCCGCGAGGGTTATGCGGTCAGCCGCACGGCTCGACGTAGCCGGCGACCTGGGCGGTGAACACGAGGTCCAGATCGGGAGCCGGACCGGCCGGCAAGGGTGGGGTCACCGCCGGCGGCTTCGCGGGGATCGATGGCGAGGACACGTCTTGAGGTTCGGCGACGGAGCCGGCCAGGAGGGCCACGAACAGTCCGACAACGCAGCGGCTCGGTCGCATCGAACCTCTCATCGATGACCCGTTTTGGCGTGAGACGGGACGCGGGGATTATAGAGTCGAGCCGGGAGGCGGTCAAACGCCGCGTTGCGCCCCTCAAGTGCTTTCCGCTAAAGTGAGCCCGGCCCGGACGTCCCGGGCGCACGTCTCCCGACGAGGAGGCCCGCTCCATGGACAACAAGCCGTCGCAGGAGATCCAGCTGCGCGTGCGGATCGATGATGCAGTGGCCGAAGGGGTCTACGTCAATTTCGGCAGCATCGTGCACAATCGTTCGGAATTCATCCTCGATCTCGGGCGCATCGTGCCGGGCAAGCCTGAAGTGAAGATCCTCACGCGCGTCCTGACCACACCCCTGCACGCCAAGCAGCTTTGCCGCGCGCTGACCCAGAACATCGAGCAGTACGAGAAGTCTTACGGTGAGATCGCCGGCGCGGACGAGGCCAATAAGCGGGTAGGCTTTTAGGTGGCGCGCGCCGGCCTGCAGTTCTGGCACCTCGTGGTGATCGTCCTCTTGGCCGGTATGCTCGGTACCGCCCTGGGAGATATCTTCGGCAAAGCGTTCCCCGACTCGGCGGCGGGGCGCTTCCTGTCGGCCGGCATCACGGTGGGCACGACGACCCCGTGGGACCTCGACCTGCGGGTCGTCACCCTCACGGCCGGCGTGGTGCTTAGGCTGACGGTCCTGGGGGCGGCCGCGGCCATCGCCGCGCTCGTCATTTTCTTCCGCCGCCTCTGACGCGCCTCCGCTCATGCCCTCCCGCTCGATCGTGCTGGTCTCCGCTTCACCCAGGCGTTCCGATCTCCTGCGCCTCGCAGGTCTCACGTTCACCGTGCGCCCCGTCGAGGTCGACGAGACTCCGCGCCCGGGAGAGTCCGCGGGCTTCCTGGCCGAGCGACTGGCGCGCGCCAAGGTCCAGGCCCTCGCGAAGGCGCCCTCGCCCGCCCTGGCGGTCGCCGCCGACACGGTCGTGAGCGCTGCGGGCGCCCTGCTCGGCAAGCCGCGCGACCGGGCGGACGCCCGGCGCATGCTGCGACTCCTCGCGGGCCGCACCCACGAGGTGACGACCGCGGTCGCGCTGCGCGAGCTCCCGGAGGAGACGATCACCTGCGAGCGCACGGTGTCGAGCGTCACCTTCGCGCCGATGTCGGCGGAGGAGATCGACTGGTACGTCGCCACGGGAGAGGGCATGGACAAGGCGGGAGCCTATGCGCTTCAGGGGATCGGCGCCCTTTTCATCGTGTCGATCGCAGGCAGTTACACGAACGTGATCGGCCTGCCCCTCGAATCCCTCTATCCGCATTTGCGCCGTCACGGGCTGCTTCCGTTGCCGTCCCGGCACCCCTGACTCGCCACCGGAGCTCCTCGTCGCGCTCCCGGCGGCCTCGCGCCCTTGCCGTCGCGGCCCCGCAACCCTAGATTTTCAGCGGCCACTGCGGACAACGGAGCCTGGCGAGCGTCATGGAATCGGCGGTCCTGGAAGCCTACGAAAAGCTCATCACGATCAACATCAACGGCAAGAGCTACGATGTGCCGGAGAACAACACGCTCCTGCGCGTCCTGCAGTTCATGAATCTCGAGCTGGCCTACAGTAAGTATTGCTGGAACGGCGACTGCCGCAACTGCGCCTTCCGGTACGTTTCCCGCAAGACCGGCAACGAAGTCGAGGCCCTCGGTTGCCAGATGCGTCTCTTTCAGAGCATGGTCATCAAGCGCCTGCCCGAGGGGGTCATCCTGAACTGAGGCGTTCGCCTGCGGCCCGCGGCGCGAAGCGTACGCCGCCTCCTAACGCGGCTTCTGGGGCGATGTCCAGCGGATGACGGGATTGCGGGCGGCACCGACCTCGTCGAGCCTCCGCACCGGCGTCGTGTGCGGGGCGGTGCGGACCAGGTCGGGATCCTCGCGCGCCTCCTCGGCGATGCGCCGCATCGCCAGGATGAAGGCGTCGAGCTCCTCCCTGCTCTCGCTTTCGGTCGGCTCGATCATCATCGCACCCTTGACGATCAGGGGGAAGTAGATGGTCGGGGGGTGGAAGCCGTAATCCATGAGCCTTTTGGCGATGTCGAGAGTGTGGACGCCCGTGTCCTCGAGATGGCGGTCGGAGAACACCACCTCGTGCAGAGACGGTGCATCGTAGGGCAGATGGTACGTGGACTCTAGCTTGCGGCGGAGGTAGTTGGCGTTGAGGACCGCGGTCTCGGACATGCGCCTCAGTCCGTCCGGGCCGAGCGCGAGGATGTACGCGTAGGCGCGCACGAACATGCCGAAGTTGCCGAAGAACGAGCGCACCTTGCCGATGCTCTTCGGCCGCTCATGGCGCAGGACGTAGACCTCCCCCTCCTTCTCGACGGTCGGCACCGGAAGGTACGGCTCGAGGGATCGCATGACGCCGACCGGACCGGCGCCGGGGCCTCCCCCACCGTGGGGCGTCGAGAAGGTCTTGTGCAGGTTGAGGTGGTGCAGATCCACACCCATGTCGCCCGGGCGGGCCCGTCCGACGAAGGCGTTGAGGTTGGCGCCGTCCATGTACAGGAGACCGCCCCGGGCATGGATCACCGAGGCGATCTCCTGGATCTCGCCTTCGAAGACACCCAGCGTGTTCGGGTTGGTCAGCATGAGGAGCGCGATGTCCTCGGACATCCGGCGGCGCAGCGCGCCAAGATCGACACAGCCGCGCTCGTTCGATGGGAGCTGCTCGACGCGGTACCCGGCGATGTGGGCGCTCGCCGGGTTGGTGCCGTGCGCCGAATCCGGGATCAGGACCACCTGACGCGGATTGCCGCGTTCGCGGTGGTAGGCGCGCACCATCATGATCCCCGCAAGCTCTCCGTGCGCCCCCGCGGCCGGCTGAAGGGTGAAACGGTCCATGCCGCAGATGGAGCACAGCGCCCTCTCCAGGTCGTGCATCAGGCGCAGGCATCCCTGGGCGGCCCCCGCGGGGAGCTGCGGGTGCGCGCCGGCGAACCCGGGAAGCCGTGCGACCTTTTCGTGGATCTTCGGGTTGTACTTCATGGTGCAGGAGCCCAGGGGATAGAGACCGAGGTCGATCGCGTAGTTGAGCCGGGACAGCCGCGTGTAGTGCCTGACGACCTCCGTCTCGCTCAGCTCGGGGAAGCCCTCGACCTCGTCGCGCGTATAGCGCGGGTCGAGAGCCGCCCGATCCGGCGCGGGCACGTCGAGGGGCGGCAGGGCGACGCCGCGCCGTCCCGGTCTGGACAGCTCGAACAGAAGCCTCTCCGGATCACGCAGGCTGCGCGGCTGCATCAGTCGAGCCTCCCCAGCTCGTCGGCCAGGCGATCGATCTCGGCGCGCGGGTTGGTCTCGGTGACGCACACCAGGAGGTCGCGATCCATTCCGGGGAAGTAGCGGGACAGCGGGATCCCGGGGACCATGCCGCGGTCGAGAAGGGTGCGCACCGCCTTGTCCGCGGGGACGGGCAGGCGCACCGTGAACTCGTTGAAGGTGGGTGCCGTGTACGGCAGGCTGCACCCCTTCGCCGCGGCGATCCTGTTCCGGGCGTAGGCCGACTTGGCGTGGTTGTGCGCCGCGAGATCGCGCAATCCATTCTTCCCGACGACCGCCAGGAAGATCGAGGCCATGAGGGCGCAGAGCCCTTCGTTCGTGCAGATGTTCGAGGTCGCTTTCTCGCGCCTGATGTGCTGCTCGCGCGTCGAGAGCGTGAGGACGTAGCCGCGCCTCCCGTCCACATCACGCGTTTCCCCCACGATCCGCCCCGGCATGTTGCGCAGGAACGATTGCCGGGCCGCGATGAAGCCGAGGTAGGGACCTCCATAGGAGAGCGGCACGCCGAACGAGTGCCCTTCCCCGACGACGACGTCGGCTCCCTGCCGTCCCGGCCCTTTCAGCAGGCCCAGCGAGATCGGTTCGGCGACGGCGACGATCAACTGCGCCTTCGCTTCGCGCGCTGCGGCGGCGAACGCCTCGATCTCCTCCAGACAACCGAAGAAGTTGGGCTGCTGGACGACCACGGCGCTCGCCTTTCCTTCTCGCAGCGCCCGCCGCGCCGCCTCCGGGTCGGAGCTGCCGTCGTCGCGGTGGCCGAACGTCGTGATCGGGAGGTCGAGATTCGCGAGATAGGTCCGGCAAACCTCCAGGTACTCGGGGTGCACCCGGTCCGAGACCACGACGCGCCCCCCGTGCGTCGTCCTCTCGGCCATCAGGACCGCCTCGGCCAGCGCAGAGGCGCCGTCGTACAGCGACGCGTTGGAGATCTCGAGCTCGGTGAGCTGGCAGATCAGCGTCTGGTACTCGAAGATCGCCTGCAGCGTCCCCTGACTGACCTCCGGCTGATAGGGAGTGTAGGAGGAGTAGAACTCGGTCCGCGACACCAGGTGATCGACGACCGCCGGACTGTAGTGCCGATAGGCGCCGCCCCCGAGGAACTGCGCGCCGGGATCGGGCTGGCGGTCGTCACGCGCCCGGCGGGACATTTCGGCCCACAGCTCCTGCTCGGACATCGCCGGGGACAGGGACAGGGGTCCCTTGAGGCGCAGGGGCGCCGGGATGCTCGCGAACAGGTCGTCGATCCGCGCGACGCCGATCTCCCGCAGCATCGCGTCCCGGTCGGCGTCGGACGCCGGGATGTAGCGGTGGCCGTCCCCCATCTCAGTTGGCTTCTTCCTCGATGTACTTCCGGTACTCGGCCGCCGTCATCAGCGCGTCGAGTTCCTTCGAATCGGCCAGCTTGAGCTTCAACAACCAGCCGTCGCCGTAGGGATCCTTGTTGATCGTCTCGGGGCTCGTGGCGAGGGCGGTATTCACCTCGAGGACCTCGCCCGAAACGGGGGCAAAGATCTCCGACACCGCCTTGACCGACTCGACCGTGCCGAACTCTTCCCCGGCCACGACCGGGGACCCCGCAGCCGGCAGCTCGACGTAGACGATGTCGCCGAGCTCCGACTGGGCGTAGTGCGTGATGCCGACCGTGCCGACGCCGCCGTTCACGGCCAGCCACTCGTGTTCCTTGGTGTACTTCAGGTCTTCGGGGTAAATGCCGTTCCCTTTGCTCAAAACGGGCCTCCTCAGTGCGCCCGCCTGTAAAAAGGCGTGGGCACGATGACCGCCTGGGCGTCGCGACCGCGGATGCCGACGGAGAACCGAGTCCCCACCCCGGCCGCCCGGGAGGGGAAGTACGCCAGGCCGATGCTCTTCTTGACGGTGGGTCCGAAGGTTCCCGAGGTCACCGCGCCCGTCTCCGCGCCCTCCACCCTGATCGGGTAGCCATGTCGCGGAATCCCGGCGTCGATCATCTCGAACCCCATCAGGCGGCGGAGCGGCCCTCGTTCCTTTTCGCGGGTCAGCGCCTCCGAGCCGATGAAGGGGCCCTTACCGAGCTTCACGATGCTGTCGAGACCCGCCTCCAGGACGGTCGTGGTCTCGTCGAGGTCGTTGCCGTACAAGAGCAGGCGCGCCTCGAGACGCAGCGTATCGCGCGCTCCGAGCCCGCACGGCAGGAGCCCGTGCGGCGAGCCTTCCCGCACAAGGGCGCTGAACAGGTCCGGCGCGTCTCCGGGCGGCGCGTAGATCTCGAAACCGTCCTCGCCGGTGTACCCGGTGCGCGCCACGATGCATTTCGTCCCGCCCACGGCCGTCTCGATGAAGTGGAACGTTCGGATCGGCGCGAGAGGGACCTGCACCAGCGTCTGGAGGATGGCACGGGCCCGCGGGCCCTGCAGGGCCAGCTGCGCGTAGCGCGCGGACGCGTTGATCACTTCGACTTGACCGCGCGCCTGCGATGCGATCCAGGCGAAATCCTTGTCCGTGTTCGAGGCGTTCACCACCAGCAGGAAATCGTCCTCGTCCCGGCGGTAGACGATGATGTCGTCGACGAAGGTCCCCTTGTCTGTCGTCAGCGCGGTGTACTGCGCCTGACCCGGGCCGAGACGCGACACGTCGTTGCTCGTGAGCTTCTGCACCACCTCGAGGGCCGCCCGGCCGCGCACCTCGACCTCTCCCATGTGCGACACGTCGAACAGGCCGGCGGCCGTCCGCACCGCCTGGTGCTCCTCGAGGACCGAGGAAAACTGCACCGGCAGTTCCCACCCCGCGAAATCAACCATCCGCGCTCCCATGTCGCGGAACAGGCGGGTGAGCGCAGTGGTTTTCAGGGGGCCGGCCGCGGAGGGCATGCTGACTCCTCAAGAAGAAGCGTAACCGTAGCACAGGGTCGGAGGTCAGTCAAGAAAACGTTTGTTCCCAAGTCCTTGCGTTTCTTGCAAATACGCGCGTCGGACCCTATATTCGCCCGGCCGGGGAATGGCCCACGTGTGCCCTCTCGGGGGCACCGCGGAGTTCCCCGTCGGAGCCGTTTGTGCGGCGAGAGTATCCGACCCAGTGCTGGTCATGTCTCGGCGAGTTCGACGCCGCGACAGGCATCTGGTGCGCCTGCAGCGCGAAAAGCGCCACGAAGCTCTGCCCCTTCTGTTTCCACTGCTTCTGCCAGTCGGACGTCGAGTATCGCGACAACTTCTGGAGGAATGCCCCCACGGAGCTCAAGGAAGAGCGCGATCTTCTGAAGGGCGCCGCCGGTTCCTCCGGTGAGGCCCTGATCCGCTCCAACCTGCTCAGCACCGATCAGCTCGTCTCGGCGCTGCGCTGGCAGCAGAACCGCGGCGGGGCCCTCGAGGACGCGCTGGTCGACCTGGGTTTCGTCTCACGCGAGAACCTGGAGCTGGTCGTGAAACGGCAGGGCGCCGCTACGGGAACCACCATGGACCTCTCCAAGGGACTGGTGGACGCGTCCCTGGTCAAGGCGGTGTCGGTCGAGCTGTGCTACCGGAAGAAGATCCTGCCGATCAGTAAGGAGGAGATTGGCGAGAAGACGATTCTGACGCTCGCGATGGCGGGACCGACCGATGTCGAGACGATCGACCAGGTCCAGAGCCTGACGAACTGCCGCGTCATCCCGATGAACGCTTCGGAGAACGACATTCTCGATCGCCTCCGGGATCTCTTCCCCAAGGAGATCGCGGCGCTCGTCGCGGGCGAGAGCCCGGAGAAGATACCCGTGTCGTCGACCGGGACGGAGGGGGCCAGCCGCACGAAGGCCCGGGCCTCACGCGCTCCGAAGCGGACGCCCGGCGCGCGTCACGCGGCGGCGTCGAAGCCGACCGCGGAGGAGATCGAAGAGATCGAGGAAATTCTCGAAGCCGTTCCCACGCCGGCACCAGCGCCGGCGGCGGCTTCCCTCTCCCCTGGCGCCGATCCCCTGGCGCTGCCGCAGCCGGCCTCGGCCGTTCCTGTTGCGCCGGTCCCGGCCGCCCCGATCGCCGCCGCTTCCCCGACGCTCCGTGCCGGCGGCCCGAACCCGCCCGCCACGCCGGCGCAGAGCGCAGGCGACGAGGGGAGCGCGCTGCAGACGATCCTGGCGGAGGCCATCTCGAAACGGACGTCGCTGTTGCAGTTCGAGGTCCGCGACTCGGCGCTCTCACTGTTCTTCCGCATCGACGGCAACCTGTTCCGCGCCAAGCTTCCTTCGCTGGCCTCCGCCGCGGGCATCGAGCGCACGCTCAACGCGGTGGCCGCTCTGCCGCCCGGCGATCATCCAGCGGCCGGACGATTCGCCGTCAAAACGGGCGACCGCAAGATCGACGTGGTCGTGCGACGCTTCCACTCGCCGGGCGGCGGCAGTTTCCTCCTGAAGATCATCGAGCGCTCCGACTTCGTCCGCCCGCTCGCCGATCTGGGCCCGAGCGCCCTCGACCTCGATCGGATCCGTCAGGTCCTGGCGCTGCAGCGCGGTCTCGTGGTCCTGAGCGCCCCGCCCCACAACGGCCTCGAGACGACGCGCCACTCGCTGATGTCGCACCTGGCGGCCGAGCGCAGACGCGTGCTGTCGGTCGATTCGCCGCAGTTCGTCGCCATCCAGGGGATCCGCCAGCAGGAGACCCCGTTCCCGGCCGACGCCGCCAGGTGCCGCGCCGCCCTGGCCGCGGTCCCGGGCAGCGACGTGGTCTTCCTGCCGGAGATCCAGAGCGCCGAGATGGCGACGCTGGCCGTGGAGTCGGCCGAGTCCTGCCTGGTCGTCGCCGCGATCCAGGCGCGCCGGGCCTCGCAAACACCCGCGGCCATCTTGTGGCATCAGGTCGATCCCCCGACACTCGCATCGCGCCTGAAATTGATCCTCAACCAGCGACTGGTGCGGCGGATCTGCGAGGGGTGCAGGAAGCCCTCGCCGGTCACGGACCGGATTCTCAAGCTCATGGGGCTGACACCGGACGAGGCGCTCGACCTTAAGGTCCATCAGGGCAGCGGATGCGACTCGTGCGGTCCTTTGAGCCCCGGCTATGCGGGGCGCGTGGCCCTGTGCGAAGTGTTGGAGGCGACGCCGGAGATCGCCGCGCTGGTCGCCGCGGGTGGATCGCCCGGCGAGATCGAGCGTGAGTCCCGCCGTGCCGGCATGAGCCCGCTGCGTGCGGGCTGCCTGGCCCGGGTGGGCCAGGGGGTCACGACGCTCGAAGAGTTCCAGAAGGGAAACTTCTGAACCAGCGCACGACGGCGCGCGTCAGGTCGGGGACGGTGTAGGTGCGCGGCATCAGCGCCACCCTGAATCCCTCGCGCCGCGCGGTGGCGGCGGTGATCGGGCCGATGGCGGCGACGGGCACCCGGCGGATTCGCCGGGCCTCCTCCCGTCCGCGGAACAGCCGCGCGAACGAGGTGACCGTCGAGGACGACGTGAAGGTGATCAGATCCACCCGACCCCGGCGCAGGGCGCGACGAATCTCGTCCGCTCCCTCGCGCGAGGGCGCCGTGCGGTAGACCTCTACCACGTCGACGCGGGCGCCCCGCCGCCGCAGCTCCTTGATCAGAACGTCGCGCGCTACCGCCGCCCTCGGCACGAGGACGCGCGCTCCCGCGAGTCTGCGCCTTCCCATCATCTTGACGATCCCCTCGGCGCGGTGCTCCGCAGGAACCGCCGCCACCCTCAGGCCGCGCGCCTCCACGGCGGCGGCGGTCGCCGGGCCGATGGCCAGGATGTCGACCCCCTGCAGGTCGCGGATGTCCCGTCTCGTCTCGAGAAGGCGCGCGAACAGGCGCGCCACCCCGTTCACGCTCGTGAACACGAGGTAGTCGTACGACGCGACGCGCGCCAGCGCCCGATCCAGACGGACCATGGAGCGCGGCGGCCGCAATACGATAGCCGGTGCCAGGATGACCCCGGCCCCCAGCTCGCGCAGCGCCTCGACGAAGGGGCCCGCCTGGTCGCGTGGCCGGGTCACGACGATCGTCCGGCCGCGCAGCGGCAGGCGCCCGAACCAGTCGAGCCGTGGGCGCAGGCGCGCGACCCGCCCCGCGATCATGAGGGCCGGGGGCCGCAGGCGGGCCGCGCGGGCGAGCGACACGATGTCCGCGAGCCTCCCCGTGACCGTCTCCTGGCCTGGAAGGGTCGCCCAGCGGACCAGGGCCACGGGCGTTTTCTGACTCATGCCCGCGCGCAGCAGACATCCGACGATTCCCGGCAGGCGCTTCACGCCCATGTAAAAGACCAGCGTGTCCGCGCTGGCCAGGGCCTTCCAGTCGGGACGGCCGCCGCGCTTGTCCGGGTCGAGGTGGCCGGTGGTGAACACCACCGTCGAAGCGTGGCGGCGGTGCGTCAGCGGGATGCCGGCCCAGGCCGCGGCGCCGAGCGCCGCGGTCACGCCCGGCACGACGGTGAAGGGAACTCGGGCGCGCCGGAGGGCCTCCGCTTCCTCCCCGCCCCGCCCGAACAGGCTCGGGTCCCCTCCCTTCAGGCGCACGACGCGTAATCCGCGGCGGGCCCGGTCGATCATCAATCGATTGACAGCTCCCTGCTCGACGCCGTGCCTGCCACAGCGCTTGCCGGCGTCGATCTGCTCGGCGCCCAAGGGGGCCAATTTCACGAGCTCGCGGGATGCGAGCGCGTCGGCGATGACCACGTCGGCGCGCGCCAGAAGATCCCGCCCGCGCGTCGTGATCAGCCCCGGATCGCCCGGGCCGGCGCCGACCAGATGGACGATGCCGGAGGTACGCCGGCGCCCCCTCACGGCCCTTCGAGGAGGGGCACGGTCGCGCCCCGGAGGAGCGCTGCAGCACCCCGCGACAGGAACGCTTCGGCCATCGTGAAGCCGATCCCTTCGGCGTTCGCGGCATCGCCCTCGGAACGCTCCCTCAGGAGCGGCTCTCCGCCGGGACCGGCGACCAGCCCCCGCAGGCGCAGCCGGCCGTCCGCCACCTCGCCCACCGCGGCGATGGGTGCCTGGCAGCCGCCCCCCAGGCCGCGCAGCAGCGCCCGCTCCGCCGTCACGGCCGCCGCGGTCGGTGCATGGTGGAGCGCGCGCACGATCTCGTTCACCTCGCGATCCTCGGCGCGGATCTCGATCGCCATCGCTCCCTGCCCGACCGCCGGGACCATCTGGTCGAGATCGAGGACTGTCCCCTCGATCTCGATGCCGAGACGGCGCAGCCCGGCGCGGGCAAGCAGGATGGCGTCGTACTCACCGCGCCCCAGTTTCGCGAGGCGCGTGTCGACGTTACCGCGGAGGTCGGCGGTGATCAGGTCGGGCCTGAGGGCCCGGATCTGGCACGCGCGCCGGGGGCTACCTGTTCCGACGACGGCACCGCGCCGCAGCCCGGCCGGCCCCGGCGCGCCACGGGCAATGAGGACGTCGCGCGGGTCCTCGCGAGGCGGCACGCAGGCGATCGTCAGACCGTCCGGCTGGGACGTCGGCAGGTCCTTGAGACTGTGGGCCGCGACGTCGACCGTGCCCAGAAGCAGCGCCTCCTCGATCTCCTTGACAAAGACGCCCTTGCCCCCCATGGACGCGAGCGACCGGCCGAGGAACCGGTCGCCGGTCGTGTGGATGATCTCGACGCGCGCCGACCGCCCCGCTTCCTCGAGCCGCGCCCGCAGCCATTCGGCCTGCCACAGGGCCAGCCGGCTCGCGCGGCTGCCGATCACGATGGTCTTCACGCGGCGGTCACCGTGTGTCCTGCCGGACCGGGACCTCGGCCGGCTCCGTCGAGGTCTCCTCGGCCTGAGCGGGCCCGGAGGGAGATTCGGACCGGGCCTCGATCCCGAAAATCTCGCGGATGAGCCGCACCCGCATCTCCCCGCCGTTTTGAGCGGCGGAGCGCTTCAGCGCCAGGGTCGGAGAATGCAGGAACTTGTTGACGAGGGAGGCCGCGATCTCGCGCACCGCCTCCACCTGGGCCGGGGTCAAGTCTCCCAACCGCGCGCGGTACCGCGTGAGCTCGTGGTCCGCCATTTCGTGCAGTTGCCGGCGCAGCGCGACGATGGTCGGCGTCGCCTGCTGCGACTTCATCCAGGCGACGTAAGCCGCCGTCTCATGATCCACGATGGCTTCGGCCACATTCATCTCCTTCTGACGCACGTCCCTGCCGGCGCGCACCACACCCTCCAGGTCGTCCATGTCGTACAGGTAGACGTTGTCGACCTCGTTGACCTTCGGATCGACGTCGCGGGGTACGGCAATATCGATGAAGAAGATCGGACGCCCCCGCCGTGCCCGGTTCAGGCTCTGGGCGTTCTCCTTCAGGATGACCGGCTGCGGCGCCGCGGTCGAGGCAATCACGATGTCGGCCGTCTCCATCTCTTCGAACAGCCGGTCGAAGGGCACGGCGCGCCCGCCCAGGTCCCGTGCCAGCTCATCGGCGCGCTGGAAGGATCGGTTCGCCACCAGGATCGACCGGACGCCGTTGCCGATCAGGTGCTCGGCGGCAAGACGCGCCATCTTGCCCGCGCCGACGATCATGACGGTCCGTTCCACGAGATCACCGAAGATGTCGCGCGCCAGGCCGACGGCGGCGTACGCGATCGACACGGGGTGGCGGGCGATCCCGGTCTCGGTCCGGACACGCTTGGCGACCGAAAACGCCCGCCGCAGAAGGGCGTCGAGGACAGGCCCGAGCGAGCCTGTCTGCGCGGCCAGGGCATAGGCGTCCTTCACCTGACCGAGGATCTGCGCCTCGCCGACCACCATCGAGTCGAGCGAGGCGGCCGTGCGAAAGACGTGTCGCACCGCCTCCCTGTCGATGTACAGGTAGCAGTGCCTTTCCAGCTCCTCCCCGCTCACGGGGCGTTCGCGCAGCAGGAACGCGGCGAGCATCGCGGGCGCCTGTCCCGGATCCATCTGGACGATGATTTCGGTACGGTTGCAGGTGGAGAGGATGACCGATTCCTCCACGCCATCGGTGCCCTTGAGGCGGGCCAATGCTTCCTTGAGGCCCTCCACGGGAAACGCCACCTTCTCGCGCACCGGGAGTGGGGCGCTCGCATGGTTCATGCCGTAGACGATGGGCATGGCTCAGTAAAACCCCAGCATGCGCAGGAGGACGGCGCTGAAGGCCGCGATGGTCAGGAGAGCCGCGTTCCGGCCGCGCCATCCCCATCCGAGACGTGCCGCCATGATGACGGCCAGGAGGATCCAGGCGACGACGGCAAGCGTCTCCTTCGGTTGCCAGGCCCAGAACGTGTGGTTGATGCCGGCGCTGACGATGGCTCCGGTGACGATCCCGAGCGTCATCAAGGGGAAGGCCCAGAGGAGCGAGATCTGCCCGACACTGTCGCAGCTCTCGAGCGACGGAAGCCTGAGGCCCGGGCGGGAGGGGCGCTTGCTCTTGAGAGCGCGGTCCAGGAGGATGTAAGCCACGCTCGAGGCGAAGCTGATGGACAGCGCGGCCACGGCGAAGATGATGACCGTGATGTGGAAGCGCAGGAGCGACGGCTGCAGGGAGGACGACACGGGGACGACGTCCTCGGGCAGGAGGTCCGAAACGAACATCACGACCAGGACCAGAGGCATCATCACGACGTGCAGGACATCGAGCCGGTAGCGCCAGTAAGCGGCGAGATAGACCAGGACCGCGCTCCAGGCGAGGGCCGAAAGAACCTCGGGGGCCGTCGCGAGCGGGCAGCGCCTCAGCTCGGTCCCCAGCGCCGCGAGGGCGCCGGTGTGCGCCGCCCACCCGGCGAGGGCCAGCCACGGCGTGAGGCGACCTGTCTTCAGCCGCGTCAGGACGGGCGCGAAGGAACTGACGAAGCCGAGGCAGTAGAAGACGAGGGCGATCCGGAGGAGAAGCAGGCTCCAGTGCATCGACACTCCAAAAGCGCTCACGGTCGAATCCGCGTCATTTTAGCATGCGGCTCGCGCCCCCATCAATCGAGGCGCCCTCCGAAGTCTTTGTGACACATTCACTTGGAGGGATGAGCTTCGGCTTGATCCGGTGCGGGAGGGGGTGCTAGGATGGGCCTCACTTGGGGAACCGGCAGTTGATTCGCGGGATAATCTTCGACTTCGACGGCACCCTGATCGATTCCTACGAGGCGATTGCCGAGAGCTTGAACCACGTCCGGGCGTCCTTCTCTCTCCCCGCATTTCCGGCCGACGAAATCCGCCCGATGGTGGGGCATGGTCTCGAGCGATTGATCGAGAAAGCGATCGGCGCGGAGCGCGTGGAGGAGGGCGTGAAGCTTTTCCGGCAATCCTACGCCAGCCTGTGCGAGCGCAAGACCAGCATCCTGCCACAGGTCAAGGAGACCCTCGACACGCTCGATCGGCGGGGCTACCAGATGGCGATCGCCACGAACAAGCCGTCGTATTTCGCGCGCGACATCCTGAAGGCGCTCGAAATCGACCACCTGTTCGCCGAGGTCCTGGGGCCGAACGACGTCGAGCGGCCCAAGCCCGACCCCGAAATGATCGAGATCATCATCATGCGGATCGGCCTCTCGCCGGAGGAAATTGTCTACGTAGGGGACATGCCGCTCGATGTCGAAGTCGGCCGGCGCGCCGGCGTGGCCGTCTACGCGGTCCCGACCGGCTCCGCAAGCCGTGACGATCTCCTCGGGGCGCGGCCCGATCGGTTGCTGCACCGTTTTTCCGACCTTCTGACGTTCCTCCCTGCTCTTTCTGGCGCGCGCTGATCGCGAGGACTGTCCAACTCAGCGCGTCCAGATCCAGCGCTGCCTGTCGAAACGCCAGATCCGGATCCGCCCCGTGCCCCCGAACAGAACGACTGCGGCGACCGCGCTCGTCCCGTCACTCACATACAGCGTGCCGCTGCTGGAGGTGCCGTGCGGCGTGAAGGTGATGATGTCGGAGCGGCCGAAGCGCACGGGGTCGGATGCGGGAGGAAGGGTGCCGGGGTTGGGCGGGACTTGCGGGATGGGCACGTCGAGAAGCCCGAAATCGACCCCCTCGTAACGCGACGTGAGATCTCGCGGGGATCCGAGGAGGACATCGCGGCCCGACGCGATATCTTCGGCGCGCACGCCGTCGCCGTCCCCATCGGCGAAGAAAGCGTAGACGTAGCGTCCCTGCGACCAGGTCAGGCGCATGGCCGCGTTGCGGCGGGAGACGATCGCCTCGGATCGAAGCCGCGCCATCTCCTGCGCCAGCTCGCGCGCCGCCGCCGCGACCCGGCCACGCGACAGCGCCGCGACCAGGGCGGGTGTCGTGGCCGCGACCAAGAGGGCGACCAGGAACAAGACGAGGGCGGCCTCCATCAGGGAAAAACCGCCCTCGCCCTGAAGTAGGTCGATCAATTCTTGCCGATGGTGAGGCGATCCTTGATCCGCTCGAAGGTCTTCTCGCCGATGCCGCGAACGTTCAGGATATCCTCGACCTTCTTGAAGGGACCGTTCTTCTGCCGGTACTCGACGATCCTCTCGGCATACGCCTTGCCGATCCCCGGGAGCGCCACCAGCTCGTCCACGCCCGCCGTGTTGATGTTCAGCTTTTCGCTCGGGGCGGGGGCCTGTGAGGCCGCGCCCCGGGCGGTCCCGGGCAGAAGGGCCAGGGCCGCCACGGCGAGGACCAGAACCGCCCCCACGAACTGAAGACTGCGTCGTGTCATGGAACCTCCTTGTGTGAAGGAAAAATCTTGGGGGAGGGGGGATCATCGGATCCCCCACCCGCGTCGTGGAAAGGGATGGATCTCCGGGATGGAGAGCCGATCGGTTGTTGTGACCCATCCCCTGTCTCCCCCAAGCTCATGAGTCCGCTCCACGCGCGCTTTGTTGTAACGCGCCAGTGCGAGTGCACGGGGCGTGCCATCCGCTCGCCCGGCCGTCCCCCAGGCGCCCGGACTTCCTGCAACCGCGACCTGGCGGGACTCTCGGGTCAACTGGCCCTGCGGACCGGCGCCCGCACCACCACGATTCCAGGTCCCGAAACCGGTCTCCCGCGGTCGCCGCCCGACGGCCACTGTTCCACCCCGGACACGACGGACCGTCTGGAAGACACCACGACCGAGACCCGGTTGGGCTCGGAGTTCATCGAGGCGCTGCCGATCCTCGGGCGGAACTACCAGTTCGAGTCGATCCAGAAGATCGAGGTGAAGACGTCGGGAGTGACCGCGGAGTTCAGCCGGGGGCAAGGCGGGTTTGCGAACATCATCATGAAATCAGGGGG
>WNEQ01000846.1_pt1 | contig 17114 bp, 14 predicted proteins | sample 5399971 | NCBI WGS metagenome assembly WNEQ01 (sample SAMN13153330, study PRJNA577476) | soil metagenome | isolation source: 20 cm grassland meadow soil 2 days after 1st rain plot 5 | place: USA:California | collected 2015-09-18
GGCAAGCGCGAGCAAGTCCAGGAGCACCTCACCTCAGCGACGACGATGTACCGCGAGATGGACATGCGCTTCTGGCTGGAGCAAGCCGAAGCGGCGATGAAGGAGGGAGCGCCATGAGCACCACGAAAACGCCGTTGTCCGAAATCATCTCGGTCGCCGATCTCGCGTGGCAGGAGCGGCAGCCCGGGGTCCGGATGAAGAGTATTTGGGAGCATCCGGAGACCAAGCGACGGGCCGTCATGACGCGCATCGAGCCCGACGCGAAACTTCCGCTCCATCGGCACGTCGGCGACGAGCTGGTTTTCGTCATCGAAGGCGCCATCTCGGATGCGTTCGGGACCGTGACGGCCGGGAATGTGGGCTACCGGCCAGACGGGTGTGTTCACACCGTATCGACGCGGAACGGAGCGACGGTTCTCGCGTTCATCACCGGCGGCATTGAGCCGGTCACCGAGCGAGGCAGCGCGCCGCCCTCGCAAATCTTCGCGCTGAGTGAGCTCCCGTGGATCGAGGCGCGCCCCGGCGTCCGCCAGAAGAGGATCTGGGAGGACAAGCTCAATGAGCGCCGCGCGCTGCTGGCACGCTTCGAGCCCGGGGCCACGCTCCCGCGACATCGTCACGTCGGTGACGAGCTGATCTTCATCCTCGAGGGTGCCAACGCCGACGAATCGGGCGTCGTGGCCACTGGCAACATGAGCTACCGGCCGAACGGTTGCGTCCACAGTGTGACGACGAAGAATGGTGCGACGGTCCTGGCCGTCGTCTGGGGCCGCACGGAACCGGTTTGAAGTGAATGATCTCGCGACGCTTGTTTCTTAGCGTTGCAGGCTGCATGGCGCTGCCGAGAATCGCCGGGGCACAGCCGATCAAGACCATGCCTCGGATTGCATGTATAGGACCGCCGATCGCTGCTTACTCTGGCGGACGAGATCATCGAGTGATCGATCGTGGCACGCTCAGCAGCGGGTTCGCCCTCGGGGTGCCGCTGTGTCGGAGACCGAGAAGTGGCTGGTGAGAGGTCGAAGTTAATTTGGATTGGACTCTTTATCGGTTCTGCAATCGGAGGCTATATACCGGCGCTCTGGGGATCTGGTATGTTTTCGTTCTCTTCTGTCATTGGGAGCGCGATTGGCGGCATCTTGGGGATTTGGCTCGGTTATCGGATGGGGGAGTAGGGCCCCCACTCAGTGGCCCTTCCCGCCGCCTTGGAGGGTTTCCCGCCATCGATTTCAGGTATCTCCCTGATTTGTTCCCTGATTTGTTCTTTGTCCCCCGGGCAACCTAGCGTGGGATAGTGGGATAGGCGTCCTGATCAGGGTGGCCCTGACCAGTGACACCGAGCAGGTTCAACCGAAGGGGGGTGAGTAATGGTTTTCAAGCTGGAGATCGAGGAGCTGGAGCAGCGGATCGCGCCTAGCGTGACTGTGGACGCGCTGGACGTTGACACCGACAAGAACCACGTCAATGTCAACGGCGACCACGTGAATACCAACGGCAACCACGTCAACGCCAATCACCTCCTCTAAACTGCCCTCCTTTAAAGCCCCCGCGGGGGTGTGAGACGTCCGCAGGGCGGGGAAAGGCCACCAATGGCTCCGTGGCCTTTCCCCCTTCAAGAGCCCGGGACGGCGTCTGGTGCTGACGCTCGAGCGCCCAAAGCTCCGGAGCGACCTGCGCGTCAGCCCGCAGGGCGTGGCGGAAGACGCCACCTTCGTCGTCAAAGATCCCGCGACCGGGCGGTTCTTTCGGCTGAGGCAGGCCGAGCAGTTCATCGCCCAGCAGCTCGACGGCTCAGCTCCCCTCGATGTCATCAAGCAGAGATTCGAGCAGAAGTTTGGTGCGCCCCTTGCCCCTGAGACCCTCAAAGAGTTCGTCGAGCACCTCCGACGGCTCGGCCTCCTGGAGACGGAAAGCAGCCGGGCGGGGCACGGGGCCGACCCGCGCCGAACGTTTCGCGGGAATCTCCTTTACCTGAGGCTGAAGGCCTTCGATCCCGATCGGCTCCTCGACCGCCTGGTCAAGAAGCTGGGGTTCTTCTTCACGCCCTCGTTCCTGGTCTTCTCCGCGGCCCTCATCTTCTTCGCGTTCGCCATCGCCATCGTCAATTCGGGCGAGATCGGGCACGCCCTCCTCCACCTCTACCGGTTTCAGATTCTCCTCGTGGCCTGGCTGACCATTTTCGCCGTCACCACCGCCCACGAGTTCGCCCACGGCCTCACGTGCAAGCGGTTCGGCGGGGAGGTCCACGAAATGGGCGTCCTCCTCATCTACTTGCAGCTCGCCTTCTACTGCAACGTGAGCGACGCCTGGCTCTTTCCGGAGAAGTCCAAGCGGCTGTGGGTGACCTTCGCCGGGCCTTATTTCGAGATTTTCCTCTGGGCCTTGGCCGTTCTCACCTGGCGCGTGACCGACCCGGAGACCTGGGTCAATTCCCTGGCGCTGGTAGTGATCGCAACCTCGGGGATCAAACTCTTGATCAACCTCAACCCTCTGATCAAGCTGGATGGCTATTACCTCTTGAGCGACTGCCTGGAAGTCCCGAACCTGAGACAGAAATCCTTCAGCTACCTAGGGGCGCGACTCGGACAACTGTGGCGATCGGCGACCCGGGGGATCGAGGACGCGACTCCCCGTGAGCGGCGAATCTACCTCGTGTATGGCCTGCTGGCTGGCGCCTACTCCTTCTGGCTCCTCGGCTTCGTCGTGGTCCAGTTCGGCAGCTTCCTGATCGGGCGCTATCAGGGCGTGGGATTTCTTCTCCTCGCCGGCCTCCTGGTGACCGTGTTTCGAAATCCGCTCAAAAAGGTCCTTCCGAAGCGAGAGAGCCTCGCGTCGATAAACCGGCGGACGACGTGTCTCGTCCTGCTCGTCCTTCTTCTGGCGAGTGTCGTTCTGGTCCGGATGGAGCTGAGGGTCGCAGGGGGCTTCACGATCCTGCCCATCCAGAACGCAGACGTGCGAGCCCAGATCGAAGGGGTCATCGAGAAAGTCCAAGTGGATGAGGGGGATCTCGTCAGAGAGGGCGATCTGATCGCCCGTCTCTCTGACCGGGACTCCCGCGTCGAGCTTAAAACAATCGAGGCCAGGATCGACGAGAAGCGCGCGAGGCTCAAGATGTTCAAGGTAGGGCCGAGGCCAGAGGAGATTGCGCTCGCGCGGAGCGAGGTCGAGGCGGCGAAGACCCGGCAGGAGCATGCCTGGAGGCGTGGCAACGAAGCCGGGGAGATCCATGCGGCGCAGCGTTCCAAGGCGGAGACCGCCGTTCAGAAGGCTGACGAACGGCTCAAGTACGCCAGGAACGACCTGGCCAGGTTCCGGGCGCTATTCCAAGCCGAGCTCGTCTCACGGAAGCAGATCGAGGAGGTCGAGGAGCGGGTCGCGATGAGGGAGCGGGAAGTGGAGGAAACCCAAGCCGAGCTGAGGACGATTTTGGCCGATGACCTCGCCCAGGTCCGAAAGGACCTGGCCGTCGCCGAAAAAGAGGTGGAAGTGGCGGAGGGCAGACTGAAGGTCTTGTTGGCGGGGACCCGGCGCGAAGAGATCGAAGCCACGGAAGCCGAGATCGCCGGCCTGGAGGCCCAGCGGGGCTACGTGCAGGAACAGCTGGCGCTTGTGAGGGTCGTGAGCCCCGTGTCGGGGGTCATCACGACCCCCAAGCCCAAAGAAAAGACCGGCGACTACGTGAAGAAGGGCGACCTGATCGCCGAAGTCCACGAGCTGAAGACCGTGAAGGCCGAGATCGCCATCTCCGAGAAAGAGATCGCCGATGTGCGGGTCGGCCAGCGGGTGGTCCTGAGGGCACGGGGCTACCCGGAAACGAGCTTCGTCGGCCGGGTCACGGCCATCGCCCCGGCGGCCATCGAGGAGAAGCAGGGACTGGGAGAGCGAATCGTGAGGGTCACCACCACGATCGACAATCCTTCGCTTCTCCTCAAACCCGAGATGACGGGGAACGCCAAAATCTCCTGCGGTCAGCGGCGGATTGTGGAACTGCTGACGCGGAGGGTCGCCCGCTATATCCGGGTCGAGTTCTGGTCGTGGTGGTGAGGGGCCGTCACTTGCGCGTGTACTACCTCCTGCCAGAGGATCCTAGAGGCATGTTGCTAGCCAGCAGAACCCAGCTCAGCGTTGCGCCAATCAGGATGCCTACCATGATCCTGAGGGCCAAATAGCAGTACGACTGCACGAGGGCGTATTGCTCCGACGTCAGGCCGAGATGAATTCGATGCCAGTCCGCCAAGGAGGGAAAGAGGGCGACCCCGATCGCGACACAGGCGGCGAGGAAGTGTCCGATGCTGAATGGCCGACCAAGACGCGTGACACTTTCTGTCGTGATGATCGCGGCGAGGGCGCTCAGAAACAAACCGAACCCCGCAATACGGCGTAGCGAGGGATTGTCGAGACCCGAGAACAGATCGAGACCCTGGCTCGAGCTGACCGCCCATGCCAGTACGGCCGGCAGTACGTCGAAGAAAAGAATATGCCCCGCAATGCCCACCGGGACGAGAAGGTTCCAGAGCAACTCCGAGCGCCAAATGCCCCTCCCAGCGTCCGTCTCATCGCTGTGCGGCATATGCGGACTCCTTGGCCGGTCAAATATTCGTGTCTTACGTCAATCGTAAGCTGGAGAGGATGTGGCCCCCTATTTATTCCGAGCGCCAGAGATCGGGGAATTGCAATGTGTGGCGGCTTCTTACCATCCGCGAGGAGCCCGAGGAACGCGAGCTCACCCGGGCGCGCGATGTCAGCCCAGCTCCCAGAGGAGCCAGAGGCCCAGGAGCAGGCTCGCGATCCCGGCCAGGGCGCGGACGGCGGTGTGCAGGTCCCGCGTCCGGTTTGCGGTCACCACGAAGGGAAGCGCGATCAGCCCGCTGAGCACGAGCATCCCCACCGTGGAGCCCGCGCCGAACACGAGGACGTAGAGCAACCCCGCGAGCGGATCGGGGATGGCGGCGACGACCGCGAGCGTGAGCGCGGCGCTGCCGGCCAGCCCGTGCAGCAGCCCGACGAGGAAGGGCCGACCTGCCGCGTGCAGCACGTGCGCGTGAGCGTGCCGGACGGGCGCGAGTGTGCGGAGCAGGACGTGACCGCCCAGAAGGACGAGCACCAGCGCGACCACCCGCTCGAGCCCCCGTTCCGTCTCGGGAGAGATGGTGAGCTTGAAGGTGATCGTCCCGAGCGCCGCCGCCAGCAGCGCCGCCGTGTGGCCCACGCCCCAGAAGGTTCCCAGCAGACACGAGCGCGCCACGCTGCGATGCTGGCTCACGAAGGTGGACACCGCCGCCACGTGATCGGCGTCCGTCGCGTGACGGATGCCGAGGAGGAAGCCGATGCCGAGCGCCGCCGCGAGCGACGTGTCCATCACAGCCGGCCCTGGAGGATCCCGGCCGTCCGGAGCGCCTGCGCCGCGATGGCCAGCCCCAGCCCGGTGATGGCGACCGAGGAGGTCAGCGGCAGCCATCGCGTGAGCAGCACGCCTTCGCCCCGCCACCGGGCCATGAAACGCCGCGCATGCAGTACGAGGAGCCCGATGGCGATCAGCACCGCGGCCAGGCCGACGCTGAACGCGACGATGAGCACGAGCCCGAAGCCGAGGCGGCCGAGCGCCAGCGCGCTCAGCAGCACCACAAGGGCCGCCGGGCACGGCACGATTCCCCCGGTCACCCCCAACGCGACCAGCTCCTTGAGGGAGACGTCGGCACCAGGGTGATGGTGCTGGTGACCGTGTGCGTGATGATGCGCGTGATGATGGTGGTCGTCGTGGGCATGGTCGTGACTGTGGCGGCGCGACGCGCCTCGGTACCGACGCAGAAAGAGGACGATGCCGAGGCCGGCGACCGTCAGGCCGGAGGCGACGCCGAGCCACGGGTAGAGCCGCTCGGGAACGATGTAGCGCGACGCGTAGAGCGTCACCGCGCCCAGCAGGTAGACGCCCGCCGTGTGCGAGGCCGTGACGACGAGGCCGAGCACGAGCGCGTGCCAGGCCGTTCCCCGCGAGCCGACGAGATAGGCGGCCACGACGGTCTTGCCGTGCCCCGGCTCGAGCGCGTGGACCGCGCCGAGGCCAGCGGCCACGACGAGGGCGAGCAGGGCTATGCCCATCCCCCGGGGTCGCGTGGTCATCAGCTCGGTGAACGCGCTGCGCGGTGTCGCTTGCAGGTTCGGCGCGAGCCGCGCAGGCGCGAGTGCTCGCGCCGCCATCCACGGACCCGGCGAGGCAAGGAGCGGCGGTGCGAGCTCGCGCCTGAACGTCAGGCGCGCCTCGACATCCTGCGGCGGGCTGGCGAGCAGATCGGTCGGGTAGTCGGCCAGCTGGTTGCTTCGGTCCCGGTCGGGGACCGACGCCTCGATGATCGCGGCATCCGCTCCCGCCACCGCGACGATCTCCTTCCATCCGGCGCGATCGGGAAAGTTCGCGTCGCGGTAGTAGAGCGCCGCCGTGGACCCGAGATGTCCGTCGAGCGACACCCGGTAGCGGATGCCGATCTTCAACGTCGGGAGCCCGCCGGCGCCCGGAGGGAATATGACCTCTCGCGAGGCAACCTCGAGCGCGAGGCGATGGCCGTTGACCTCGAGCGTGAGCCCTTCACGGAGCGCCTCCGCTTTGCGGGAGGCCCAGGGGCCGACGCTCGGGTGATCAGGCTCGGGGGCGATCCCGGTCTCCTGGATCTCCTGGAAGGTGGGGATCTCCGCCATGTCGACGATGTAGCGGAGCTCGACGCCGTCCGCGCCCAGGCGGAGTCCCGCGTAGCGGTTGACGCTGAAGTTGCCGAGCGGATGCGCCAGGCCGGCGCGCGGAAGGACCATGAAGCCCGCGAGCGCCAGGCCGATCAACCATCGCCGCCGCCGCGCGCCCTCAGCGCTCACCGCCCACGACCACACGCGCTGTCTCTTCGGCCCCCGCCTCTCTGAGCACGCGTCTCGCCGTCTCAGAGTGGAAGGGGTGGAAGTGCGGATTCGTGACCAGCGCGAGCCCGAGGTAATGCCGGGTCTGCTCGGCGTCGCCGAGCTCGTGATGGATCATCCCGGCGTGGAAGAACAGCCGCGCGTCGCGCGTTCCGAGCTTCAGGGCCTCCGTGATGGCGGCGAGGGCCTCCCGGGGAGAACCGTTCTTCAGCAGGGCCCAGGCCAGGACGTCGTAGGCGTACACGTCCTTCCGGACCTCGAGCTCCTTCTTGGCCAGGTCGAGCGCCTGCTCTAGCTTCATATCGTGGTCGGCGTAGAAGTAGGCGAGCTCGCGGTTGTAGATGACCTTGTTGATCGCGTTCAGGCGGCCGATGTACTCGACAAGGTCGTACTGTCTCCGCGCCTCGTCGGAGCGCCCGATCCGCGCGTACACGTCGCCGAGCGCGGCGGCGTAATCGGGGAGCGGGATGACGCCGAGCGCGCGCTTGTAGAGCTCGATCGCCTGCTCGTACCGGCGCTGGGCGGCGCGGACCTGGGCCAGCCCGGCCAGCGCCCGGTAATAGTTCGGGTACGTCCCGAGCGCCCCCTGGTACTGCGCCTCCGCCTCGGGGAGCCTCCCGAGCGCGAAGTAATCGCTCCCGAGCTGCCACTGGGCCCAGGCCACGCTCTCCCTGGGCCGCCTGCCCGCCCGGCCGTCCGCGATCGCCAGCCGGAGATCCTCGAGCGCGCCCTCGGGGTCGCCCGTGAGGCTCCTGAGCCCCGAGCGCCGGCTGAAGGAGTAGAGATCGGCCCGGAGCCGCGTCATCGTCCCGTACGTCTCGCGGGCCGCCTCGTACTTTCCGACCTCGAGATAGGCGTCGCCGAGAACGCCCAGGGCGTGGGCGTCGGTGGGGTTGAGGTCGACGGCCCGTTGGGCCTCCCGGGCTGCGCCGTCGAAGTCGTGGCGCGAGTAGAGGACGAAGGCCAAGTGGCGCGCGGCGTCGCCGTACCGGGGAGCGAGCTCCAGCGCCTTCCGCAGGGCCCGTTCCGCGAGATCGAAGTAGGTCACGTCTCCGCTTTCGCGGGCCTTCTGGATATAGGCGTCGCCCAGGCGGTGATACACGGTGGCATCGTAGGGCTTGCGCGTCACCTGGCGCTGGGCGAAGCCGATGCTCTGGTCGGCGCTCGTGCTCTGCGCCAGGAGCGATCCCGGCCAGAGTCCGGCTAGGACGAAAGCCGAGACGATTGTCATGCCCACGTATCGATGAGCTCGCATTTGCATCGCCCTCCTCACAAAGTCGCGCTACCTAGGCTAGTCGTCCCGCTCGTCCTCCCGCTCATCGCGATCGACGCGCAGGGGGGTCCGGCCGTCGTGGGGCGTCGGAAGGAACGGAAACTTTTTCGCGATGCCGTTGCTGGTCACGTCCGTTCCGGGGGCGTTGTCGAGGAAGTTGACGCCGTCGCCGAGTCGGTTGTGTGGGGAACCCGTGCAACATGTCTGGCCGCTGAGCACACCGGCGACGACTCGGAGGGCAATGTCAGTGACGTCGTCGTTGGGCCGCCGGCCATTCGGCCAGCCAGCGGGGTCGGGCGTGGGCTTCCCCTTCTTATCGTGGGCGAGGGGGCCGAGCCGCTTCTGGTCTTCGGGAGCCGTCGGGGCAACGCTGAGGTCGAGTCGGAGGAGCTCCGCGCAGGGGGACCCGCAATCGGTCCCGGCCAGTGGCTGCCCCGGGTACTTCAGCAGCGCGCTCATGAGGTCGGTCCGCGGCGTTGCCGGGACAGGGATATCGAAGATGAGCGACAACGCGAGCGCGAGCGAGGGGTTCTTATAGAAGTCCTGGAACTGCGCCTCGTCCTCGGGTTCCGACGCGTTCCAGCGGTCCTTGGACGGGGTGTCGATGATGAGCTCGTTGACCAGCGGGTTCGCCATCCGCGAGACCTGCTTGAAGGTACCCGTGGCGTCCATCCGACTCGTACTCGCGTACATGCCGATGACGGGGTGCGCGGCGTCCAGCGTGACTCGCGTGATCGGCACCTCGATGGCGATCGTATGGACGTTGAAGCCGCTGAACCGATTCACCCCGAACGGATTGCGGGCATTGCGGGCATCCTCCCTCTGAGTGAGCACGGGCGGGAAGCGGCGCAGGTTGGCCGTGTCAAAGACCGCGCCGAGATCGATGTAGAAGGTCTCCGTGCGCTGGCCGGCGAAGACCCGGATCCCGCTGGGATCGGAGTAGATCCCCTGCGCGGCCAGGGCCTCGTAATTCGGCATCGTGGCCGGGCCTACATTGGACGGAACGGCCACGAGCTTCTGAGTCTGGAAGAGTGGGATTCGGTTCGTGCCGCGAACTTCGGTCACCGCGTATGTCTGGCGCCGGGTCAGCCCCTCCGATCCCGGGCCGTCGAGTGCGGTGATTCCCTGAAGCTGAGCGACCGGGATGTGAGGATTCCCAACGTAGGGGAGGGGAAAGTTCAGCGACCCGAGCGCGGGCCTGGTCTCTGTCGTGAACCGAATCTCGTACACGATGTCCTCGGCGACGCCGTCCATGTTGTTGTCGATGTGGATGCGATAGAGGACGTCGTCGTCGAAGTTGAAGTAGTTCGGGCCGTCGCCGGGGTGCTGGCCCGGGATCACGTTCAGGATGAACACGACCTTGCTCGGGTCCACCCAGCTCCGGAAGGCGTAGACGTCGGTGTTGTCCGCCGCCGGGTCCAGGGCGATCAGCGGAGCCTCCCGGTGGCTAGCCCCACGCACGCCCGCCGATGGGACGACGAGCAGCGCGAGGAGGACAGCTGTGGCGAGTCGAAGATAGCGGCTTGGCCTGATCTCCCGCATGGTTCCCCCTACCCGGGTCCAGCCCGGTCTCTGATATCTGTTGCCCGCCCCGGTTTTCCCGGAGCGCCTTTCCGGTTATCTACGGGGGACGCACCGCGGTCGGATCTCACCCGTGGAGTATTACGGCGCCAAGTGTGGTCTTTCGTCCGCGCTGTCCGCGAGCTATGCTGCAGTGCCGAAGTCGGGATTGGAGGAGCAGATGGCCAAGCAAGGGATGCGCGTCATGGACAGCGATCTCCACGTGGTCGAGCCACGGAACCTGTGGGACGACTACCTCGATCCAAAGTTCCGTGGCCGGATCACAACGGTGCCGGACACCCAGGGGCAGATGCGCGCGCAGGTGGATGGCAAGGTCCTCCCGCCGTATGTCGACCGGCCGGAGCGACAGCGCGCCTGGTCGCTGCGCCTGCGGGCCCCCGGCTGGGAGCGCGTGCGTCGCGGCACGCCAACGAAGGACGTGCTGGAGGCCATGGACGTCGAGGGCATCGACGTCGGCATCCTGTTCCGGACGTGGGCGACCCACGCGATCAACATCGATGGCCTCGAACCGGCCCTGGCGGCGGCGATGAGCCGCGCGTGGAATCGCTGGATCACCGACTTCTGCACGGAGAGCCCTGAGCGACTCAAGCCGTCCGGCCTGGTGCCGCTTCAGGACATCGACTTGGCTGTGGCGGAGGCTCGCTTCGCCGTGCGTGATCTCGGCGCCATCACGCTGGTGCTGCCGTCTCACCTCATCAACGGCCGTCCCATCTATGACCGGTACTACGACCCCCTGTGGGCCACGGCCCAGGAAATGGACGTCGCGGTGTCGTTCCACGGTAACCACGCCGCATACGCCGAGCACCTTGCGCGGCGATACCTGGACAACCTCGTCCTCAGTCATGCCTGCGGGCAGCCCGTCGAGATGATGCTGACGCTGGGGGCCGTGGTGACGGGCGGCGTGCTGGCGCGCTTCCCCAGGCTGCGGATGGCCTTCCTCGAGGGCAACTGCGGCTGGCTCCCCTGGTGGCTGTGGGCCCTCGACGAGCGCTGGGAGGCCTGGGGCGACCGCGAGCTGTTCCAGCAGGACGCGAAGCCTTCAGAACTCTTTCGGCGCCAGTGCTTCGTCTCCGCCGAGCCGGAGGAGGAGCTCGCCAAGTACGTGGTGGCCGAGCTGGGGGACGACAACCTGGTGCTGTCCACCGACTGGCCCCACGACGACTCGCGGTTCCCGCACGCCATCGACGGGTTCCTGGCCGCGGCGCACTTGTCGCAGGACAGCAAGCGCAAGATCCTCTGGGACAACTGCGCGCGACTCTACAAGCTCTAACCGAGCGCGCGAGGGGGAACGATGCCTTACGACCTGGTCATCAAGAACGGCATGGTCGTCGATGGGACGGGGTTTTCCCGTTATCGCGCTGACGTGGCGATCAAGGACGGCACGATCGTCGAGCTGGGCAAGATCCGCGGGGCGGCGGCCGCGACCATCGACGCCGACGGGCTCTTCGTGGCCCCGGGCATCATCGATCTCCACACCCATTACGACGCCCAGCCCTTCTGGGACAAGTTGTGCACGTCCTCCGTCTGGCACGGGGTGACGACGGTCCTGACGGGCAACTGCGGGCTGACGCTGGCGCCTCTGCGGCCGGAACACCGCGAGGCGATGCTCGCCACCTTCTGCTGTGTGGAGGACTTGCCCGTGAAGTCCCTGGCGGCCGTGCTCCGCTGGAGCTGGGAGACCTTCGGGGAGTACATGGACGCGATCGACCAGGGCCTCGGCGTGAACATGATGCCGCTGGTCGGCCACAATCCCCTGCGTCTCGGCGCCATGGGCAAGGCCGCGTGGGAGCGGGCCGCCACCGCGGACGAGATCACTACGATGCAGGACCTGCTGCGCGCGGCCCTGGAGGCCGGCGCCTGGGGCTGGAGCACCACCGCGTCACCGACCCACGCGGGGCCGTCCGGCGAACCGGTGCCGACCCGGCTGGCCGGGAATGACGAACGCCTCGCCCTCGCCCGCACTCTCGGAGAGTTCAACCGCGGGGTGATCGAGATCCTCCCGCCGTCGGTCGCCAAGCCGGACGAGGCCGATCGAAAGCACCTGTACGAGGTGGCATTGACCAGCGGGCGACCGGTGTTCTTTCTGGTCTTCGATGCCGACACGCGGAGCTACGTGGAAGGAGCGGCCCGGGAAGGGGCGCAACTCTACGCCCTGCTGCGGGCCATTCCCTTCAATCCGCGGTTCACGCTGAAGAAGACGACCTTCTTCAACAATCTCGACGTCTGGGACGTCGTGATGGGCCTGCCCGTCCCGGAGCGGTTGGCCGTCCTGGCCGATCCCGGGAAGCGCCCGGAGCTGCGTGAGGCGGCGATGAAGCGCCAGCGGCGCCGGCCGGGAGTGCTCGGGCGGTTCATCCCCTGGCCGGCGATCGTCGTGAGCAAGGTGGTCATGGACAAGCACCGGTCGCTCGAGGGCCGTCGCCTCGCGGAGCTCGCGGAGGAGCACGGAAAGCACGTGGCTGACGTGATGCTCGACCTGGCGGTCGAGGAGACCCTGGAGACCGAGTTTCAGCTGCTGACGCGGTCACCCGCGGAGGACGTCGAGCTCGCCGAGTTCGTGAAGACCGGCCACGCGGTGCCTTCCCAGTCGGATGCCGGGGCGCACCTCAACACGAATTTCTGCACCGCCGGGGAGTCGAGCTACGTGCTCGGGGAATGGGTCAGGGAACGGCAGCTCCTCGGCCTCGAAGACGCCATCCGCCGATTGACCTTCCAGCCGGCGCGCATCATGGGTCTCCATGACCGCGGCCTCGTGCGCGAGGGACTGGCGGCCGACCTGATGATCTTCGACCTCTCGCGCATCGGGGTGAAGGAGGACGAGGTGTCGCACGATGGGCCCGCGGGTGTGCCCCGGCGGGTGCAGGCCGCCGACGGCGTGCACTACGTCATCGTCGGCGGCCAGACGGTGCTGGACCATGGCCGGCATACCGGGGCGCTTCCTGGTCGCGTCCTCCGCGCCATGCGGAAGGTTTGAGGGAGGGAGCTATGCATTTTGGAGTCGTGATGTTCCCAACGGATTACGCCATTCGTCCTGGCGAGCTCGCCCGTGCCCTCGAGGAGCGCGGCTTCGAGTCCCTCTGGGTGCCGGAGCACACGCACATTCCGGCGAGCCGTCGAAGCCCGTGGCCTGGAGGTCCCAACCTGCCGAAGGAGTACTGGCACGCCTACGACCCATTCCTCGCGCTCACCGCGGCGGCGATGGCGACATCACGCCTGCGCCTCGGCACGGGAATCTGCCTCGTCGTCGAGCGCGATCCCATCATCACGGCGAAAGAAGTGGCCACGCTCGACAGCCTCTCCGGCGGGCGGTTCCTCTTCGGCATCGGCGGAGGCTGGAACGCCGAGGAGATGGAGAATCACGGCACCAACTTCAAGACCCGGTGGCGACTGCTCAGGGAGCGCGTCCTCGCGATGAAGGAGATTTGGACTCAGGAGGAAGCGGAGTTCCATGGCGAGTTCGTGAATTTCGACCGGATCTGGTCGCACCCGAAGCCCGTTCAAAAACCGCACCCACCGATCCTGATGGGCGGCGACGGCCCAACGACCTTCGATCGGGTCGTGGAGTTCGCGGACGGCTGGATGCCGCTCGCCCGCAGCGGCCGGAACCCGGCGGAGAAGATCGGCCTGCTCAGGCAGCGAGCGGAGAAGGCCGGCCGCGATCCGAAGTCGATTTCCGTGACGATCTTCTTCGCGAAGCCGGAGAAGGTGGCGCTCGAGGGTCTGCGCGCGGCCGGTGTCGAGCGCGCGATCTTCGGGGTACCCTCGGAGGGTCGGGATAGCGTTCTGCCGCTGCTGGACTCCTATACCCGCGTCATGGTCTGAGGAAACGCCGATGGCGCGGGCGGGGTATCGCATCTTCGACGCGGACACCCACATCATCGAGCCCGTCGAGCCCATCGAGGCGTATCTCTCGTCCGCCGATCGCGCCAAGCTGGCGGCATTCGGCCCCGCGGTGCAACGGGCTCCGGCCAAAGGCGGGATGTCCCGGTATCAGGTCGGAAAGCGCCCCGCGCTCGACCGCCGCTTGGGCTCGCGGGAGCGGGTGGAGCCCCCGACCGCCGTCACGCGTGGTGTGAAGGATGGCGGCACCCCCTGGGACGTGCGCTGGCAGGGCCCGCCGTTTCCGAGCGAGCGCGTCAGCTTCGATGCCCACGCCCGCGTGCGCGACATGGATATCGAGGGCGTCGATGTGAACATGGTCCTGCCTTCAGGAGGCGTGCCGGCGTTCTGTGCGCTGGACGACGTCGCCCTCGAGCTCGCCATGTACGAGGCCTATCACCGCTTTCTGAAGGACTACTGCGCGCCCTATCCGGACCGACTGACCAGCGTCATCCTGGTCTCGGGCCGCGACGTCTCCGCCTCGGTGGCCGAGGTGCGTCGCTGCGGCAAGGAGGACTGGCCGGTCGGCATCTTCCCGATCTGCCCGCCCGACATGTCGCTGGACGACCCTGGCTGGGAGCCCATCTGGGCGGTGGCGCAGGAGTACGACCTGACGGTGATCATTCACACCTTCACCATGACGGCTCCCTATCCTCCCGGCGTGTGGGATACCTGGGATAACGTCTTTTTGCAGCGCTCCGCCAGCCACGTGTGGAACGCCCAACGCAACATGGCGGCGCTGATCGGAGCCGGGGTCCTCGATCGGTACCCAGAGCTGCGCCTTACCGCACTCGAGTGCGGGCATGGCTGGCTGGCGTCCTGGGGGGCGCGCCTCGACGAGTTGGCCGAGATGTGCCGGCACGCGCTGCCGCCGCTCAAGCACAAGCCGAGCGAGTACATTCGCGGGCCGCAGTACTTCCAGAGCATCCAGATCCACGAGGGTGAACAGTCGCTGCGCCACGCGATCGAAGCTCTGGGCGAAGACACCCTGATGTTCGCGACCGACTACCCGCACTCTGAGAGCTGGTTCCCCAAGTCCGTGGAGATGATCTTGGGGTGGACCTCGCTCTCCGAGACTGCCAAGCGCAAGCTCTTCTGGGAGAATGCCGTGCGCTGCTACCACCGCTGCGGGGCGCCTGCCGCGGCGCGCTGACTGCCGCCACGCAAGGCGTTCGTGAGGAGGCAGGCTCGGGTTCGCCCTCGGGTCAACCCGGCTTGGCCGCCGTGGTCTTCGGCCAGTCCACCCAGGAGATCGACTCCGCGATCCACTCCGGCTTGGCCATCGCCGGGCAGGCCGACCACAACTGCAACGGCTCGTTGCCGTAACGGAGGTTCCCGGTGTGGCTCGACCGCTTCGCGTCCCTGACGGGGTTCGCCCACACGAAGCCGAGCTTGCGACGCAGCACCTCCATGTCCCGCGGGCTGCCGGTCACGAACGTCCACCCGGGGCCAACCCCGTAGGCCTTGGCGTACCGTTTGAGCACCGTCGGAGTGTCGTGCTCGGGCGCAAGGGTGAAGGAGTACATGAAGATGTCGCGTCCGACGCGGGACCCGAGGAGCTTCTGTACGCGCACGAGGTTCGCCGTCGTGACCGGGCAGCGCCCGTCTTCGCACTGCGTGTACATGAAGTTGATGGTGACGATCTTGTCCTTGATCAGGTCGTCGTAGAAGCGCACCTGGCGGCCTTCGTGCGTCATCAGGACGAGGTTGGGGAAATAGCGGTTCCGGATCACGTCGCGCGAAGAGATGTCCTCGCTCCGGGACTCCCTCGCGAGTAGCCCCGCGGCGACTGGAGCCAGCGCTGAGAGCGCCAGGTAGGTTCTTCGGGTGATGGTTGGCATGGACGGGACGGCTCCTTTCCGTGACCTCACGGGCTCTGTCTGGTGTCGCCGATTGGCGCGATGTCGAACCGCAACATCATCGCGTGGTCCTCGTGGATCGTGTTGTGGCAATGCATCGGGTACTTCCCGGTGAAATCGCGAAAGCGGAAGAAGAGCGTGGCGCTGGCATCCGCTTCCAATCGGAGCACGTCCTTGCGGCCGGTCTGGACCAACGGAGACGTGGCCGGAGCCCGGCCATTGATCGACAGGGTCTGGAACTCCTCGAAGTGGATGTGGATCGGATGTTCCCACTCGCCACCGTCGTTGATCAGCGTCCACTGCTCCACGGAATTCTCCTGGACCGTGAAGCGGATGTCGTTACAGGCGAAGAACCGTTCGTTGATCTGCCAGCCGCCACCGCTGTCGGAGAAGACGAACGTTCGTTTGACCCTGGGCGTAACCGCCGTGCTCGGCAGATCGTAGAACTTGGTGATCGTTGCCGGGTCCTGGCTGTGGTCGGCCACCGTGGGACCGTCGACGATGATCTTGAGGACTAGATTGCCCTGCCCCGCGGAACGGATTTCGTGATCCGTGGGGCCCCGTCCGTCATCCTGCTTCAGGCGGTTCTCGAGGTAGAGCGTCTTGCCGGCGAACGGGGCGAAGTCGATGATCACGTCGGCGCGCTCGGCCACGCTGAGCCGGACGCTCTCGACTCGGATCGGCTTGGGCAGGAGGTTGCCGTCGCTGGAGATCTGCCAGAACAGGTTGTGGGCGCTCAGGTTCGTCAAATCGGTCAGGAAGAACTGGTAGAACCGCGATGGCCCGGCGTCCAGCCAGCGGAACCGGTACCGGCGCGGGCTGACGTGCAGCACCGGCTGGATCTTGCCGTTGACCGTGAACTTGTCGCCCAGGATGCCGTCCAGGTTGAATCCCGGAAGAGTCGAAGCACTTGTCGGCGAACATCATGGGGATGTCGTACGCGGGGAAGCTCGGCAGATGGAAGCCGGTATTCTCGTCGCTGGTGTCGTGATCGTTGAAGAGGAGGTAGAACCCGGCCAGGCCCTTGTAGACGTTCTGCGAGGTGAAGTCCACGCGATGGTCGTGGTACCAGAGTGTGCTCATCGCTTCGTTGATGTCGCCGGTGCCAGGGTGGGTCGAGTTAATGCCCGCCAACACGTTCGGGTAGTGCTGGTCGTAGAAGTACCCGCGCTCGAAAAAGTCGCACGGGTTGCCGTCGCTCTCCGACGGCGTGTGACCGTTGTGCAAGTGAGTGCTGACCGATGGCAACCCGAAGCCGCCATTCTTATCCTGCGCCGGCAGCTGGTTGAAGTTGCGGACCAGGATCGGCTCTCGGTAATGCGCCACGTAGACGGGCCCCGGTACGGTGATGGGGTAGTTCTGGGTCGGGGTGCCGATCGCGAAGCCCCAGAGGGTCTGGAGCGGGAGGTCTGGGGACACGCGGACTTGCCCGTCCTTCTGAGTTACCGCGTAGAACTTCTGAGGCGGAAACTGAGTGAACGCCTGATGAGTTATCGTGCGACCTTCGCCCGCGGCCTTGTTCGGAGCCGCCGTTGGCGCTGGAGTGAGCGTGGTCGGCGTCTGAATCTTCATGGTCCCATCGCGCGGGGTCGGGAGCAGATCATAGAAGGCTCGCG
>WNEQ01000749.1_pt1 | contig 17090 bp, 19 predicted proteins | sample 5399971 | NCBI WGS metagenome assembly WNEQ01 (sample SAMN13153330, study PRJNA577476) | soil metagenome | isolation source: 20 cm grassland meadow soil 2 days after 1st rain plot 5 | place: USA:California | collected 2015-09-18
TTTGTAAGTATCGACACTGTAGGAAGGTACATAGACCCATCATGAGAAAGCTCAAAGTCGGAATACTCGGTGCGACGGGAACCGTCGGCCAGCGAATGATTCAGTTGCTGGAGCGGCATCCCTGGTTCGAAGTCTCGTCGGTTGCAGCGTCCGATAATTCTGCAGGGAAAAACTACGCGCAGGCCACGCGTTGGATGCTGGAGAGCCCAATTCCCGAAGCTGTGGGAAAGATGACGGTTCAGCCTTGCCAGCCGGGTCTGGACTGTGAGTTCGTGCTGTCGGGACTGCCATCATCCATCGCGGAAGAAACGGAACTTCAGCTCGCCAAAGCCGGTATGCCGGTGCTCAGCAACGCCTCGAGCCATCGCATGAAAGCCGACGTGCCACTGCTGGTGCCCGAAATCAACTCGGACCATCTCGCTGCTCTGGAGCTGCAGAAGAAGCGAATTGGAAGCCGGGGTTTCATCGTGACAAACCCGAACTGTTCGACCATTGGTCTTGTGTTTCCGCTGGCTGCGCTCGATCGTAAATTCAAGGTCGAAGCCGTTCACGTTGTGACCATGCAAGCGTTATCCGGAGCCGGGTATCCTGGAGTGGCATCGCTCGACATTATTGATAATGTGCTGCCATCCATCGATATGGGCGGTGAGGATCGCAAGATTGAAACCGAGTCGCTGAAGATTCTCGGCAAATGGCGTGACAACCGGTTCGTCGATGCGCCAATGCGGATCAGCGCCATGACGCACCGCGTTAACGTTCGCGACGGCCACCTCGAAGCGGTTTCTGTGAAACTCGGGACGAGCGCTTCCCGCGAAGATGTCGAGTCCGCTCTTCGCGACTTTGCCTCGCCGATCGACGAACTCACGTTGCCATCGGCGCCGAGGCCGGTGATCCACCTGGAATCCCACATTCAGCGTCCCCAGCCGCGTCTTGATCGTGATCGAGGCCAAGGTATGGCTGTCGTGGTTGGGCCCGTCAATCCCTGCGCTGTTCTCGACTACAAATTCCGTTTGCTCAGTCACAACACCATTCGCGGCGCTGCGGGCGCGGCCTTATTGAATGCGGAACTCATGTACCGCAAAGGGCTACTTGGATGAAGTCGTACGCTCAGACTCCTCCCGGAACACAAATCGTCATCGGACAAGCGGCGCGCCGCCGTCGCGTTCTGGAGCGGACGATTTGTTCTGTGTTCGAGGGCTGGTCGTACGAAGAGATCATTCCACCGATCTTTGATTACTACGACGTTTTTGCCAAAGGTATGGGCACGGGCCCCGAAGAGCAGATTTACCGGTTTATCGATCGTGAGGGAAACATTCTGGCGCTGCGTCCCGAATTCACGTCGCTCGTCGCCAAAACTGTTGCAACAAGGCTGGCCTCTTCGCCAAAACCTATACGGCTTTACTATTCGGGCGAGGTATTGCGATTTGAAAAACCTAAAGGGGGTCGGCAGCGGGAGTTTGCTCAGATTGGGATCGAGCACTACGGCGGTTCCAAAACCGCAGACGTTGAAATTCTGTTGATCGCGGTTGAAACATTTCAGCGGCTGGGCGTTCAGGCATTTCAAATCAATCTTGGAAGCGTGGACTTCTTTGGCGGGATCGTTGACCGAATGGAATTGCCGCCCGATCAGATTGCTGCGCTCAAGGATGTGCTCAATGTTAAGGATCAGTCCGGTCTTGAAGCCTTGCTCGAACATCTGCCGCTGGGCGATCGGCGAAAGAAGATCCTCAGGGCGGTGCCGCATCTGACGGGAAACAAGGCGGTCATTGCGGAGGCGCGGGAGCTTGTCAGAAATCCGCGATCAGTCGAAGCATTAGATCACCTGGAAGAGATTTACTCGATCTTCGAGCGTCTCGATCTGGCGCAGCATCTCACGATTGATCTGGGGGAAATTCGCGGATTTGATTACTACTCGGGCATTCTGTTTCGCGCTTATGTACGAGACCTTGGATTTGAAGTAGCAAGCGGAGGCCGCTACGACGGGCTTCCGGCCGCATTCGGCGAGGATCTTCCAGCCGTAGGGTTTTCCTTCAGTGTCGATCGGCTTGAACAAATCGTAACACCCACGCTGCCGATCGCCGATGTAGAAGCAGCGACGATCGACGTTGATAAAGGATTCGATAAAGCTCTGCAGCTGCGGCGGTCAGGCAAGGCGGTGAAGCTATGCTTGTGATCGCGCTCTGCAAGGGACGATTTCTGTCACCTTCACTCGACCTGCTGACGCGAGCCGGTATTCGGTTTCCGGAAGATGTCGCATCGTCGAGAAAGCTCATCTTCAACTCCGAAGATCAGGGCTTTCGCGCGGTGCTGGTCAAGCCTGCGGACGTGCCGACATACGTCGAATACGGCGCAGCCGACATTGGTATTGCGGGGCGAGACGTGATTCTGGAATCAGGCGCCGATGTCCTCCAGCCGCTGGATTTGAAATTCGGCTACTGCAAAATTGCGGTGGCCGGCGCCAATGGGATTTCTGCCGGTGCGCCACCCAATCCGTCGCGGGCGACGATTCGTGTTGCTACCAAATATCCGCGTATTACGATGGATCATTACAACGCCCGCGGCATTCCCGTCGAGATCATCCCGCTTTCCGGATCTATCGAACTGGCACCGCTGATCGGACTTGCCGACCGGATTGTAGACCTTGTCGAGACCGGTCGAACGTTGAAGGATAATGGGCTCGAAATTGTCGAGGTTATCGCTGAAAGTTCCGCGAGACTCCTGATCAATCGCGCGGGATACCAGACCAAACGCGACGAAGTCCTTCATCTGATTCAGGCGCTGGAGAGAGTGATTCGATGAGGATCGTGGATTTGAGTGCGGAATTGAACCTGAGCGAAGTGGACAGCCTTCTCGCCTGTGATGATGTCCAGCAAAGTATCGACAAAACCGTGCAGGAAGTCATTGAGGAGGTACGCCGCCGTGGCGACGACGCATTGTGCGACTACACGAAGCGCTTCGATGGGTTCGAGTTGACGCCGGCGCTGATGCGCGTTGCCGAGGAGGATATCCATCGCAACGCGGCCGATGCCGACGACGAGCTGGTGGAAATTCTGCGGCAGGCCGCAAAGAACATTCGTGAGTTCCACGAACAACAGGTCGAAGACTCGTGGGAATATTACGCCGGCGACGGCATCCGGCTTGGGCTTCGCCAGACGCCGATTGAACGAACCGGCATTTACGTTCCCGGCGGCAAGGCGGCTTATCCGTCTTCGGTGTTGATGAATGTAATCCCTGCTCAAGTCGCTGGTGTCGAGCGTATCGTTGCCGTGACACCGCCGCGAGCGTTGGAAGAGAATCCGTTGGTAGCCGCTGCTTTAAAGCTGCTCAACCTGAACGAGGTTTACCGGATCGGTGGAGCGCAGGCGATCGGCGCACTGGCCTATGGAACCGACACCATTCCACAAGTTCACAAGATTGTCGGCCCCGGAAACCAATATGTTCAATCGGCGAAGCGCCACGTGTATGGAATCGTCGATATCGACATGCTCGCGGGACCCAGCGAAGTCGCGATAGTCGCCGATGAGACCTGCGATCCGGGCTGGATTGCAGCCGATCTGCTGGCTCAGGCGGAACATGATGAGATGGCGAGCGTGTGGCTCATCTGCTGGTCTCCAGAGCTGGCCGCTTCGGTATTTGATGAAGTGCAAGCGCAGCTCGATTTGCTGGATCGCAGCAGCATTGCTCGTGTCGCGGTGATCGATAAAGGAATTATCTTCATCGTCGGAAGCGAAGACGACGCGATTGACATGGTGAATCACATCGCGCCCGAACATGTGGAAGTGTTGATGGCCGAGCCGGACCACGTATCGGACAACATTAAGAATGCCGGCGCGATTTTCATCGGCCGCTACGCCCCAACGGTTGTGGGGGATTACTTTGCGGGCCCGAGTCACGTATTGCCGACCAATCGCACGGCGCGATTTTTTTCGCCGTTAGGAGTGCCGGATTTTATGAAGCGCACCAGCGTTATCCGTTATTCCGGTCGCGCGATTGAGCGCTTTGGGGAAATGATCGAGAAATTTGCAATTGCGGAAGGGCTGACTGGACATGCCAAATCCATCACGATCCGACGTCATAAAGCCTGAAGTCCGCGGGTTGTCCGCGTACACGCTCAAGCATTTCGACGCCGGCATTAAACTCGACCAGAACGAGAATCCATACGAACTCCCGACGGACCTGAAGCGGGAGGTCCTGGATCGCGTGCTCCGGCGCCCGTGGGGCCGGTATCCCGAGTTCGTTCCGGCAGCCGTCATTCACACGCTCGCCAAATTTACGGGATGGCCCAGCGAAGGAATTCTGGTCGGTAATGGTTCGAATGAACTCATTCAGGCTTCGCTGACGGTCACCCTCGGTCCTGGCCGGAAACTGGCTGTGCCGCAGCCTACGTTCACTTTGTACAAATTGATGGCCAAGGCGCTTCAGGCCGAGGTGGCCGAGATTTTTCTCGATGCCGAGTGTTTAACGTACGACGTGGACAAGCTCCTGGAAGCCTCTCGCGCTTCAGAAGTGGTTGTTGTGTGCGCGCCGAATAACCCAACTGGAAGTCTCCTGGAACGTGAGGCTCTCGTTGCGCTGTTGAAGAATGCAAAAGGACTGGTACTGGTCGATGAGGCCTATCACGAGTTCAGCCGGCAGACGGCATTTTCACTCCTGGCCGATCACCGGAATCTTGTCATATTGCGTACGTTCTCGAAGGCAATGGCGATGGCCGGACTCCGCTTTGGTTACATGATGGCCCACCCGGAAATCGCCCGCGAAGTTTACAAATCGAAACTGCCATACAACGTCAATATCTTCACCCTGACGGCAGCTGAGCTTGTGATCGAGAGACGCTCGCTGCTCAATCAAGCCATCGCCGACTTGATCCAAGAACGCGAGCGGGTATATGCCGAACTTCAGAAACGTGACGCAGTACGCGCATTTCCATCGCAGGCCAATTTCATCTTGATGAAGACCGCCCGGCCGGCGCGGCAATTGTTTGATGCGCTGTACAACCGGGGCGTATTGGTTCGCGATGTGAGTTCTTATCCCCTGCTTGACCGGTGCCTACGAGTCTCGATCGGAACTCCGGAAGAGAATAACCGATTTCTCGCCGCACTCGACCAGGCTTTGGAGAACAAAAATGGATCAACGTAAAGCGACGAAGTTACGGAAAACGAACGAGACGGAAATCCGAGTAAACCTGAATCTGGATGGCACGGGGGACTATCAGATCGGAACCGGCATTCCGTTCTTCGATCATATGCTGGCTCAATTGGCGCGCCACGGGCATTTTGATCTGGAGATCAACGCAAAAGGCGATCTGGAAATCGATGGTCACCACACTGTCGAAGATGTCGGTTGGGTTCTGGGACAGGCTTTTCAGGAAGCCGGCGGCGACCGCCGCGGCATCGTGCGTTTCGGGCACGCATACGTGCCGCTGGATGAGGCGTTGACGCGCGTTGTCATCGATTTTTCCGGACGGCCATATCTGGTATACAAAGTCGAGTTCAAGGCGACGCGCATCGGGGACCTTCAGACGGAATTGATCGAAGAATTCTTGAAGGCGTTTGTGCAGGAAGGGCGGTTCAACCTTCACGTCGAAAACTTGTACGGCCGTAATCAGCACCACATCGCCGAAACGATTTTCAAAGCGACTGCCCGCGCTTTGCACATGGCGACCCGCGTCGAGCACTCCGCGATTCCTTCGACAAAGGGGGTTTTGTGATCACCGTCGTCGATTACAAATTAAACAATCTGCGCAGCCTGGAGAACACACTTCGCCGCCTCCGGCATGATGTACGGGTCACTTCCGATCCCAACGATATTCGCACAGCGGAGCGGCTGATCCTGCCCGGAGTTGGCGCCTTTGGTGACGGCATGCGGAATTTGCGAGAGCTTGGATTGGCCGACGCCTTCATTGAGAAGGTAAAGTCAGGAACGCCAACCCTGGGAATCTGCCTCGGAATGCACTTGCTGTGTACTGAAAGCGAAGAATTTGGTTTGCATCGCGGCCTTGATTTGTTGCAAGGACGTGCGGTTAGACTGCCGGCCAATCTCCGGGTCCCTCATATGGGTTGGAATCAGCTTCATCCGAAACGTTGGAATGGATTGACGGAAGGCATAAGCGAGTCGAATTTTGTTTATTTCGTACACTCCTACTACGTTCAACCGGGGTCGGATGACATCGTTCTCGCTACGACGGACTACGAAATCGAGTTTCCTGCGATCGTCCACGCCGGAAATATCTGGGCCACGCAGTTCCATCCGGAAAAGAGCCAGCACGTTGGCGAACGTATTCTGGATAATTTTGCGCGGTTTCAACTGCCATGAGGATTTATCCGGCGATCGACATTCTTGATGGCAAAGCCGTGCGGCTGAAGCGGGGTCGTAAGGCCGAAGCGACTGTGTACGGTGATCCTTTGGTGATGGCCACGAACTGGGTCAGCAAGGGCGCGGAGTGGTTGCACGTCGTCGATCTGGACGGCGCGTTCCTGGGCAAACTGAAAAATCTGGATCTGCTGCGGGAAATGGCGGCTGCGGTGCCGGTCGCGAAAATTCAGGTTGGCGGCGGGATACGAAGCATGGCTGTCGTTGAAAGCCTGCTCGATGCGGGAATTCAACGCGTCATACTGGGAACCGCTGCTGTCGAAGACCCCGTCTTCGTCAAACAAGCTCTCACGGAACAGCCTCGCAATATTGCGATCGGTATCGATGCGCTGGATGGAAACGTGCGGGTCGCCGGTTGGACTGAGGATTCGCAGGTCCGCGCAATAACGCTGGCTAAAAGACTTGAGGAACTCGGCGCTCGTTTGGTCATTTACACGGATATTTCCAGGGATGGTGTACTCGGGGGACCCAATGTCGAAGCGACAAAAGAGATGCTTGAAAGCACGAACATGGCGGTCATTGCGTCCGGTGGAGTGTCGTCAATCGCAGACCTCCATGACCTCACAGCACTAGACCATCGGCGGCTGGATGGCGTAATCATCGGAAAGGCACTTTACGAGGGATTGATCGGATTTGAGGAGGCACTGGCGAATGCTCGCTAAGCGGATTATTCCCTGCCTTGATGTCAAAGATGGGCGCGTCGTCAAGGGCATTCATTTTGTGAACCTCCGCGATGCGGGCGATCCCGTTGAATGCGGTTTGCGTTATTCGGAAGAAGGCGCGGATGAACTGGTATTTCTCGACATTACCGCCTCGTCGGACCGCCGGAATATCGTTGCACAGATGGTCCGACGCGTTGCCGACAGCATCAATATCCCTTTTACGGTAGGAGGCGGCCTGCGCAATGTCGACGACATTCAAGAAATATTGCGCTGTGGCGCCGACAAGGTATCCCTGAACACGGCGGCAGTCGATGACCCCGGACTCGTTCAACGAGCGGCAGAGCGATTCGGGAGCCAGTGCATTGTCGTCGCCATTGATGCTCGCCGTGAAAACGATGGTGCAAAGGTCTATACACATGGCGGTCGTGTAGGAACCGATCGCGATGCCGTCGAATGGGCGAAGAGAGTCGCCGACCTCGGAGCGGGAGAAATTCTGTTGACAAGTATGGACGCGGACGGAACCAAGAACGGTTACGATGTCGATCTGACCAGACGCGTCGCTGACGCTGTTCGGATTCCCGTGATCGCTTCCGGTGGCGCCGGCTCCCTGGAACATCTATACCGAGGCTTGAGCGAGGCCGCTGCGAGCGCCGTCCTTGCCGCATCGATTTTCCATTTTCGCGAGGTGACGATTGCGCAGGCGAAGTCCTATCTCCGAGAACGCGGGGTCGTGGTTCGATGAACAAAATTCTGGAGAACGCAAGATTTGCCGCCGATGGGTTGATTCCCGCCGTCGTCCAGGACGCACGCACGCGTGAAGTGCTGACCGTTGCGTACATGAACAAGGAAGCTCTTCAACTGACTCTCGAGCAGGGTGAAACGTATTTCTGGAGCCGAAGCCGTCAGCAGCTCTGGCATAAGGGCGAAACGTCCGGCAACTCGCAAATGGTGGTCAAGGTGAGTCTCGATTGCGATCAGGATACGGTCCTTGTTGAAGTCGAACCCCGCGGACCGGCCTGCCACACTGGCGCCTATTCATGTTTCGGCGCGGAGCCCGAAATCGAGGGCATCCTGCAGGAACTGTACGCCGTCATTGCGCAACGAAAGGAACAACGGCCCGAAGGCAGTTATACCACCTACCTGTTCAACAGTGGGCTCGACAAGATTTTGAAGAAGGTCGGGGAAGAAGCGACGGAAACAATTGTCGCCGCTAAAAATACCGACGGCCGCCTTGTTTCCGAGACCGCCGATTTGATTTATCACCTCCTGGTGTTGCTGGTCGAACGTGGCGTTACGCTGGACGAGATCCGTCGCGAATTGAAAGAGAGAAGAAGTGCAGCCAAGCCTGGAAGAAGTTAAAAAACTCCAAGCGCAGGGAAATGTCATTCCTGTCTATAAGTCGGTCATTGCTGATTTCCTGACGCCCGTCTCGGCATTTCTGAAGCTGGAGAAAGACCGCTCGTATGCTTTCCTGCTGGAGAGTGTCGAAGGCGGCGAGAGAATCGCCCGGTACTCCTTTTTGGGCGGAGATCCGTTTCTGATCAAGCGCTATCGCAACGGACAACCCGCCGATTTTATCGAGAACCTTCGCGCGACAATGGCAGGATTCCATTCCGTCAGCATACCCAATCTTCCGCCCTTTACAGGCGGCGCTGTCGGTTACTTTGGTTACGAAATGGTCAGGACAGTAGAGGACATTCCGAATCGGGGCACCGACGACCTGGGAGTCGACGATGCCGTTCTGATGTTCTATAAAACCGTGCTCGCATTCGACCATCTGCGCCACCAGATTCACATCATTTCAAACGTAATTGCGGACGACTCGCAGGAATCGCTCGAAGTCCAATACCGGAAAGCGGTGGACGAGATCGCGCATATCGAATCGCTGCTGCGCGCGCCATTAGAGATTCCGACCGTGACGCGCAACGGCAGAGACGTTGCGGTCCGGTCGAATTTTGAAAAGAAAGATTATCTTGCTGCGGTCGAAAAGGCGAAGGAATACATCGCAGCGGGCGACATTTTCCAGGTCGTCTTATCCCAGCGCTTCGAGGTGGACCTGCTAACAGCCCCGTTCGAGATCTATCGCGCATTGCGCATCGTGAACCCGTCTCCGTATATGTATTTCCTGAAAATGCCGGACACGTCGATCGTGGGCTCCTCGCCCGAAATGCTGGTGCGGGTGCGTGACCACCAGCTCGAATACCGCCCGATCGCCGGAACACTGCCCCGGGGTGCTTCCGAGACCGAAGACCAAAAGAACGCAGAGAAGCTCCGTAACGATGAGAAAGAAAGGGCCGAGCACATTATGCTCGTTGATCTCGGCCGCAATGATTTGGGACGAGTTTCCGAATACGGAACGGTGCGCGTCGAAGATCTGATGTTCATCGAACGTTACTCGCATGTTATGCATTTGGTTTCCTCTTTGCGCGGTGAATTGCGGGATGGACTGGATCGTTGGGATTCCCTGATGGCGTGTTTTCCTGCCGGAACAGTTTCAGGGGCGCCCAAGGTCCGCGCCATGGAGATCATCGACGAGCTCGAGCCCACAAAGCGAGGCGTCTACGCGGGCGCGGTCATGTATGCGGACTTCAGCAACAATCTGGATTCCTGCATCGCCATTCGTACGCTCGTCGTTCGCGGCAACAAAGGATACGTCCAGGCTGGGGGCGGGATTGTCGCGGACTCCGTGCCGGAAAATGAGTACATGGAAACGGTGAATAAGTCGCGCGCCTTGATACGAGCGATCAATCTTGCCCAGCGCGGGTTTGAGCTATAGTCATGATTTTGGTTATCGATAATTACGATTCGTTCACGTACAACCTTGTACAGTATCTGGGCGAGCTTGGGGAAGACCTTCGCGTATTCCGAAACGATAAGATCACGCCTGAAGAAATCGAGCGCCTGAAACCCTCGCGCATCGTTATTTCTCCCGGCCCGGGTACGCCGGCCGATGCGGGAATTACGGAAGACGTCATCCGGTATTTTCACAAATCCGTCCCGATACTGGGAGTTTGTCTCGGCCATCAGGCCATTGGCGAGGTCTTTGGAGGGAGGATTGTCCGGGCGCCCACATTGATGCATGGAAAGACGAGTGAAATTTTCCATGACGGCAAGCGCCTGTTCGAAGGATTACCTCAAGGTTTTCCAGCGACCCGATACCATTCCCTCATGGTTAATGAAGTACCCTCATGTCTCGAGATCAGCGCTAAAACAAAGGACGGCCTCGTGATGGGTCTCAGGCATCGCGACTATCCGACCGAAGGCATTCAATTCCACTGCGAGTCGATCATGACGGCCGTCGGCAAAAACCTCCTCTGGAACTTCCTGAACACATGATTACCGAATTCATTCAGAAAATGATCGACCGGGTCGATCTTACGGAGCCGGAAGCACGACTAGCCATGCAGGAAATCATGGTCGGCCAGGCGACGGACGCGCAAATTGCAGGCTTCCTCACAGCGCTTCGAATGAAGGGCGAGACGTCACAAGAGCTGGTTGGATTCGCGCGAGTCATGCGCGAGAAGGCCGAACCGTTGTGGGACGGCGATGTTCCGCCGGTACTCGATACGGCAGGAACGGGCGGCGATCGCTGCGGTACATTCAACATTTCGACGGCGGCAGCCTTCGTTGCGGCCGCTGCCGGTGTCAGGGTAGCGAAGCACGGTAATCGGTCGGCGACCAGCCGGTGTGGAAGCGCGGACGTCATGGAAGCACTGGGTCTGGATATTCAAATGCCCATCGAGCGGCTTAGGCGCGCGATCAAGGACACCGGTATCGGGTTTTTATTTGCCCAGCGATTTCACACGTCGATGAAACATGTCATGCCTGCCCGTACGCAGTTGAAGGTCCGCACGGTCTTCAATATTCTTGGGCCGCTTGCAAATCCCGCGGGTGCCCGGTTTCAAGTTGTTGGCGTTTCTTCACCAGAGATTATGGAGCTGATGGCGAACGCGCTCGGTGGCCTCAATACGGATCATGCGTTTGTCGTCCACGGCGCCAACGGCATGGACGAAGTTTCGATTTCGAGCCGGACCTACGTCGTCGAAATGCGCCAAGGCGAGATCAGGCAATTCGTGATCAGTCCCGAAGATTTCGGTATTGCATCCGCAAAGATCGAAGCCATTCTCGGCGGAGATGCTGCTGAAAACGCGCAAATCATCGAATCCGTATTTGCTGGAGAACGCAGTGCGCGGCGCGATGTTGTGCTGCTGAATTCCGCGCCCGCGATTGTGGCCGGCGGCGCTGCGAAGACGTGGAAAGAAGGACTGCAGTTAGCGGCAGAAGCCATCGACAGCGGAGCCGCGTCGAAGAAATTGAAGGAACTGAGAGAATTTTCGTGAAACATCTGGACCGCACCCATATCCTGACCCGGATAATCGAAGCCAAGCAGAGAAGGCTGCACGTTTCCCGTACGCGAGTGCCCGACGCGATTGTGAAACGGATGGCGGAGACGGCGAAAGCTGTTCCCTCCTTTCGCGAAGCACTCGTGAATGGACAGCATGTTCGAATCATCGCCGAAGTGAAAAAGGCATCTCCGTCGAAAGGTGTGCTGAGGGAAAGCCTCGATCCTTCAGATCTGGCGAGCGTGTATATGAAGGCGGGCGCGTGCGCGGTGTCTGTGGTCACGGAAGAAGATTTCTTTCAAGGCGATCTCGCTTGGATCAACCAAATCCGATCGGCGGCAGCCCTGCCGGTCCTGCGAAAAGATTTCGTCTGGGAATCGTTCCAGGTTTACGAAACACGTGCTGCCGGAGCGAGCGCAATCCTCTTGATTGCCGCGATGCTCGAGCTTCGTGAGTTGAAAGAACTGATCGGTCTTTCGCACCAGCTCAATCTTGATGTTTTGGCCGAAGTTCACGATGAAACGGAGCTGGGTGAGGTTCTGGAAGCAGGAGCAACGATCATCGGCGTGAACAACCGCGATCTGAAAACCTTCGACGTCAGCCTGGATACTTCTCTTCGCCTGGCCGAGCTCATTCCTGATGACCGGCTGTTCGTCGTCGAAAGCGGAATTCACACGAAGCGAGATATCGATCGCCTGCGCCATGCGGGGGCAGACGCCTTTCTCATCGGAGAACATTTTCTAACGGCGCCCGATCCGGCCGCAGCGATTCGAGGTTTAGTGTGACGCGCGTCAAGATTTGCGGCATCACTCAGTTCGAAGACGCGCGCGACGCGGCGTTGTTGGGCGCGGATGCAATCGGTTTGAATTTCTATCCAAACAGCCCGCGGTATATTGAGCCTGCGCGAGCCGCGAAAATCATCGAGAAGCTTCCACCGTTCGTCACGGCTGTTGGCGTTTTTGTCAACCATCGTGATCCGCAGAGCCTCGAGGACTTCGCCCTTTCTTTGGGTTTGCATGCCGTCCAGCTTCATGGAAACGAAACGCCGGATTACTGTTCCATGATCCAGCGCGTGAAAGTGATCAAAGCCTTCCGGGTCGACTCCAATTTTCGCGTCGATATACTCCGCAGCCATGGCAGCGGCACATTTCTTCTGGACGGTTGTTCGCCGGGTGAGGGAAAAAGCTTTGAGTGGGAACTTGCGTTTGGCGCAAACGCATTTGGTTCGATTATCATCGGCGGCGGTTTGACTCCGGACAACGTGTCGCGTGTTATCAGTTCGCTGCATCCGTTTGCAGTCGATGTGGCCAGCGGCGTGGAATCGAGACCGGGAAAAAAAGACTACGAGAAAATGCGGCGGTTCATCGAGGCTGTCGAGCGCGCCGACATTGCTGTTATGGGTGGACTATGAAAGGTCACTACGGAACTTACGGCGGGCAGTTCGTGCCTGAAACTCTCATGCATCCGCTGGAAGAGCTTGAAGCCGCTTACGCCGAGGCGCAGCGCGATCCAAGCTTCCAGTTGGAATTCGATCACCTTCTGCGCAACTATTCCGGCCGCCCGACGCCGTTGTATTTCGCTGAACGGTTAACGACGAGATGGGGTGGCGCCAAGATATATCTCAAACGCGAGGACCTGAATCACACTGGCGCGCACAAGATCAACAATTGTCTCGGACAGGGCCTGCTTGCGCGCCGGATGGGAAAGAAGCGAATCATCGCGGAGACAGGCGCTGGCCAACACGGTGTGGCTACAGCCACCGTTTGTGCGCTTCTGGGACTGGAGTGCGATGTCTACATGGGAGATGAAGATATTCGCCGCCAGGAGCTGAATGTGTTCCGGATGAAGCTGTTGGGGGCGCGTGTCATTCCTGTATCTGCGGGCAGTAAAACGTTGAAGGATGCCATCAATGAATCGATGCGCGATTGGGTGACGAACGTCCGGACGACATATTACATGCTGGGTTCGGTTCTGGGACCCCACCCGTATCCGCTTATGGTTCGCGACTTCCAATCTGTCATCGGCAGAGAGGTACGGGCGCAGATTTTGGAAAAGGAAGCGCGCCTGCCCGATGTGCTTGTGGCATGTGTCGGTGGCGGTAGCAATGCGATAGGCCTCTTCTATGACTTTGTTGAAGACAAGCAGATTCAGATGATCGGGGTCGAGGCGGGCGGCCGCGGCCCCACATTGGGTGACCACGCTGCGCGTTTTGCGGGCGGGCGGCCCGGTGTTTTGCACGGAACGTTTTCCTACATTCTGCAGGATGCGGATGGTCAGGTAGTACCGACGCATTCCGTTTCGGCCGGTCTCGATTATCCGGCTGTCGGCCCTGAACACGCCAAGCTCCATGACAGCGGCCGCGTGACCTACACCAGTGTGAATGACCGTGAAGCGCTTGACGCCTTTCATGAGCTGAGCCGTCTGGAAGGAATCATTCCGGCTCTGGAGAGCTCTCACGCCGTCGCTCAAGCAAAGAAACTCTTATTGGATGCCGAACAGATCATGGTCATCAATCTGTCCGGTCGTGGAGACAAGGATGTGACGGAAGTCATGAGGTTGATGATTGACCCGCATTGAGAGGCAGTTTGAAAAACTAAGATCCGATGGCGGCAAGGCGTTTATCCCTTACGTTACCGCGGGCGATCCGAGCCTGGAGATGACACTCGAGTTCGTTCTCGCTTTAGAAAAAGCGGGAGCCGATTTGATTGAACTCGGCGTGCCGTTTTCGGATCCGATTGCGGATGGGCCCGTGATCCAGCGAGCCACAGATCGTGCGTTGCGAAACGGCGTGACGCTTCAAAAAGTTCTCAAACTGGGTGAGAACATCCGGAAAAAATCCGGAATTCCGCTGGTCCTTTTCAGCTACTTCAACCCGCTTCTCAATCATGGACTCGAGAGCCTTGCGAAAGACGCAACGGCTGCAGGATTTGATGGTGTTCTGGCCAGCGACCTGACGATAGAAGAATCCGAACCATTCGTTTACTCGATGCAGAGAGCCGGTTTGAATACGGTGTTTTTAGTCGCGCCGACAAGTTCCGAACCGCGAATGAAGAAGATTGCACAGACATCGACCGGATTTCTATACGCGGTGTCGCGCACGGGAGTAACAGGCGAGCGTCAGGAGTTAGCACCGGATCTTAAAGATTTTTTGCGGAAGTTGCGCTCGTACACGAAAACGCCGATCGCCGTTGGTTTCGGAATTTCGCGGCCGGAACATGTTCGCGCGGTATGGCAAGAAGCGGATGGAGCCATTGTGGGGAGTTCCATCGTGAAAACAATAGAGGAACACATCACCGATCAAGACGTCGTCGGCCAGGTTGGCGCGTTCGCGCGCTGGCTTCGAGAGATGCGACCCTGAAATAGGGGCGTGGGGGTACCGGCCAAATGCCATCAAGGAGGCCGCGCGAAGCGCAAGCCCGAAAGGGCGCAGCCTCAAGGAAGGCGGTACCAACAGTAGCTTGGCCGGTGGGCCCGACGCTAAATAGATGACCATTGAAGACTGGCGACGCAAAATTGATGAGATCGACAGGAAACTCGTTGAGCTGCTGAATGAGCGCTCGAAGTGCGCGATTGAAATCGGAAAGATCAAGCGTGCCCGGAACCTGCGCGTCTATGACCCCGAGCGCGAGCAGGAAGTGCTGAAGCGCATCAAAGACGCGAATTCCGGACCGCTCGATAGCCATGGACTGCAGCGTCTGTTTGAACGGATCATCGACGAGTGCAGGCAAATTGAGCGGCTCGGACGTAAGAAAGAAAGCACGTGAATGGAACAATTTCCGCAACGCGTCACGATTTTTGGTGTCGGTCTGATCGGTGGGTCGCTGGCTCTGGCGCTCAAGCGCAGTTTCCCTGACATTCGAATCGCGGGCGTCGATAAGGCCTCGGTACTCGACCGGGCACGGCAATTAAACATCGTAGAAGTCGCAGGTATCGATCGTCCGGATCTTGTCATCCTGGCCACGCCGGTCGGCGAAATCCTGAAATTGCTCGATCAATTCAGCTCGAAGCACACTTTGGTGGTTGATGTCGGCAGCACAAAGCTGGCGATTTGCCGCAAGGCCGAACGCCTTGCTGTTCCCTTCATTGGCGGACATCCTATGGCAGGGCAGGAGCATTCTGGTCCGGAAGCGGCAAACGTCGATCTGTTCAGAGATGCGCCGTTTTTTCTTTGTCCTGTTAAAACCACTCCGGATGGCGCTCTCGAACAAGTACAACGAATCGCGAAGTCAATCGGAGCGATCCCCCACGTGATCTCTCCTGGAGACCACGACCGTTTGGTGGCGCAAATCAGCCATTTACCGCAGATCATCTCCACTCTTCTCGCCGACCAAACCTCAACCCACAGAGAACTGGCCGGACCCGGCTTGCGATCGATGACGCGGCTTGCCGGCAGTCCAATTCACATTTGGCGTGATATCTTTAAGACCTCAGGCTTTTTGCCTCAGGAAATCCAGTCTTTTATCGAACGCCTTCAACGCATCTTGGATTCGATGGAAGGAGGCAATTTTGATGAGATTGAAAGCCTATTTAAACACGGAGAGTCCGAGTGAATAAGGTCGTGCGCAACGCGCACGAAGCGATCGCAGATCTGCAGGACGGCGCAACGATCATGGCCGGCGGTTTTGGCCTTTGTGGTGTTCCGGAAGATCTCATTACCGCCACACGAGACAAAGGTGTCAGGAATCTCACGGTGATCAGTAATAACGCCGGCATTGATGGCTTGGGTGTAGGCCTTCTCCTCGAGTCGCGCCAGATCCGAAAAATCATCGCGACCTATGTCGGAGAGAACCAGTTGTTTGAAAAGCTGGCCTTGGCCGGTGAGCTTGAAGTCGAGCTGAATCCTCAGGGAACGTTTGCGGAACGCATACGGGCGGGAGGCGCAGGTATCGCAGGCTTTTTTACGCCGACCGGCTACAGCACCATCGTCGCCGAAGGGAAGGAGACTCGCGAGTTTGATGGACGCCCCTATGTGTTCGAGCGTGCACTTAAAGCCGATTTCGCGTTCGTGAAAGCGTGGAAAGGCGATAAGTGGGGCAATCTTGTCTATCGGAAGACGGCGCGCAACTTCAATCCGGTCATGGCTACAGCCGGCCGTATCACTATCGCCGAAGTCGAACACCTTGTCGAAGTAGGCTCTTTAGACGCAGATTGCATTCATACCCCGGCGATCTACGTCCAGCGGATCTTCCAAGCCACACCTTACGAAAAGCGTATCGAGAGACGAACGGTCAGAAAAAGAGGCGCACAGTGAGTACGCTGCCGAAACGCGAGATCATCGCACGCCGTATTGCACGTGAATTACGTGATGGCTTTACAGTTAATCTCGGTATAGGAATGCCGACACTGTGCGCAAACTACATTCCCAAAGGCATCGATGTCCTGCTGCATTCCGAGAACGGGCTGCTGGGTATCGGGCCTTATCCATTTGAAGGCGAAGAGGACGGGGATCTGATCAATGCCGGCAAAGAGACCGTGACTGAACTTCCGGGCGCTTCATATTTCTCCAGCGCCGATTCATTCGCAATGATTCGTGGAGGTCACGTCGACTTAACCGTGTTAGGTGCTATGGAGGCTGATGAACGCGGAAACCTCGCAAACTGGATGATTCCCGGAAAAATGGTCAAAGGAATGGGCGGAGCCATGGATTTAGTGGCCGGTGCCAAGCGCGTGATTGTCGCCATGGAACATGCAACCAAAGAGGGCCGGCCAAAAATTT
>WNEQ01000756.1_pt1 | contig 17053 bp, 16 predicted proteins | sample 5399971 | NCBI WGS metagenome assembly WNEQ01 (sample SAMN13153330, study PRJNA577476) | soil metagenome | isolation source: 20 cm grassland meadow soil 2 days after 1st rain plot 5 | place: USA:California | collected 2015-09-18
CCGCGACCGCCGCCTTGAACTCGCTGTAGGGAATCTCGCTAGGGTTAAAGAAGGGGGTGACGAAAATCTGGAACAACATCAGTGCCCAGATGGCGATGAACACATACCAGATCGAAAACTGTTTTTGCTTCGGGTCCATGTTCTAGACCGTTACGCGTGACGCGTCACTCGTCACCTGTTACTACTTTTTCGCCGGCCTGAGTTGCTCCGGCAGCACCGGATAGTTGGCCTGGGCCATGCCGAAATTGGCTCCCGCGCCATCAGCCGCGACCACCCGGAGGGCAATACCATGGGGTGCCTCGGTCGGCGACGGCACAAAGAACGGCGCCTCGAAGCTGCTTTTTTCGCCGGCGTACAACATCGGGAGCCGCTCGATCACGCGGTCACCGACCAGCACTTCACCATAGATCGTCGCCTTTCGCGAGTCCCAGTCGCCGTGCGGTCGGACCAGCGCCCCGGACAACATCCGGACCGAAGCTTTCAGCTTCACGTCGTCCTTAGCCATCAGCGACTCGCCGGGGGGCGGGTTCTCAATCTGGACTATGTAGCCGTTCAGGTCCAACACGATGCCGTCCTGCGTGAGGTCACGTCCGGGGATGAGCAGCACGGTTTTGCTGGCGCGCTGCACCGCAGACGGGTAGCTCAACGGGCCTTGTGCCGCAATTTCTACGAGGGTCGGCCGGTCGAGATGGAGCGTGGTATGGAACGAGCCGGACGGGCGGGATGAATAGCGAGGTTCCTCCATCAGGCGTGGAGTGCGCATGATCTGATTCTGATCGCCCGGCTCTCCAAGCTGAAGGCCGGAGGCCAGCAGCCGCCCCGTGGCCACGTCTGTGATCGTCACGCGGGCCCCGCCCACCTCATCTCCCAGCACCATCGCCCCGTGTGCCACGACGCGGACCATCACATCGGTCGCCACGGGCTCAGTCAGGAGCCGGGGAGGGCTCTCCTCAGCCGCATACGCGACGCTCATCATGAACAGCGCACTCGCCAGGAAGGGAGATCCGAGCTTCTTCACAACTGGCTCTTTGCTGCTTCTCCTAACTTTCCCACGTTATTCCAAAAGCGGTGGCCTGGCTGATCCCCTCATACGCGCATCTTATTGCCTTCTTGGCCAAAGTTCCATTGGAAGGGTGCCCGTGTTGGTCCTCCTCCTACCTCTGCCACCTCTAAGCGGGCAGGAGGGCAGGTGGCCTCAGACTGCGCGCGTCCAGCGAGCACCGCCCGCTATTTAAGAAATCTATAATTGATCTTGTGTGCGCGATGCGCGAGCACGTGAGGCCACCTGCCCTCCGAGCCCCTCTCGTCACGTGCGCGGTGCGCGAGCACGGGTGGATCAGCCTGGCCACCGCGCCCCCTACTTCACCTTGGTCCCCGGCTCCACGTCATCCAGAATGGTCACCAGTCCGACCACCTCTTTGTCACCGGCGGCCAGCACCATCCCTTGCGACTCGACCCCCATGAGCTTGGCCGGCTTGAGATTGGCGACGACCACGACGCGACGACCGATGAGGCTCTCGGGCTCGTATTTGTTGCCGATCCCGGCCACGATCTGAAGCTGCTCGCCGCCCAGGTCCACCCGGAGCTTCAGCAGCTTCTCCGACTTCGGCACCCGTTCGGCGCTCAGCACTTTCGCCGCCTTGAGCTGGACTTTCCGGAAGTCCTCGATGGTGATCGGTGGCGCTCCGCTGCCCTGCTGCGGCGCTGCGATTGGAGAAGGGATGGCTGTTGACGGTTGGTCTTGGCTCACGCGCACATCTCCTTGTGGCTTGGTGGTCTCGATTCTCGGGAAGAGGGGTTTACCCTTGGCGATCGGCGTACCGGGGAGCAAGCCGCCCCATTTGATGTCTCCGGAAAGTAACGGCTTCGAGAAGTTCAACATGAGCCCGAGTTGCCGTTTCATTTCCTCGGATGCTTGCGGCATGAACGGATAAAGCACGAGAGCAATAAGACGAAGGGCCTCTGCCGCATCATACAGGACCGTGTCCAGCACCCCCCTGTGCTCCACCTTCTTGGCCAAGTTCCAGGGAGCATTCTTGTCAATGTGCTGATTCCCGATCTGCACGACTCCCCAAATCGATTCCAAGGCCCTGTTGAACTCCAGCTTCTCAAGATGGTCCTTGACCAAGTCCGGAAGCTGAGCCGCGTGATGCTGAAGCAGGTGGTCTACTCTGGCTTCTTCCTTCGGCTGAGGGACGGTCCCCTTCGCAAACCGTTCGATCATCGTCAAGGTGCGATGCAAAAGGTTGCCCAAGTCGTTTGCCAGGTCCGTGTTGATGCGTCCGATCAGGGCCTCTCTCGAGAAGTCACCGTCATGGCCGAACGGAATCTCTCGCAGAAGGAAGTACCGGAAGGCATCCGCGCCAAGTTCGTCAACGACGGCATACGGGTCTACGACGTTCCCTCGGCTCTTGGACATTTTCTCGCCGTTCACGGTCCACCATCCGTGCGCGAAGATGGTCTTGGGCAACGGTCGCTCCAGCGCCATCAGGATAGTGGACCAGTACACGGCATGGGTCGTCAAAATGTCCTTGCCGATCAGATGAACATCGGCGGGCCAGAACTCCGCTTTTTTCTCGAGGGGAGTCAGATACTCAAGGGCGGAAAGATAGTTTGCCAGCGCATCAAACCAGACATACGTGACAAAGTTGTGATCGAACGGCAGCTCGATCCCCCAGGACAATCTGGACTTCGGGCGCGAGATCGAAAGGTCCCCCAACTCCTTGGACTTCAGGAATCCAAGGACCTCATGTTTGCGGAAGACCGGTTGGATAAAGTTCGGGTGTGCCGAGATGTAATCGACGAGGGCAGACTGATATTGACTCATGCGGAAGAAATAATTCTGCTCGCTGAGACGCTCCACCGGCCTCTTGCAATCCGGGCACAGGCCATTCTCCACATCTTTCTCGGTCCAGAAGCGCTCATCGAAGGTGCAGTACCAGCCGACATACGCCTTTTGGTAGATGAGCCCCTTCTTGTTCAGCGCCTCGAGCATCGTCCGGACATAGGCCTCATGCTGGCTGTCCGTTGTCCGAATGAAGGCGTCGTTTGAGATGTGTAAGCGTGTCCACAGATTCTGAAACTTGGGAGCAAGCTGATCGCAATAGGCTTTGGGATCAATCCCGGCCTTGGCGGCGGCCTGCTGGACCTTCTGGCCGTGTTCATCCAGGCCGGTCAGAAAGAACACATCGTACCCTCGGAGCCGGTAGTATCTGGCCACCACGTCGGCCGCGACGGTCGTGTAGGCGTGGCCGATATGCGGCACGTCGTTGACGTAGTAGATGGGGGTCGTGATGTAGAACGTCTTGCTCATACGGGAATCGGATAAAAGATAACAGGTTGCGGCTATGGAAAGCCAGATTACCTGGCCAAATGGCCGTCGGTCGGTGCCTTGATGGCGTCACGCAGACGCAGCAGGATCGTCTCCAAGGCCATCTGCAGGTTCACGTTCCGTGTCGCGGCCTGCTGGATCGTTTCGATGTCCGCGAGCAGGTCCAGCAGGGCGTCGGGCCGGAGTCCACGGCCCGCTTCCTCCAACTGGGGAAGCCGGTCCCGATTCAGCAGGTGGTCCGGATCGGCGCCGACGGAGACCAGGATCAGATCCCGGATCCACCGCACGATCCATTCCAGCGCCTCCGGCGCGCGGTCCGATCGGTACAGCGCCTCTGCCGCCGTGAGCAGCGTGCCCACGGAATGGAGAGACTTGGCGGAGGTGAGGGTGCTGAACTCGTCCTGTTGCACACGGGTTGCAGCCAGATCGGTCTCCAGCGCCTGACCGATCCGCCCCTGCGTGACCATCGCCAAGAAGCGCGCGTCGGCGGGCGGGATCCGGCGTGTCGTCTTCAGGGCGGTCTCCACATCAGCCCGAGCGGGCGCGACAAAGCGGATCCCCTGGCAGCGGGATCGCACGGTGGCAAGCAGAGCGGACGGCCGGCTCGTGATCAGGAGCAGGAGGCTATGATCCGGCGGCTCCTCCAGGGTCTTGAGCAACGCATTGGCTGCCCCCGGCGTCATTCGATCGGCTTCGTCAATGAGGCACACCTTTTGTCGGCCGACGAGGGGGTGGTAGACGAGCTGTTGCTCCAATTCCCGGATCTGCTCAATTTTGATTTGCGGGTTCGCCTGCCCTGAGCGTGTCGAAGGGGCCTGCTCCTGATCCGGTTCGATCAGCAGGAAGTCCGGATGGGTCCGGGCCTCGATCTGGCGGCAGGACCGGCAGGCACCGCAAGCGTCGGGACCACCGGGGCCGTAGTCGATCTCGCAGTTGATGGCCTGGGCGAAGCGTAGGGCGGCGAGCCGCTTTCCGATGCGATCTTCTCCGAAGAAAAGATACGCGTGGGCCACCCGGTCGTGGAGAATCGAGGCTTTCAAGATCGCGGTTGGTCGTTCGTGTCCGATGAGGTCGAGGAACGGCATGGGTTAAGGATTGTGACGCGGCACGGGCTTCTTACGTCGTTGTAAGAACTTTCTGAGGATGGTCCTGACTTGCCTGGCGACCGTCTCTGGATCAGGGCTCCCGTCAAGCACCCGAATCCGCCGACGATGTCGGGCGGCCAACTCCAGGAACCCCTGCCGCACCCGTTCGTGAAAGCGTGGGGGCTCCCGATCCAACCGATTCTGTTCCATCTCTTTCTGGCGACGCCGCCCGAGTCCGACAGGGACGGGAAGGTCGAACAGGAGCGTCAGGTCTGGCGTCAGCCCGGCGGTCGCGAACCGGTTGAGGTCGCTCAGGACATCCAGGTCCAGCCCCCGCCCGTAGCCCTGATAGGCCAGGGTGGAGTCCGAGAACCGATCGCATAACACGACCGTCCCCTCTCGGAGTGCCGGCATGATGACCCGGGCTACATGCTGGCTGCGGCTGGCCAGGATCAAGGACGTTTCGCATTCCGGCGCGATGGGCTCGGCTGACGGCGAGTCCGCAGGATGGCCGAGTAACATCTCTCGAATGCGCTCGGCGAAGAGCGTGCCTCCCGGTTCCCGGGTCTCGAGCACCCGGTAGCCCTCCTCCCGCAGGAGCTTTGCCGCCCCGGCAAGCTGGGTCGTTTTCCCGCTTCCTTCGACGCCCTCGAAGGTGATGAAGAGGCCTCTGCCACGCCCCCGTTTGACCCCCATGATTGCCCCCTGCAGCCGGCCGAACAGAATTTGGCCATCCTAGTCCAAGTTGTTGAAAATAGCAATAAAAGGCTTGCGGCACCCTGCCAAAGCTTGTATGATGACTTTTCTTAAAGGACCCCCGGTGAAGACGCTCAGAACCTCGCTAAAACGGCACTTCCTGACGGGCTTGCTGGTCATCACCCCGATCTGGGGGACCGTGCTCGTCCTGAAGACGCTGTTCGTCACGGTGGACGGCATCTTGGGAAACCTGCTGGCCAAGCTCGTCCCCCCTGATTACTACGTACCAGGGCTCGGCATCCTGACCCTGTTTCTGCTGATTTTTTTCACCGGACTTCTGGCCACGAACTTCATCGGCGGGCAGATCGTGAGACTGTGGGAGGAGTTTCTCCACCGGGTCCCGGTCGTCCGTGGCATTTACTCGACGTTGAAGTCGATGATGGACATTCTGTCCTTCCAGCAACGGGAAAAATATAACCGCGTGGTCCTGATCCAGTTTCCGAAAGACGGGCACTATTGCTTTGCCTTCGTCACGGGGGTGACCCAAGGGCAGGTGCAGGAAATCTCCCCCGACCCCCTCCTGAACGTGTACGTGCCGACATCGCCGAATCCGACATCCGGGTATTTCCTGCTCGTCCCGGAGAAAGACGTGACGCCGCTGGACATGAGCGTTGAAGAGGCCATGAAACTGATCGTCTCCGGCGGCTTGTATTCACCGGCTCACCCGATGCATCCCGCCACTGGTCCCAAGTCCGCGGGCGGGAAGCTCTCCCGCCCTGATCTGGAGGTTCCGATCGCATGAGGTCCGGGCTTGGTTCTTCGCAGGGTGGCCCAATCAGGGGTCTCGGTGCGATCGTGATGGCGGCCGGCCCGGGCAAACGGATGCGGTCCAAGCTGGCAAAAGTCCTCCATCAGGTCGCCGGGCGCCCCATGGTGCTGTACGCCGTCGAGTTGGCGGAACGCCTGGCGGGTGAGGGCGTTGTGGTGGTCGTGGGGTACCAGGGGAAGCAGGTCAAAGCGGCCATTGAAGGCTATTACGCGGTGAATCAGAGTCTGGGAGGTAGTCGTGGGTCTGCGGAGCGCGAGAAGGGGCTGACGGCTCACGTCACGAACCGAGCCTCGCAGCCTCCCCCCATTCTCATCGCCGAACAGCCGGAGCAGCTCGGGACCGGTCATGCCGTGATGCAGGCGCGTGCGGTGTTTGCCCGTGCGCGGGGCGGCCGCGCCGCGACGTATGTGATCCTCAATGGGGATACGCCCCTCCTGACCGAAGCGACCCTCCGGGACCTCATCCGGCTGCATGAGACTGAGAAGGCGGCGGTGACGCTCTTGACGGCCAGCCTCCGTGAACCCGCGGGGTACGGGCGAGTCGTCCGCAGCCGGCCGGGCGGCAGAGACGAGCGGGACGGGCCGGTCATCCGGATTGTGGAGGACCCCGACGCCACGGCGGCTGAGGCCGATCTCCATGAGGTCAACGTCGGGACCTACGTGGTGGATGGCCCCTTCTTGTTCGAGGTGCTCGACAAGCTCCAGCCGCAGAACGCCCAGAAGGAGTATTACCTGACCGATATCGTCGGGCTCGCAGTGGAACGAGGGCTGCGGGTCTCGGCCATGTCGACGCGCGAGGCTGAGGAAGGCCTGGGGATCAACACCCGCCGCCAGCTTGCCGAGGCGGAACGGGTGTTGCGGCGGCAGATCTGCGCTCGCTGGATGGAGAACGGCGTGACCTTGCGGGATCCTGCGACCACGTCCATCGACGCGGATGTGGAGATCGGGCAGGACACCGTCCTCTCCCCGCACGTGACGCTCGAAGGACGCACGACAATCGGCGAGGATTGCCAGGTCCGTTCCCATACCCGGATTGCCGACAGCGTCCTCGGTCATCGGGTGGTGGTCCAGGACAGTTGCGTGATTCGGGAGGCTCGCCTCGAAGACGACACGATGGTAGGGCCGTTCGCCCACCTGCGGCCGGGAGCGGTGATCCGTCGCACGGCCAAGGTCGGCAATTTCGTCGAGATGAAAAAAGCCGAGCTGGGGGAGGGCTCCAAGGCGAATCATCTCAGCTACCTCGGCGACGCCCGGATCGGCAAGGGCGTGAACATCGGCGCCGGCACGATCACCTGCAATTACGACGGCATTCGCAAGCATGAGACCGTCATCGAGGATGAGGTCTTTGTCGGCAGCGACACGCAGTTGATCGCCCCGATCACGGTGGGGCGGGGAGCGGTGATCGCCGCGGGCTCCACGCTCACGGACGACGTGCCGGCGGATGCGCTGGCGATCGCTCGGGCCGAGCAGGTAAATCGCCCGGGCTGGGCCGCCCGCCGGCGCGCGCTGCCGGGCGGGGCCGGGGCTCCGATACGGAAGCCCCGAAAGGCTGCGGTGGCAAAGAAGCGCGCGGGAAGAGAAAGATAAGCCCATGTGCGGGATCGTCGGATACGTCGGCCATCAGCCAGCGATGCCGATCCTCTTGGCGGGTCTGCGGCGGCTGGAGTATCGGGGTTACGATTCGGCCGGCATTGCGGTGCTCCAGGTCGGCCGGATCGAGGTGCGGCGCTCCGTGGGGAAGCTCGCCAACCTCGAGCAGGCGCTGGCCGGGCACAACCTCAGCGGCACGGTCGGACTCGGACATACGCGATGGGCCACCCACGGCAAACCCTCGGAGGAGAATGCGCATCCACAGCGCTCCGACGGCTGCGTGCTCGTGCACAACGGCATTATCGAAAATTACCTCCCGCTCAAACAACAACTCCAGAAGGATGGGTATCGCTTTGAATCCGAGACGGATACCGAGGTGGTGGCGCATCTCATCGGGCATCATCTGAAGCGAACGCGGTCGCTCGCGGAGGCGGTGCGCCTGGCCGTGCGGGAGATCCGGGGCAGCTATGCGATCGCCGCTGTGTGCGAGAGTGAACCGGACAGCTTGGTGGCGGCTCGTTCCGGCTGTCCGCTGGTGATCGGCCGGACCGCGGACGCCGCGCTGGTTGCCTCCGACGTCATCGCGATGCTGACGCACACGCGGGACGTGACCTATCTGGAAGACGGTGATCTGGCCGTGGTGACGGCCTCGGACGTACGGATCTCAGGGACCGACGGCCGTCCGGTCAGGCGAGCGACCACGCGGATTACGTGGGACGCGGCGGCGGCGGAAAAGAGCGGGTACCCGCATTTCATGCTCAAGGAGATCCACGAGCAGCCGCAGACGATCCTCGACACCCTGCGCGGCCGGTACACCTTTGAGACCGGAGAGGTGGATTTGCCGGAGATCGGGCTGACCCGCGCCCAGCTCGCCGATGTGGGCCGTATCTGGATCGTCGCCTGCGGGACGTCCTGGCACGCCGGGCTGGTGGGAAAATACTTGCTGGAAGAGATGGTCAGGACTCCGGTTCAGGTGGACATCGGTTCGGAATTCCGATACCGCGATCCGCTGGTGAGGAAAGATGATCTGTTCATTACGGTCTCGCAGTCCGGCGAGACCGCGGACACGCTCGCCGCGGCGCGGGAGGCGAAGGGAAAGGGCGCACGGGTGCTGTCCATCGTGAACGTCGTGGGGAGCACGCTGGCTCGCGAATCCGATGGCGTCCTGTATACGCACTGCGGTCCGGAGATCGGCGTGGCCTCGACGAAGGCCTTTACCGCCCAGCTCACGGCGCTCTACCTGCTCGCGTTGCATTTGGCGCGCGTGCGCGGCGCGCTCAATGCCCATGACGGCCGGGTCTGGCTGGAGCGCATCGTGGCGCTGCCGACCCGCGTGGAGCATATTTTGAAGCGCGACGCGGAGCTGCTGGCCATTGCCAAGCGGTATCACATGAAACGGAATTTCCTCTACCTGGGACGCGGGATCAACTATCCGATCGCGCTGGAAGGGGCCCTGAAGTTGAAAGAGATTTCGTACATCCACGCGGAGGGCTACGCGGCCGGGGAGATGAAGCACGGACCGATCGCCTTGATCGATGAAGACATGCCGGTCGTGGTCCTGGCGCCCCGCGATCGGCTGTACGAAAAAACGGTCAGCAATTTGATGGAGGTCAAGGCCCGCAACGCGCCGGTGATCGCGTTCATCAGTGAAGGGGAACGCGACCTCGGCAAGGTGGCGGACGCGGTGTTCACGATCCCGGATGTGCCGGCGCTGCTGACTCCGATCCTCTACACGGTGGCGCTGCAGCTCCTGGCCTATCACATCGCCGTGTTGCGGGGCGCTGACGTGGATCAGCCGAGGAATTTGGCGAAGAGTGTAACAGTAGAATAATGGGAGCGGAGCGGGTCCTGTCGGCGAACAGTCCAGCCGTGCTCGCGCGCCGCGTACGTGACGAGAGGGGCTTGGAGGGCAGGTGGCCTCACGTGCTCGCGCGCTGCGCACACAAGGAGAACGAGCTGGCGGTTGGTCTCCCTTCTGTGCTCGCGGAGCGCGCACACAAGATTAATCAGATTTTAAGATTGTGGGCGGTGCTCGCTCGACGCGCGCAGTTGAAGGCAGACCAAACCGCCGCTCGAAGAGGAAAAATGAGGAGGGCGGTGCCGGGGAACCCGTTGCTCCTCCGTTGCAACGGGTCGATGACGCGCGCAGTCTGAGGCCGCCTGCCCCCCTGCCCACACTGAAAGGTGGGGTAGAATGAAAATAGGGAAAGAAGAAGTCGAGCATGTCGCGAAGCTGGCGAGGCTGGAGATCACCGAGGCCGAGAAGGAGGCCTTCAGCAAGCAACTGAGCGCCATCCTGACGTACGTGGAGCAGCTCAGGACACTGGACACCGAAGGGGTGGAGCCGACCGCGACGGTGCTGGAGCAGACGAATGTGTTCCGGGAGGACAGGGCCCGGCCATCCCTGCCGGTTGAGAAGGCGCTGGCCAACGCGCCGGAGCAGGCTGACGGCTTCTTGTGCGTGCCGAAGATCATTAATGGAACGTGAGGCGTTAGGCGTGAGGGGTAAGGCGATAAGACGCTAAGGTGAGGTAGTTACCATGTTCAGACAAATGCTGCGGGCCAAGATCCATCGCGTCACCGTGACCGATGCCTGCCTCGAATACGAGGGGAGCCTGACGGTGGACGAGGACCTGCTGGATGCGGCCGGGATCTTGGCGTATGAAGCCATTGTCATTTCCAATCTCAACAACGGGGAACGGTTCATGACATACGCCATGGCCGGAAGGCGGGGCAGCGGCGAGATCGTGTTGAACGGTCCGACGGCGCGCAAGGGCGCGGTGGGCGACCAGATCATCATCTTCTGTTACGAATATTACGCCGAGGATGAGATCAAGCGGCATGCGCCGCGGATCATCAAAGTCGACGAGCGCAACCGGATCGTGAGCAGGCAGTAACGAGTGATGAGTACTGAGTCGCCATGTCCCTCCACAAACTGACCCTGCACGAGCTCAAGGAGAAATTCACCAAAGGCGAGGTGACCGCGCGAGACATCGTCTCTGCATATTCGCTGCGCATCAACCAGGTCGAGCCGAAGGTCAAGGCCTACATCACGCTGGTCAAGGAGTCGGCCATGGCCCAGGCGGAGGCCCTGGATCAGAAACTCAAGACCTGGCGCCGGACGATGCCGCTGATGGGGATGCCGCTCGCGATCAAGGACAACATCTGCACCGAGGGCGTGTTGACCACCTGCGCCTCGCGGATCCTGGGCGCCTTTGTGCCTCCCTACGATGCCACCGTGATCGCCCGGCTGCGTGGCCAAGGCTATCTGCTGTTGGGGAAGACCAACCTGGATGAATTCGCGATGGGCTCGTCGACCGAAAACTCGGGATTCGGGCCCAGCCGGAACCCGTGGAACCTGAGCTGTGTTCCGGGCGGGTCGAGCGGCGGGTCCGCTGCGGCGGTGGCGGCGGACGAATGCGTGGCCGCGTTGGGGTCGGACACGGGGGGCTCCATCAGGCAGCCGGCCGCCTGCTGCGGTGTCGTCGGGCTGAAGCCGACCTATGGCCGCGTGTCTCGTTCCGGGCTGGTGGCCTTCGCGTCGTCGTTGGATCAGATCGGCCCCATCACCAAGGATGTCACAGACGCGGCGATGCTGCTCAACGTGATCGCCGGGCACGATCCCTTGGATTCAACGTCCGCCGACGTGCCGGTGCCGGATTACACCAAGGCGCTCAAGAAAAAGGATGTCAAGAAGCTCAAGATCGGGCTGCCCAAGGAATATTTCGCCGAGGGTCTCGATCAGGAAGTGGAGCAGGCGGTGCGGGAGGCGGCTGGAGAGCTCAAGAAGCTGGGGGGAGAGATCAAGGACGTGGCGCTACCCACCACGGGCGCCGCGATCGCCGCGTACTACCTGATTGCCACCGCGGAGGCCAGCTCGAACCTGGCGCGCTATGACGGGGTCAAGTACGGGCTGCGCTCAAAGCAGACCAAGGATCTGCTGGAGATGTACATGAAGACCCGGCAGGAGGGGTTCGGGCCGGAAGTGAAGCGGCGGATCATGTTGGGCACCTACGCCCTCAGCGCCGGCTATTATGAGGCGTATTACGGGAAGGCCCAGGCGGTCCGGACGCTCATCCGGCGTGATTTTGAGGCGGCGTTTCAGGAAGTGGATCTGCTCGTGACGCCGGTCATGCCGACCCCCGCCTTCAAGCTCGGCGAGAAGATCCAGGACCCGTTGCAGATGTATCTCTCGGACATTTACACGATCTCAGCGAACCTGGCGGGGATTCCAGCCATCTCCGTGCCGTGCGGCTACAGCAAGGCCGGCCTTCCGATCGGCCTGCAGATTCTGGGGCGGCCCTTCGAGGAGGAAACGCTGCTTCGCGGCGCGCATGCCTATGAACAGGCGACCGGATGGCGGGCCAAGCGGCCGAATATTCGATGAGGGGGAAGGGGAGAAAACATGATCCTTGAGATTGCGGTTGGAGCGCTGGCTGCCGGGTTTCTCGTGCTGGTGGCCTTTCTGGTTCCGACTCTGCTCCAGATCCGAAAGACGGTGGCGGAGTCGGAGAGGCTGCTGGCCCGCCTGAACAGCGAGTTGCCGCCGTTGCTGAACGAGATGCGCGGGATGACCGAGAATGTGAACGCGCTGGCGGGCCAGGCGCGTGACGGAGTCGAGCACGCCGCGGTGTTATTGCACGCAGTGGGCGAACTGGGCGAAACGGTGCAGGAGGTGCACGAGACCGTCCGAGGCAAGAGCGGCAAACTGCTGGTGAATCTCGCCAGTGTGGTGGCGGGAGTCAGGGCGGCGTCGGCGGTGGTGAAGGAACGGATCCACACGGAAAAGGGGGATTCAAATGGCGGATGAGAGAGGGACATCACTGGGGGCTGTGTTGCTGGCATTTCTGAGCGGCGCGGCAGTGGGGGCTGTTTCGGCGCTGTTGCTGTCGTCCCAGACGAGCGAGGAGTCGCGTGAGCAGATGCGGCGGTATGCCAAGCGGACCGAAGAGAATCTCCGCGAGCTGGCCGGAAAGGCCGGCGAGACCTTGGACAAGGCGGTGGATAAGGGCCGCGAATTCGTAGCCGACAACAAGACCGTCCTGACAGAAGCGTTTGAGGCAGGCCGTAAAGCCATGCGGCGTGAGCGCGAGCGGCTGTCCGCGGTGAAGAAGGAGTAATCCCGGTTTACGCATGCCGTACGAGGTTGTGATCGGGCTTGAGGTCCATGCCCAACTCCTGACGCACTCGAAGATGTTCTGCGGGTGCGGCACGGAGTTTGGCCTGCCAGCCAACACGCAGACCTGTCCGGTCTGCTTGGGGATGCCGGGTACGCTCCCCGTCATCAATCAGAAGGCGGTCGAGATGGCGGTCCGGGCCGGGTTAGCGCTGAACTGTGCCGTCCGAACCAGGAACCGATTCGCCCGCAAGAACTACTTTTATCCGGACTTGCCGAAGGGCTATCAGATCTCCCAGTACGAGGCGCCCATCTGCGAGAAGGGTTGGGTGGAGGTGGGTGTGAACGGCGCCGCCAAGCGGATTCATATCCGCCGCGCGCATCTGGAAGAGGATGCCGGGAAAAATCTCCATGACGGCGGGGCCGGCGGGAGCCGGGTGGACCTCAATCGGGCAGGCACACCGTTGTTGGAGATCGTGACCGAACCCGACATGCGCTCGGCCGACGAAGTGGTCGCCTATCTGAAACAACTCCGCGACATGCTGATGTATCTGGAGGTGTGTGACGGAAACATGGAGCAGGGGAGCCTGCGCTGCGAGCCGAACCTGTCGTTGCGGCCGGTCGGGCAGAAGGCCTTGGGCACGAAAGTGGAGCTCAAGAACATTAACTCGTTCAAGTTCGTCAAGGACGCGCTGGAATACGAGATCAAGCGGCAGACCAGGGTGCTGAACGAGGGCGGGAAGATCCACCAAGAGACGCGGCTCTGGAACGTCGAGAAGGGCGAGACCGCCACGATGCGGAGCAAAGAGGAAGCGCACGACTATCGCTATTTCCCGGAGCCCGACCTCGTGCCGCTGAGCATCTCAGGGGAGTGGATCGAGGAGCTGCGCAAGACGGTGCCGGAGTTGCCGGCCGCCCGGCAGAAGCGGTTCGTGAGCGAATACGGTCTGCCAGAATACGATGCGGGTGTCCTCACGACTTCAAAGGGATTGGCAGACTACTTCGAGAGTTGCATGAGGTTATTCAACCAGCCGAAGACTGTGAGCAACTGGGTGATGGGGGAGTTGCTGGCCGAGCTGAATCGCAGCGGGACGGCAGTGGACCGGTCACCGGTGAGCCCCGAGCGCCTCGTGAGCCTGCTCAAGCTGGCGGACAACGGCACGATCAGCCTGAAGGTCGCGCGCGAAATCTTTCCGGATCTGTATGCCAGCGGCAAGACGCCGGAACAGATCGTCAAGGAGAAGGGCCTCACGCAGGTCTCCGATGAAGGCGCGCTGGAGAAGATCATTGATGATGTCATGGCGAAGAATTCGGCGCAGGTTGCGCAGTATCGAGGTGGGAAGGAGGCGGTGTTCGGCTTTTTCGTGGGGCAGGTGATGAAGGAGTCGGGGGGGAAGGCGAATCCGGGGAAGGTGAATGAGCTACTGAAGAGGAAGCTGGCGGGATGAGCGGGCATGTTGCTGTGGACAGGGGCAGCCTGGCTCCCCCTCGTGCTCGCGCACCGCGCACACAAGATCTATTTTGAATTTTCATCGAAGCAGGCGGTGCTCGGTGGACGCGCGCAGTAAGGGGCAGCCAGGCTGCCCAGTCCTCAAGGCGCTTCCTCTTCAGCCTGAGGGTGGAGGGTGGATAGAAGGGAAAGAGTCGGGTGGGACCCCGCCGCTCCGGCGAACGTCCGCTCCAAACTACATGCCACCTGCTAGCCGGATGATTCTTTCTTCTAAGAAAGTGGAGTGGTGAATGAGCCAGATACGGGAGATAAAGGCGCGGCAGATTTTGGACTCGCGGGGGAACCCAACCGTCGAGGCGGATGTGGTGCTGGAGACTGGCGCGCGGGGCAGGGCCTCAGTTCCTTCCGGCGCCTCCACGGGCGAAAAAGAAGCCATTGAGCTGCGGGACGAGGACAAGAAGCGCTGGTTGGGGAAGGGCGTGTCCAAGGCTGTGGCGAACGTCAACAAGACCATCGCGCCGAAGCTGCTGGGCATGGAGGCGTTCGATCAGCCTGCCGTGGATGGAGCGATGATCGCGCTGGACGGCACGAAGACCAAAGGCCGTCTCGGCGCCAATGCGATCCTGGCCGTGTCCCTGGCGGTGGCCCGCGCCGCCGCGGCGGAGGCCGGCCAGCCGCTCTATCGCTATCTCGGCGGCGCGAACGCGCGGGTACTTCCGGTGCCGATGATGAACATCATCAACGGCGGGGCGCATGCGGACAACCGGCTGGATCTCCAGGAGTTCATGATCATGCCGGTCGGGGCCAAACGGTTTAGCGACGCCCTCCGGATGGCGGCCGAGGTGTTTCACACGCTCAAGGCGCTGCTGAAAAAACGAGGGCTCACCACAGCGGTGGGTGATGAGGGCGGGTTTGCGCCGGACCTCCGCTCGAACGAGGAGGCGCTCGGTCTTATCGTGCAGGCGATCGAGGAAGCCGGCTATCGGCCGGGTCGGGACATCGCGCTGGCCCTCGATGCGGCCGCGAGCGAGTTCTACGAGAAGGGCCGCTATCTCCTTGAAGCCGAGAAGCAGCCGGAGCGGTCGTCCGAGGACATGATCCGGTACTACACGCGCCTGGTGGATCGCTACCCGATTCTCTCGATCGAGGACGGGCTGAGCGAGTCCGATTGGAAGGGCTGGAAGATGCTGACGGAGCGCCTGGGGGATCGGATTCAATTGGTCGGGGACGACATCTTCGTGACCAACGTGGCGATTTTTTCTGAAGGTATTCGCGAAGGGATCGCGAATTCGATTCTGATCAAGCTGAACCAGATCGGCACCTTGACCGAGACGTTGGAGGCGATCGAACTGGCGAAACGCTCTGGGTACACGGCGGTGGTGTCCCATCGGTCCGGTGAAACCGAGGACACCACGATCGCGGACGTGGCGGTCGCGCTGAATACCGGTCTGATCAAGACCGGCTCGTTGTCCCGGACGGACCGGGTCGCGAAGTACAACCAGCTCCTTCGGATCGAAGAAGAGTTGGGTGCCGAAGCCATCTATCGCGGGCGGGATGCGCTCCGCGTCACGCGTCTATAGCATGAGGAGCGTCGTCGCGTCATTGCGTGCGGGATTCCTGACTCTGTTCCGAGCAACGCAATCGACGCGAGAGTCGTACTGATGACGAGACGGAACCGTAGCCACAATGCTCTGCACCGGCGGCGGTGGACCTCCCGCGGGATCACACTGATCGTCGGACTCGCCATCGGGACGGTCTTGCTGGTCTCGTTCTTTTTTGACGAGATGGGTGTCCCCAAATATCTGGGGATGCTCAGGCATGCCCAGCAACTGGAAGGGGACATCCGCGAACTGGAGCGGACGAATGCCGAGCTTCAAACCGAGATCCAGAGGGTCCAGCACGATCCCGCGCGGATCGAGGAACTCGCCCGGGAGCGGCTGGGCTTCGTCCGGGAAGGCGAAACGGTGTATCAAATTGTCGAAGACACAAAGGATGGGGGGCGATAGGCTATGGGCTCTGCTGGCCGCTCTGGCCATTTGCCATACGCCATCAGCCATTAGCTCTTGAGGTTTTTATGAAGACCGGGACCGTTACCATCGTCGGGCGGCCGAACGTGGGAAAGTCCACGCTGCTGAACGCGCTTCTCAAGGAGAAGATCGCGATCATCTCGGACAAGCCGCAGACGACGCGCACCCGCATCCTGGGAGTCGTCCACCTCGCTGACGCGCAGATTGTCCTGCTGGATACTCCCGGCCTGCACCAGGCGAAGGACCGGCTGAACCAGCGGATGGTGCGAACCGCCGTGGAAACGATGCGGGAAGCGGACCTTCTTTACGTCATGGTGGAGGCGACCGCCGCTCCCGGTCCAGGCGATCGTTTCGTGATCGAACAGGTGCGGGAGGCGATCAGCGCAGGAGGCCGGCCCGCATTTCTTCTGATCAACAAGGTGGACCTGGTGAGCAAACCCCGGGTGCTGCCGCTGATCGAGTCGTACCGCACGATGATGGACTGGAACGAGGTCGTGCCGTTGTCGGCTCAGACCGGCCTCAACGTGGATCGGCTACTGGAGCTGACGGTGAAAGCCCTCCCGGAGGGCGACCCCGTGTACGGGGAGGATGTGGTGACGGATCAGTCGATGCGCACGCTGGCGGCCGAGATCATCCGCGAAAAAATACTCCAGAAAACCCGGGAGGAGGTCCCGTATTCGGTGGCTGTGGAGATTGACCGATTCGTCGAAGAAGGGAAGTTGGCGCGGATCGCCGCGACGGTGCTGGTGGAGAAAGAGTCCCAGAAAGCGATCGTCATCGGCAAACGCGGGGAGCGGCTCAAAGCGATCGGGACCTACGCGCGGATCGAGATGGAACGGCTGTTCGGGTTGAAGGTGTTTCTGGAACTCTGGGTCAAGGTGCGGCCGGCCTGGCGCCAGGACGAGCTGATGCTGACGGAACTGGGATACT
>WNEQ01000761.1_pt1 | contig 17011 bp, 20 predicted proteins | sample 5399971 | NCBI WGS metagenome assembly WNEQ01 (sample SAMN13153330, study PRJNA577476) | soil metagenome | isolation source: 20 cm grassland meadow soil 2 days after 1st rain plot 5 | place: USA:California | collected 2015-09-18
ATCTTCCTGTAACCGGTGTTGCGGATTCGACGTTGGGAAGGCGCTGGATCTGGGAAATGGTGCGTGCACGTTCTCCTTTACATTTGGCGAATATGTAGCCTGTCCGTTCATTTCTTGCCATTTTTTTTACCGTGAAACCCGATAGGTGATTAGCCTATTTCACTGAGAGCTTACCCTGGACGCCGATCGTCGGTGACTCCAACCGCTAGCTCATGGAAAAATCTGACTTGTCTGTCGGGCTAAATAGCTTTCACGTGGACACTTCAAGAGAAGCAGGGCCCATTCCTAACTAACCGTTTCCCGCAAACTATTCTTTTCTGGTAACTATTTTTTTCGCTAACCTTTTCTCAAGCATTCTTTTTCTAGCAACCCCCCCCGGGGTGGTCGATTTTCCCGCGCCTCGCCCTTCATGAAAACGCTCAGAATCCACGTTCGCCGGCCACTGCCTATCCTTCCTTCGTGGCCTAAACCGAGAGCCTAGCTTTCTCCTTCCTCGCGTGTTTTTCTAGATCGTTGGGACCCTGTAGTGGAAGAAGACCCAGAAGGACAGGACAATTCCCGCCAGAGATATTCCCAATAGCGCATAGTCGACAGGCTTGAACCGTAACTCGAAGAGCGAGGTCCGGCCCTCTTTTCCTGGGAAGCCGCGTGCCTCAAGCGCCTCAGCCAGTTCCAGGCTCCTTCTTATCGCAATCAACAGTAATGGAATGAGTATTGGAATGTAGTTCCTGACCCGCTTCAACAGGTTTCCCTTGTCCAGCTCCAGCCCCCTTGACCTCTGCGCGTCCACCACAGTCTGCGCGTCCACCGCCATAGTGGGCACAAGCCTCACGGCGGTTGTGAAGGTGAACGAGAGAGCGTTAGGATAGCCCAGCCAACGACGCGATAGCCAACGGATGAAGCCAACCTTGTCGATCGCTAGTCCAAGATCGTCCGGGGAGGTGGTCATGAAGAAGAAGCTGAAAGTCGTCATCAGCAATAGAAACCGGAGGGTCAACGCCACAGCGTTCGCTAAGGGTCCCGTGAAGAAATTCACGACAAAGATCAAAGCCGAAAGAAAAACACCGGCTCTGAGAGACTGAACCCACCTCCTCGCTACACGACCAATCAGAAGGAGCGGGACTTGCACCAGCAACAATCCCGCCAACAGGTAAATGTTAGTGAACAATAGGGAGGGCACGATGATCCCGATTACCAGCATGAACTTCGCCCTCGGGTCCAGCCGATGGACCGGTGTCTTGAGGCTTGAGAATTTGAATCCGTTAAGAACTCTGAGCGACACTAACCTTGGCCTCCGACAGTTTCTGTTCTAGAAGCATCTTTGCCCTGTGAACGTCAACCACATCCCTGGGAAAACCGAACTCGCCTAGTTGGCTGAACAGCTTGGCCATCTGAGGCTTAACCAGCGAGGCCTTCTCAATCAATCCATCATCAGACAGAATTTCGTCCGCTTGGCCCTGCGCGACAATCCTGCCCTTCGACATTAGGACGACCTTGGGGTTGCACTCTGCCACAAACTCCACATCGTGAGTCACCATAACAACGGCCTTGCCCTGGGAGTTGAGTTGCAGGATGAAGTTGCGTAGACGTTCTTTCTGCTGGTAGTCCTGCCCGATCGTAGGCTCATCCAAGATCAGATAATCAGGCTCCCAGGCCAAGACAGCTGCAAGGGCCACCCTCTTCCTCTCTCCGCCGCTCAACAGGAACGGTGACGTTTCGGCATAGTGAGCAAGATCAAGAGCTTCGAGAGTCCGCTCCACCTGTTTCACAACCACGCCCGGCTCGAAGCCGAAGTTCTTCAAGGCAAAACCAACCTCCTCCCTGACAGTTTCCGAGAACAGCAGATGATCAGGATTCTGAAACACAATCCCCACCTTTCTCGACAGCTGAGCAACGCTCTTCTTCGTAGTGTCATCTCCATCGACTGTCACCTTTCCGAGGCTCGGCCTCAGCAACCCATTCAACTGCTTAGCCAAAGTCGTCTTCCCGGCACCATTCTCGCCCATAATCGCCAGAAAGTCACCACTGTCGACCTTCAAGTCAACAGAGTCAAGCGCTTGCTGGCCAGAAGGATAAGTAAAGGAGACCTTCTCAACTTGGATCAGTTGCGAAGCCTCTCAGAAAGCATCTTCACAGCAGACTCTACGTGAGTTGGAAGACGTTCGGAGACCAGCCCATCTCTTCTCAACATTGACCACAGAAGGCTGACCTTGGGAAGACCAATCCCCAGCCCACTCAACCGGTCGAACTCGGCATCAAGAACATCCTCGACCCTTCCATCGGCCACAATCCTTCCGTGGTCCATAACGACGATCCGCTCGGCAAACCTGCCCACCAGATCCAACCGGTGCTCGACAACGATGACTGTGATCCCATTCTCTCTCCGAAGATTGTCCACGGCTCCCATCACCTCCTCGGCAGTCCGCGGATCCAAAAACGATGTAGGCTCGTCAAGAACGATCACGCTCGGCTTCATCGCCAGGACCCCAGCTAGGGCAACGCGCTGCTGCTGTCCCCCCGACAGCTCGTAGGGCGCGAGATCCTTGAGCGCAACCGTCCCGGCAGCCTCCATCGCCCAGTCTACTCGATCTCTGATCTCCTGCCTAGTTAGGCCAAGATTCTCCGGTCCAAAGGCCACATCTTTCTCAACCGTTAGGGCGAAAAGCTGGTTCTCAGGATTCTGGAAAACATAACCAACCTTACGCGAAAGCTCACTAGTTGTCTCATCATTGACGCTAACCCCATCGACCAGGAGTTCGCCGGACATCTCTCCAGGATGGAAGTTTGGTATGAGACCGTTCAAACACCGGCAAAGAGTAGTCTTCCCACAACCGCTGGGACCAGTAAGAAGAAGAAACTCTCCCTGACCTATGACGATGTTGATGTTATCGAGAGCTTTCGATGTTGAGCCGGCGTATTGAAAACCGAGGTCCTTGGCGGCAATTGTCCCCGCTTGAGTCTCAGCCAAATCTTCTACTCACTCTTGGGTTAGTACTCTATTATGGTACGATGAGTGTCCGCGCTATTTTAGGTCTGAAGCGGACCGACAGACTCTCTGAGACGATTCACACATGCAAGTAAGGCGTCGTCCACAGATCCGGCCGCGGTTAATCCTGCAGCCGTCGGATGCCCCCCTCCAACCCCTCCCAACAACTTCCCCAGAGGAATGGCCACATCTCGCGCCAAGTGTGTGCCCGTCCTCTCGTAGAACTCTTCTGTTGCCCTCATATTGACCCTAATCTTCTCCTTCACCTCTCCCGCAACAAACGCCACATGCGCACCCAAATTAAGAAAGCCCCGTGCGGCAGAAGACTGATACGAGCCTAGCTGCGATGTAACGACTATCCAATTTCCGAGCATTGTCACGCTCGAGCGCTCTGCCGCCCTTAAGCGAGCAACTCTTTCAGAACGATTCATGGGCGAGCTTAGCATCCCAGAGAGACGCCGCGGGTCAGCTCCAGCCTTCACGAGCTTAGCCGCAACTTCGAACGTTGACTCTCTCGCTAGCAGGAAATGCTTCGTTTCCACAAAAAGAGCCGCCATCAGAACAGTCGCCTCCACCCTTTCTGGTTCTACTTTAGAAGCTTCGAACAACCGGAAGACAACTTCCGCAGCGGCAGCTGCCGATTCGTCAACAATCATCTGACTTGCAAGTTTCACCGTATCAGGATGGGGATGATGATGGTCGACCACGATCAGACCGTGTTCCATCTTAAGCAGAGTGCCAGACCCTCGTCCCAGCTGGTCAAGGGAGTTCGTGTCAACAAGCACCGCCAAATCAGCGTCAACTGGGATCTTCTGATCGGGCGTCGAGATGCCAAGGTTCTCCATTAGCTGCCTCGTCGGAGCACTGATACCTTCAGGACACGATATTGTAATCTTGGTCCCTGGCGCGAGCTTGTGCAGGAGGGCCTGGAGGGCGAAAGCGGAACAGACTGCGTCGGGGTCTGCGTTCTGATGGCATAAGAGAACGATGTGCTCTGCCATGCGAGAAGAGGTTGACAGTGATCGCAGAAATCTTTTCCACGTAGTCTTCGTCTTGCTAGAAATGGTCGGCACGGGCCGGCTTTCAGTTAGCCGCTGCGCTTGCAGGCCGGAGCTTCTCCTGAAGCTTGGTTTGAAGCTCTTTCATTCTCTCCTTCGTCCGCTCCTCCTGTCTTCCCAACACGGTGATTCGCGTGCTTAGCAATTCCTTCCTTTCTCTCAGCTCTGAGAGAACAACCTGTCTCTCGGACTTCAGAAGGAGACTGCCCACGCTCTTGTAAACGGGAGTCTCATCGGTGATCTTCTCGAGCTCAGCGAGCGCTCTATCTGTCTCTGAAAGCTCTATCTCAAGCTGTTGCTTCTGTGATGATACTGCTTGCAGCGTCTGCTGTAACTGCTGTAATCGGGCTAGCTGTTCCTGCAGTTGTGGTGGAAGCTCAACTTCTTCGCTCAAGCCTGTTACGCGCCGCTCGATCGTTAAACCCGGCGCGTCCTATAAAAGGGTGCAACAACTTCGATCGCCCGCAGGCTCGCTGAGACGAATCGCAGAAACGAATTGGATGCGGCCCGTAATGCAACCAAGTCTTGAGCTTGAATGTGCATGATCAGGACGCGTCCGCGAGCGTCTAGTCTCGTTGAAGATCGGTAGCCAGGAGTGTGTTGAGTCTCAGGGGCTACTGACGAGACTATTGTCTTGGCCATCTTTGGCGAATCGAGGATTATAGATATCGTAATTTCTGATTCGTTAGGCGTCGTCGGCTGGCTGATTCGGCGGCTCAGCTTCGACGATTGGGGCTGGAAGCGGGTCTTCGATCGAGGCTTCCTCGGCTTTCTTTTCGACCTCAGGGGCCACTACCTTCTTTCGTCTAGTCCTCGTCTTCTTGATCTGGGGTGCCACTGTAACCGCGACCTTGGCGCCTGCGCGGAGGCTGTCGAGCTCGGTTGATAATCTCGAGGGGCTCATCAGACCCCTTGTGGCTCTGGCAGCGATTTCGCCGAGCTTGGTCCGCGGTGTGTAAGCTCCTCCAGCGAACTTGTATCCGCATTTCCTGCAGTGCCAAACACCGACGCTCCAGCGCTTGACGGTGCTGAACATGCATCTCGGACACTCGTGCTTTCCTCGAAGACCAGTGACTATCTCCACGTATTGTCTGCGGGTGACTGTTCCATATCGAGCGCTGAAGCCGCCTGCGAGCCCTATCTTCTTTCCCATCAGCCCTTCGCCGCTGCCAATATCTTCGCTCTATTCTCAGCGGACTTTTGCACTGCCAAGTGCGCCACCGTTTTCAGCTCGTCTTGGGTGAAACCCGATAAACCCCCCTTTTGCATCGCGCAAATGTTTCCGTTCTTCTCGATGGTGACTGTTAGCCTTGCGTTCATGACTTGCTCTTCTTCGAGGACTGGGTCTACGACGATTGTCTTGCCGACCTTGGCGAAGGTGACGGCAACAGGATGGTTATTGAGAGGCAGAGGATGAAGCCCAGGCTTGTACACCACCTCGTCACCCTTGAGCTCCGCCTTCAACAGCTTGGCGCTTGCAAGAGCGGCTAATGCTGCTATGGAGGCCGCATCTATGAGGTTGCCGTCGTGATCCAGGATGTAAATGTCCACGAAGACTACTTGGACTTTCTTTCCCTTCAAGAGGACAAGCGATTTCATGTCTACGGCCTTGGACTCTCTGATTCCTCTATCGATGACGCGTGCTAGTTCGATGGCTTGCTCGCTCGGGGGTCCTGTTTCGAATAATGGAGATGCTAGGGGACCGAGTTCGGCGTTCACAGTTAGGACTCCTTCGTCCGGTGTGTCCGGGAAGGGTGTTCCTGTTTCTACTTTGATGCCCACGAGAACTTTCGATTTGCCAAGGGATACTTGAGCCGAGCCGTTTGCTTTTTCAATTAGACCCACTTGTATCTGTAATGGCCTGTAGCTATCTGCTGTTCTATCATCTATCCTCTTCCCGTTTGCGACAAGATCGATTACAGTCTTTTGTTCGAGCTTGGCGACAGGCGGAAGCTGTGGAGTGAATGACACTAGGCTACTACCTCGGTTTCTTCTCTTTCCTCAGCCACTTCTTTGATCACTAGATATTTCTTCTTCAGTGCTTCTTGTTGCATGCTATGGATGGTCTTGCACGCGTCCAGAGCCATGGTGAGCCCTTTTTCGAACTCGTTGATTGTGAGTATTCCGTCCATCTGGAGAAGGGTCACCAGGTTTGCGTTGGGCACCCAAGCGACTGGAAGGTCTGCTTCACCGTACTTGTCTTCTGCATCTGATAGGTCAAGCGCCATGTGTCCTTGAATCTTGCCAACGGCGCAAGCGGCGACCAGCTCTCTCATAGGTATCCCCGCGTCTGCAAGCGCTAGGGATGCTGCTGTGATTCCAGCGCAGCGGGACCCCCCGTCCGACTGCAGGACCTCGATAAAGACGTCGATCGTTGTTCTGGGGTAGAGATCTGTCAGAACCACGGACTCCAAAGATTCCCTGATTACCTTGGAGAGTTCCATCTCTCGTCTGGAGGGCGCGGGATTCTTTCGTTCATCCACGGAGAATGGGGCCATTCGGTATCTACACCTCAAGACTGCGCGATCTGGAAGAGCGATGTGTTTCGGGTGTGCCTCTCTGGGGCCGTAGACGCCGACGAGAATCTTGTTCTTTCCCTGTTCAATGTAGGCGGATCCGTCGGCTTTGTCTAGAATCCCCACCTCTAGTTTTATGGGCCTCAGTTGGTCTAGCCGGCGACCGTCGATTCGGACGCCTTTATCGTCTATCAGTTTTTCAGGCTGTTTGGGTTCTGGCAACTTCTCCTACCACGTTTGATTTTGCGATCATTTCTCTTATCCTGTCTGTTAGTCCTCTTGTATGAGCCTCACGTTCGACCATGTATATGGATTCTACTGCGACCCGCTCGTTCTCGGGAGACTTGCCCCAGACCATGACCACCCCGTTCTGGCCTACAGTTATCTGGCAACCTGTTTCTCTCTTCAGCATGCTGATCATTGAGCCTTTCCTTCCGATAAGACGGGGTATCTTGGCAGCAGATATCTCTACCACCCTTCCAGTAGAGATCTTGCCTAGTCCAGGACCCTTCACGGTAAGGAGAGGGTCCCTGGTTCTATCGAACGCCAGAACTTGCGACAATACCATGTCTCCGACATCGAATGACTCGGAGAGATCTCTTCGCCGGGGTCCTCTAGGACCCGGAGTCTCGGACGCGGGGAGCATTGCTTCGTACGGGGCCCGTATGTCTACTGTCCACCCTGATAGTCCCACGTCCACGATTCGGCCGCCGACAAGATCTCCTACTCGAGGGAAGTATCCACCCTTGAGAGGAACGACAGTGACCCTGTTGCCATCGACTTCAAAGATTCCTATACAGGCGGAAAATATCCGGGTTCCCACCTTGAACGAGTTGTCGCCGAGCAGGTGGTCTCCTTCGGCAAGGAGCTCGCCAGGCGCGACCACTTGTTTGGGTTCTGCTACGATTACCAAAGTGTTCTCACTCTAGTTGAGGACCTTCATCTGAATAGTTCCCTGTGTCATCTTGCTAACCCTGTCCGTGAACGACCCATACATGCCTGCAGGCATCTCTATAACTGCTACTAGAGCACCGTCAGGCTGCCACTCTTCGCGGGTGACCGTCCCGAAGCTTTTGAACGCGTTGTAGGCTCGAGCAGCGTGTTCTGGGAACACTTTTACCGCTATTCGCATCTGTTCCATCTTGATCGGAAGGACCGGTCTGAGGTCTTCTATGACCTGTTTGGCTTGCTCCTCAGCGCTCTTGTAGGGGTCGATTGAGATACGAATCTGTTCGAGGGCCTGCTCGATCCTTAGCGGCGGATGTGGTGCCCCGCTTCTAGGGTCGATAGCGTTCCGTGAAATTATGGAGATTATTTGGCGCCTCTTCTCGTCAATCAGTTGACGACGCTGCTCGGTTGTGAGCTGAAGCTCGCCACTCTTCATTATTTCCTCCGCGACTTTTACCGCATCGGTGGTGCCGAAGTTCTTTTGCAATTTCTCTTCCGAAGCTCTCGTTCCTTTGCCTGAGTCTGAGTATACCTCTTCGATCATTAGGACTTGAGAGATCGAGATCGGTTTTCCAAGCTTGTAGTCGAGGGCTGGTTGTGGTCTTACTAGTATCTCAAAACGGTCTTGGCCCTTGGATAGGCGTGCTGTTGTGAACTTGTCACTCATTTGCCAGCCGGTGCCTTTTTACCAGCATCCAGCTTTCGGAGGTACTTGTCGACCTCTTCAACGGGGAGTTTCTGGAATTTGCCCGTCTCCCTCGGGATAACTGCGATTCGTATCTTTTGAGGTTCAGCCTTCCCTTCCAGGACTTTGGTCATGCATTTCAACCCAAGCAACAACGCTTCATCCATTGTCAGATTATCTCTGTACTCCGCCTCAAGTATCTCATTAGCCGCATCACCGCCAGCACCTATTGCCCAAGCTCGGTATGCGAAGAACGCCCCGCTAGGATCCGTCCAGAACAGCCGGCTTCCCTTCTTGTCAACTCCTCCAAACAGCATTGAAATCCCAAAGGGCCGCACACCAGCGTGTTGGGTGTAAAGCTGCTTTATTTCTCCGATGCGCCGAGTCAGGATCTCGATGTCGATCGGTTCGTCGTACATCAGCTTGTTACTTTGAGCGTATATCCTTGCCTGGTCTACGAGAATATGAGCGTCGCAGCTTAGCCCTGCGACCGCAGTTCCTACGTGATCATCTATTTGGAATATCTTCCACATGAACGATAGATCTTGAAGCTTAGAACCCGCTCGCTCTTCGGCAGCGAGAACGACACCTTCAGGTGAGGCGATACCGAGGACGGTTGCGCCTCGCTTCACTGTCTCGCTTGCATATTCAACTTGGAACAGTCTCCCGTCTGGAGAGAACACGGTAATGGCTCGGTCGTATGCTCCGGGTACGGCAAACATGGACAAACTTTTGCACCTAGCTGAAATCGCGGTGACGAGGGTGAGTGCGTACTAAAACCTTTCTCAATGGGATCATCCACGTCGGGCTATGTTTTGGGGTCGGCCCGTCGCTGAGGACATCATCCTTTTGGTCAAGCTGGGACTGGCTTCGTCATTCCCCAAACGCACTTATTGGCTCTTGAATAAGAGGATGTGGGTCCAAACATCTACAACAAGTCTAACCCTGAATTTCTTCCAACATTCTCCGAATATTGTCCACGAATTCGTTACGCTTTGATGGGTCAGTCCCGAATGAGATTTCGATTTTGACGGGGTCGGTATTTTCCAGGCGTATTCGCCCCTTTAGAGCCGCTTGTTTGTCGATCCGAAGGAACATTGTGCCCGTGCTATCGATCCTCGAAGCCAAGCTAGAATATACCTCGGTCTTGTCGAATTGGGATAGGCCGCTCCATATGTTCTTAAGAAATACTTCTGCATTCGTTGCATTTCTTATCATTAGTACAGAAGTTGCGATTTCATTACCGTGATGGCCCTTCGCTCGGGTCATGGTGAACCCCAATGAAGTCCCACCGAGGAAAAGGTTTCGTATGACTCGCGCGACCTTCTCGGGGTCTTCGGTCGCATGGGTAATGGTTGAAATTTTTACAGAGAAGGCCTTTGCAGGCGAGTTCATTTGAGTTGACCGATAAGGTCTATCGCTCGCGCGTTAAAATACCATAACCTGCTGATTTGTCCAAGTCTTGTCAGAGGCGTTTCGTTTCAAGCAAGTGCTCGTCGTCAGATTGGACCTGGACATGGGGCGGGGAAAAGCGGTGGTCCAATGTGCGCACGCGGCAGTGTCTGCCGCAGAAGAAGCTCGCAATCACCTGCATAACTGGTGGAAGTCCTGGATGCAGGAAGGACAACTCACGGTGGCAGTAAAAGTGCCGGACCTCGATAGCGTATTGGATCTTGAGCGCAAGGGTAGGTCCAAAGGCATTCCGGTCCACCTGGTGAGAGATCGGGGGCTGACGCAAGTTCCCCCTGGAACGATTACCTGTTTGGGACTCGGCCCGGCTCCTGCGGATATCGTCGACTCTCTAACTGGGAACCTGGCCCTTCTTTGACCGAAGGCCCTCCGGTAGATCGCCGTGTTTCATTGAAACGATCTCGAACCTTCGCTTTGCGTCCATCACGTAATCTGTGAACTCCAGGTCTGCCGTCTCTCTGAATGTGGAACCTATTCTCTGAAACAGCTTCTTCAAGATCAATCGCTCGATTACTCTGGATGCGCTGCCCAAGGCCTTTCTAAGCCCAGCTGAGAATTCGTCAACCTTGTCAGGTATCTGCTCGCGGTCAAGAGAGTGAATTGTCACAAGGTATTGATAGACGGCTTGCTTGGGCTCGTTTCCAAGAACGGATAATCCCTCGTCAACGCAATCGAGGAGCACTTCGCTGAACTGTTGCGATCTGCTCAATTGGAAACTCCTCCCTGCGAGCCTTGATGCTCGTCTTCGAACGTGGGTCTCTCATCCTCAAACCCTGAGTATCCTGTGCTCTGTGTGCGAACTAGTCTGAAGCCATTCATGTCGTACCTAGCTTGCGATCTGAAAAGACCTCGTATTCCGTTTAGAGACCTTTCGTCTAGGGCTGTGAAGTTGATCAGCACAAGGGTTGAAGCAGACTCCGACTCAGACATCTCCACAATGGACGACAACACACCGTAGCCTTTTTCGAATCCTTGGAACAGAATCAAGTCTGTGAATACATCGAAGACCATCCCGACCAGACGGCCAGGATTTGCCTGTAATAGCTTATCAACTGCATCGAGGAGTAGAGATGTATCTCTCTCTGGTAAGAGGACGTGTTCTTCCGAGATTTTTGAAGGCGTAGATGTCTTTGTGCTGAAAGTAAACATGTGCAGGTTGTGCTGCCCCCTGAACTGTCTGAATGTTGGACTTCCCATGCTGGTGAATATTGCGATTGGTTCTACATTTGCCTGGAATTCCCGTGCGAATTTTTGCACCACATCTTCATAGTTGCTTGTAGGATCGTATTCTAGGAGAATTCGACTCTTCGACAATCCTTGATGCTTGGTGTTGAGGAACTTGGAAAAGCTGTCCTGCTGGAGGGCAAGGTCCCGAACTCGAGCCTTCGGGTTCGCGTCTCGCAAGGCATCAAGTGTGCCCGATTGCGCCTCCTCAACATTCAGCGCCCATATACGCGGTTTTCGTCTGGGACCCGGAAGATTGTCGAGCGATCTAACCTTCGATATCATGAAGTTGCATTGATCTAGGCTCAATTCTCCGAGATCAATCAGTTCTCTCTTGGACCTGTGAAATCCTGGAGGAACGGTAAGATCGTTTGATGCGTCGCCTGTTGCAAAATCAATGGACTGAATCGTCATTTGCGGACCCTTTGCGTGCGAGTGATCAGTTGCGGTTCCCTTTAGGATTGCTCTGTAAAAGGGGACTTCTGATTTGATAACATAAAAGACCAATTCTTGTCCTGTTGCGATTCCGTCGTCCACGAACCTTTCGACGAGTCTTTTCCTGTCGGATTCAGTGTTGTACAATACCACCGTATCTTCTTCCGAGCTCGAGCTAACTGCTTGGAAGATCATCTCCCCTCCGATGACAATTCTACTCAAAATAGTGGGTTCTCTGAGCGCAAAGGAGACGAGGACGAACAACACGCCGTCCGCTAAGCTAACGAAACTCTTCACTAAACTCGCGTAAGCTCCTGTAAGGGCTTCTTGAAAGAAAGTGATGATGCCGAAGCATGCCCAGCAGATACTGATTAGCCTAATCGAGCTCGAAGCCTTCGGATCCTGCACCCGTCTCGATTGCTTGTAGAAGGAGAATACAGGAAGTGCGATGAACGAGGCCAACAGTAATGAGCCGACCAGTATGTACCAGTCTTGGTAGGAAAAGTAGTAGATCGTCTCCCCATTCGTCATTAGATTATTCACATTGAAGGGTTGCCAAATCAGAGCGGCCGTTGCCCAGCCAATGGAGATGACAAGAAACGCGACTAGAGCTCTGGGCGGCCTCCCTAGGAATTTGGTAAGTTCTGTGAATCCTCCCTTTCCCTCGCTCTCCCTCAAGAGATAACTTGCCAGAGCGATTGAAATCGCAGTCAAGACGATGAAGATAGTGTCTAGATAGGGGTTGGGAGGTTTGTTAAGAATGTCTGAGGCGGTCGCATCAGAGAGGAATAGAATGAAGCCAACATTTGCCGCAATAATGAAGAAGACCGAGTCTAGAAAGTAGGTCTTCTTGGCTCGTATTGTGAAGACCAAGGCTATGCAGGAGGCGCTGAGCGCTAAGAGGTCCAAGATCTGATGGACTAATTTTCATCGCCTCACTCGTCTTTCGCCATGACTTCTTTCGGCGATTCATCCTTCCTCATCTCGTATACGAGCCTGACAGAGTCTTGGTTTTCGTTCAAACTTAGTTGGAAGTGAGAGGACGCCGCTACGCCTAGAAGCCTTGCTATGTCCACGGGGATCAGCAAGTAAAGGCTGTCTCTGAGCTTGACAGGCTTGACCTTAAGCGGCACGACAAGTCAACTTAGCCACCGCAAAGTGGCCGTTTGGCTTGAGATTGGCGTAACCCTACTAGTAGTGACTGGGTTACAATTGCAAGTCGTCTATTGATTCTTCGTTGCCCGATAGGCCCGTCCAGCCAAAGTGTTCCTTCAGGAGTTCTGCCGCTTGCTGCGAGTCGTTTGCTTCGATTACAGAGATTCTGTAGAGGGCTGCCAGTTTCTTGGCTTTCTCGCTTAGTCTCGGAATCGCCACGAGGATTGTTTGAGTGGGACTTACGTCAAACACCTTTGCGTAGAGGGATGCTATGGGTGTTTCCTCGATTTCTCGTTCGCTCGCCACCACGTCAAGCACAACAAGTTCTAAAGAACCCTTCGTGGCAATGGCGTCAAATCTGTGGAGGGCTCCGGAACGGCCTGCAATCTGACCGGGCATCTCGACTTTGTATTGGAAATCCTCGAGGGTGGCGCCGATTGGTTTCATTACTAGAAAGGTCCGTTTGAATTCTTCCTCGGCGTCCGCGCTTATGCGATAGCTGTATACGTTGACGAACCCCGTGTCTTTGATGGTGAATATGTGCCCGCAACTTCTACATCTATGAATCGGGCTTGGAAGATCAGACCTTTTGCCGCACTGTGAACACTGAAACCATGCTCCTAGCTTCTGATAGTCTACGCCAGCTTCAATCAGTTCCTTGTTACACTTGGGGCAGTACAGACCGCCTTCGATTAGGAAGTTGTCCACGCTGTCTATGGTTCCACATGCTGTATGTTCAAGGAGAGTCTTCCGTTCTATGTCGATGGAGTTGCAGTTGGGACAGACGTAATCATTGCTGACGTTTGCGGACAAGCAGCTCGGGCAAACAAGGATCTTTTCATGGAATTTGCGTTTGAATATTCCAACATCCCAAAGCTTCTCGACAAGCTGCTTTGCGGCGGTCGTATCACCATCAACGACCTCTTCGACTTCAGGGTACCTAGCAGTTTGGCTGAGATCAAAACTTGGCACGAGTTCTACAATTTCCCCTTTGACAAACCGACCCAGAAGTAGTTGAACCCCCTGATCCTGGTATAGGGTAATCCTATCTTTGGATGTCATTCCTGTTGCCCTAGACTTCTCCGAGGTACCTGAGGTTATTCGTAGGCGAGACAGGTTCAGCCGGATATTCGGGAGTTGTACCTTGTTCGCGAGGTTGGACGTATCAGAACGCATATGGTTTGCGAGTCGGTTCAACCCATTTTGAAGACTTATGCCTGATGCTCCGGGCAATCCGAACGCTAGTTCTAGAACTCCGACCGGAATCCCGGGCCTGGACAAGTTGCTCACTGGAGGATTGCCTAAGAGCAGGACAATTCTGCTCTGCGGGGGGCCTGGGACGGGCAAGACCATACTGTCCTCTCAGTATCTCGTCAATGGGATCTTGGACTACGAGGAGAGTGGCGTCTACGTCAGCTTGGACGAAAATAAGCAGCATGTATTCGAGGAAATGCTTGATTTCGGTTGGGACTTCGCGGACCTTGAGAACAACAAGAAGCTGATATTTCTGGAGGCTTCACCGATCAGGTATCTTCCAGCCGAGATAAAGGTTGGAAAATTGACCGTCGGCCGAAAGGAGTTCTCCATGGCAACTTTGATTGAGATGATTAAAACGAGTGTCCGCGAGATCGGGGCCAAGAGAATAGTTGTCGATCCTGTAACAACTTTGGTTTTTCAGTACGAAGGGTTGGCTGCCCAACGAAACGCGTTGGTCGAGCTTATGGAGGCGCTAGCAGACACGGGCGCGACGTGTCTCATCACAACTGAGCTTCGAAGGCCCGGCTTCGAGAGGAGCATCGATTACGAAGAGTATCTCGCCCATGGGGTCATACTGCTACAACAATTGCAGGTTGGAAAGTCTCTACTGCGCGTGATCCAGATTGAGAAAATGCGCAAGACTGCTTTGGACAACCAGCCGCGGCCTTACCGAATAACGGATACGGGAATCGAAGTCTTTCCACGCGAAAGCGTGCTGTGACCAGACTAAACTGGCTTCTTCACTCGGGATTCTTCGTAAGGGACTATCAACCCCATTGAAGTGTCTCGATTATAGGGCGTCCATGTGGTTATGTGTTGGACACCTTTCATTTTCGAGACCCTTATGAAACGTGCTAATCCGTCCTTCGTATCTTCGACTTTCATTTCAATAACGCCATCGACCTTGTCTTGTATTGCTGCGATAATTGCTGGGTGAAATGCCTTCCTCGAAAGTGATGTCACGCAGCTGGCTCGGTTGCTCCTTACCTTTGCAATCAAGGTATGTAGAAAGTCGAATGAGGGTCTTACACCGCTTCTTTGGATGAGAGTAGTAAGGGAGTCCATCGCTAATAGTACATTGGTCGATTCGCGGGCTTCTGAGAGAGCCTTTGTCATTACGATACTTAGATCGGAGAGACGTTGGGGGTCTTCGCTGTATTGTTCCTGGCTTCTTACACCCACGAGGAACGAATAGCAGTCTATGAATACGAGTTTTCTTCTCCCTTCGACTTCATAGTCTCTTGGGTTGACTCCCATCAATTTCATGGATTCTCGGATGCTGTCGGGAAAATCATCTAGGGTTGCGTAGACGACGTTTCTGCCTTTCTTCAAGGCCTCCACGACCAGCTGGATAAGTAAGGTTGTCTTTCCTGTTGCGGGGTCTCCCATGACTATCACCATGGACGACGAAGGATAGCCATCGGGCAAGAGGGAGTCGATCATCACGACTCCGGTTAGATCTCTGTTCGAGGAGGTTGAGGTCTCTTCAAAGGATCCTACCGACACGAGTCTCTGGGAGATTTCTTTCTGCAACTCTTGATCTCTGTCCTTGCTGAAGGAGATGACTCGCACCTCCTGAAGCAAACCTAGCTCGACAAGGTCTGAGACGTCCCGTTCGATTTCCTTGGGCTTACGCCTAATCTTGGCGGCGATTCCTTCTACCGTGTCGGTGGAGTCGGGGTTGTCGTGGAAGTACATCAACAGTTCGGCTTTAGTTTCGGACCCAATCAGCTTCTCAAGGAGGTCGGTTCTAGCGGGGGGCATTGTGTTGTTGCTGTCCGTTCTGGCAAGACCACAAGAGAGCTGTGTGATGCCTGCTTATCCTAGGTTTATCGTATTTTGTCGGGGGGGATTGGGGTTGGTGCTAGGGAGAACCCGTCTCTTGTTATGTAGTAGTCGTATCCTTCTAGCCGGTGCTCAGTGCCTCTCATCTTTGGGATGTAGACTCTTCTGCGGACTCTTGAGTTGTCGAAACTTGCGTCCAAGATTACTAGACCGTCTCCGAGGAACTCTTCGAAGTTGGTTCCAAGTTGCTGTTTGCCCCATGGAACCTCGCTTATCATTAGTGTTGTACAGTTCGCGGCTTCTAGGAATTTGACCATTATGTGAAGGAAGCTTCTAGCTTCGGCGTTGCTTTCGAAGGCTGTCATGAGTGCTGAGAGAGAGTCGAATACAAGCCTCTTTGCGTTGGTGCTGTGCAATGCTTCCAGAACTGTTTCAAGAGCCGTACTGACGCCGGCTTTCATGGTCGATTGGAGAGAGACAAGGCGCAATTTGCCTTCGTTTTCGAGGCGGTTTAGGTCCCATCCGAATCTCAGACCGTTTCGTTTCAGCTTCTCGCCGCTCTCTATGACTGATGCATAGACACCGTTTTCCCCGCATCGGGTGGCTCCATGGTAGAGGAACTGCAGTCCGAGAGTGGTCTTGCCTGTTCCTGGCTGGCCGGCTACGATGACGCAGTCGCCTCGTCGAAGTCCGCCTTCGATGATCTTGTCCAGGCTGGGAACCCCTGTGGGAACTCTATCGTCTGATTCTTGAACGCTTGGGGCGATTGCCCTTCTGACTTCCATTATGGCTCCTCCAGGGACCAGAGTTTGACTGGTCCTACTTGTCGAAAGGCTACCTTCTTTTTTGCGCGGAGGACATGCAAGTATTTTGATGCGGTCGATCTGTTCACTCTTAGATCTTTTGCGATTTCGCTGATCGAACTGTTCGGCTTGTCTCCCAGTGAACTGATTATCCTCTCTTCAATAACCTCGAGCAACGTGCCATTCGTGGAATTGTTGATGTTCAACAATGACTTCCGGGTCAAATCAGCACTAGTGCTAATCATAAGTCGGATGTTACCTTTGAACCGTCTTCAAAGTCACCCCGAAGCCGCTAAAAGCAAGCTTCGCTCGAGATGCGTTGAATGGATAGAGTTACGATCCTGAAACTTGGAGGGTCTGCAATTACTGACAAGGCTAAGGACTGCACTCCTGATATTCCCGTGATTCGACACGCCGCTGATCAGCTTGCAGACTACCGGCTTCATCTCGTTCTGATTCATGGCGGAGGTTCTTACGCGCATCCCTTTGTCACTAGGTCTGGTGTAGGTGGAGGTCTCCGGGATCGATCTCAGCTTCGTTCCATTTCAGAGACTGAGTTCTATCTGGGCCAGCTTACGAGGATAATTTACGCGTCCCTGCTGTTGAGAAATATGAATCCTGTTCCGCTTCATCCGATGAGTTTCGCGACTCTTGACAAGGGAGAAGTGAAGAAGTTCCTGTTAGATCCG
>WNEQ01000764.1_pt1 | contig 16982 bp, 17 predicted proteins | sample 5399971 | NCBI WGS metagenome assembly WNEQ01 (sample SAMN13153330, study PRJNA577476) | soil metagenome | isolation source: 20 cm grassland meadow soil 2 days after 1st rain plot 5 | place: USA:California | collected 2015-09-18
AGGCAAAAAGCGGGCGATCCACCGGAGCAAAAAGAAGAAGCGATGAGCAAGGAAAAAATTTCCTCGTGGATGGAATCGGCCTGAGTTCCTCGCTCGAATATAACGAATCCTAAAGTGACGAGGATGGCGGCGCCGAACTTCGCATGCTGCGCAAGTTCCAGCGCGGCAACTGAAGCGCAAACCGGTCTTCCTCACATTTACAATCACAATGTCGAGGAGGCCGAGGTTGAAGTTTTTGGCGAATCCGGACGAGGATCGTCCGGGGACCAGTGACTCCCGCGTCGCGACGGGTCACACAGACGGCGGATGAAGAAAAAACGGAAATGAAAACACGAAATCGATTCCAAAAGATTGGAACGAGGCTCGAGTAAAACAGTGCTTGAACATTACGAAAACCAAACTGAACCTTCCGGCCGCCGGGCCGCGCGCGTGCTAAATCCAAGTCCAGCGATTCTCGCACGGATCGCGGCTGAAGGGGGACGCGCCCTCCTTCGAGCAATTCCCATTTGCTCGCAACAGACAGGTCAGGAAGGTAGGATGGCTCTACAGAGGTTCTATGGTCCTTACGATTGAACTCGACCAAGAAGAAGACGGCCGCTGGATAGCTGAAGTTATCGACATTCCTGGCGCCCTTGCTTACGGTGCGACGCTCGAACAAGCCAAGGCAAAGGCTCAAGCTATCGCATTGCGAGTGCTTGCTGACCAGCTTGAGAATGGTGAGACGACAGGCGATCTTTCAAACATCTCTTTCGCGGCAGCGTGAGCAAAAAAGGCCCAGCACCAAAGGCAGACAAGTCCTGGCAGCGTTACTGCGTATCGGCTGGACGATTAAGCGTCAGGTCGGCTCACATCAGCTCTTGGAAAAGGCAGGCTGGTCGGACTTCGTTTTCGCGTTTCACGACCGCGAGGAGATCGGCCCGAAGATGCTCTCAAGAATCGCCAAGAAAACTGGGTTACGTCCAGAGGATCTTTAGAATCCTCGGGCGCAGCCGGTGCAGCTGACGATCGGCAAGAAGCCTCATCGAATAGCTGATGTTTTCTCGCTGGCGAGCCAAGCCGCGTATTCCCACAAATCCCCCCAACCGCCGCTTTGCCCTGCAGCCGCGAACCGGCAGGGATCGCCCATACGGTACGTTTCAGCCGGACCGCGAACGGCGGGCCTTCACACAGTTGCCGTCATGAACGGTGAGTAGATTTCGATCCGTCCCCGTGTCACGCTTGCCCTTTTGTGATCAATCGTATTCGATTCGAGCGTTTGATTCTCCCCGTGGCGCTGCTTGCTTTCCTGGCCACCGACTCCTGCTTCACGCTTATTGAAGACGAGGTCACGATCGTGAATGCCGCTCAGTCGCCGGCGCGCGAGACGATACGGCAGTTCGTAAGCGGCAGTGGACAGCACGAACATCCACCCCTTTCGGACATCCTCTTACACTTGCGCTCAGAGGTTGGCGGGTCGCAGAGCGTTCACGCTTTTGCTTTGTTTGGGATCGCGACGCATTCATGTTTCGGCACCGTTTATGCAGTTCATGGGTGAGTTTCGAGGCTAGCTCGGTCGGGACCCACCGCAACCAACGGGTCAAAGGGTTGTGTTTTTTAATCGAAGCGGTTACCGTAGCGGTATGAGCGTCGTGGAGCTGATCAAACAGCTCAAAGCATTGCCTGCTCGAGAACGGGAAAAGGTATTCTTGGCGATCCTCGCGTTGGATCAAGAATCTCCGGCTCCGCGGGTGACAAAGCGGGTGAAGTGGCCCGACATCGAGGCGCGCGCCAAACGAATATTTGGTGATCGTGTGTTGCCGAATTTAGTTCTGCTAGAACGCGAGGAAAACCCGTTCTGAAATCCCGCCAGTACGCAGACAGCAGCTTTTTGGTCTCATGTTACATCGCAGACATCAATACGCCACAGGCCAAAGCGTACCTGGTCCAGACTGGAGCACCCCTGTACCTCACACCCTTGCATGCATTAGAAGTGCGAAATGCATTTAAGCTCGGAATCTTTCGCAAGTTGCTGTCGAGTGCTGAGGCGGCAGCCGCGTGGAGAAATGTCCAGAAAGACATGCGTAGCGGAAGATTGGTCAGAACGGCAGTCAAATGGCCTTCCGTTCTGCGCCTGGCGGCGCGCTTGAGCGAACAACATTCCTGTTTCGCAACGCCATCGACGGCGCCCGCACTCGCTACGTTCCCGGTCTGGTGTTGGCGGAACTCGACTACTTCCTGCGTGATGAGCGGCCGGCGATGCGAATCTTCATGGAGGACATTGCGCGTGGCGCGTTCACCTATGCACCACCTGCGCTGGATCAACTTCCGCGGGCGATGAAAATTGATGGACGGTCTATCCCACCGATCCGGACCTACCGTGATATGTTGAATTGCGTCTTCCGCCGCGATTTTTAGGACCATCCCGCTGGTTCCACCGCTGGAAGAGCCTGTCGCCGCCGCTGTCGCCGGAAACCCTGAAGTGATGTTGAAGGATTCCACGCATCCGGTCGAGGATCCACAGAAGGCGCAGTTGCTGGGAATACCGGCGAAGAGCCAATGCGTGCCCGTGCTTTGTCCGGAATTGTAGATTTCCGTAAGCGGCGAGGCCCCCTCGGTACCCGTCCCGTGCGACAGCGAGTTCCCATCGTTCGTACTGGACATGACTCCAGAGGCGAGGTGAATGCTGAGCGGCCTCGTCTCTCAGCGGTCCGCTCCGGCCGCTTGTTAGGGTGTTGGGCCTTGAGCTCAAGGTAGTCCTCGAGTTCGGCCGCATCGCCCGACTTCTGACCAGTCATGTCCCTCCACCAATGCCGCCCAAAAACGGCGCCTGTCGATTCCGGTCGATTGAAAAGGGATGTGCGCGCCGTTTGGGGCTGATCGTGAAGCCCGTTATGCCGATGGACGAGACATTTCGCGTACTGTAAAGTCCGTGGATGGCGCTTGAATTCGAGTGGGATCCGCAAAAAGCCGAAAGCGACCTGAATCATCCGCGCCCGACGAGCGACCCGCGCTGAACGGAAGAACTATGAAGAAACAAAGTAGGAGAAGACGGTCCGAAGAAAAGGATACGCTGCGTCCAGAATACGACTTCAGCAAAGGTGTCAGGGGCAAGCACGCCACGAAATACGCAGCGGGTACGAACGTCGTCGTCCTTCAACCGGATGTGGCACGCGACTTTCGAACCGCCAAAGAGGTGAACGAAACATTGCGGGCCGTTTCCAAAATGCTTCAGCAACATCGGAAGCGCAGTGGCCGCAAGACGGTATGACACGGGCGTGCAGCCACCGGCGCACAAAACGCGCCGCGGCTGATGCCCAGGCCGTTAGACCGGACCGAACGTTGACGATACACACTCGTTGTGTATCGTGCGCATATAAGCATTAATCTCAATTCCATGAGCAAACGCATTAACATCGTCTTGCCTACGGCGACTATCCAGACCATTGACCGTTTCGCCAAAAAAGGGCTGCGCAGCAAGTTCATCAAGACCGCCGTGGAGCACTACGTCGAAAGCCGAAGCAGAGAAGCCTTACGAGCCCAATTGGAACGCGCGGCAGTGCGAGACCGGGATCTGGACCGGCAAATTGCGGACGAGTGGTTTGCTGTGGATCAAGAAGCATGGCAAGAACTCGACGCAGAAAGACCGAAGCGAAGTTCCCGAAGCGCGGCAAAGTCTACCTTACGGCGCTCGACCCGAAGCTAGGGAACGAGATTCAAAAAAGCCGCCCCGCACTCATCATTCAGAATGATGTTTCCAATAGGTTGACGCACATCACAATCGTGGCACCGATAACTTCAACGGTGCGTTTTCCGCTCAACCCGGTTCATCTCCTCTTATCCGCAGACCAGAGTACCGGTTTGTCGGTTGTGTCAGTCGCCCTGCTCAATCAGATCCGCGCGCGTGCTAAATCCAAGTCCAGCGATTCTCGCACGGATCGCGGCTGAAGGGCGACGCGCCCTTCTACGAGCAAATCCCGTTTGCTCGTGATTGGACGCGCTCTTCCACGAGCAATTCCCATTTGCTCATGATTGGACGCGTTCTTCCATGAGCAATTCCCATTTGCTCATGATTGGACGCGCTCTTCTACGAGCAATTCCCATTTGCTCATGATTGGACGCGCTCTTCTACGAGCAAATCCCACTTGCTCATGATTGGACGCGTTCTTCCATGAGCAAATCCCACTTGCTCATGATTGGACGCGTTCTTCCATGAGCAAATCCCACTTGCTCATGATTGGGCGCGCTCTTCTACGAGCAAATCCCGTTTGCTCATGATTGGGCGCGCCCTCCTACGAGCAAATCCCATTTGCTCGCAATTGAACGCGCCCTCCTTCGATTAAGTCCCGTTTGCTTGTGATTGGACGCGCCCCCTTCAAGCAAATCCCATTTGTTTGCAATTGAACACGTCGCCGTCAATTCCAACGGAAGTAGCAGACCGCAGGCAGATCACCGGGCTGGTGTTCAGAATCCTAATCCGAAGTGCAGCCCAAACGTGACGGGATTAGTCGCGATGCCGTTGGTTGGGCGGTTAAAACGGACCGGCACCACTCCTTCGACAAAGAACGCCTTGAAGTAGCTGCCCTCGATCGGCCAACTGTGGTTCACCAGAGGCGTGAAACCCCATTGCGGAGAATTGACGTCGAACGCGGCGCGTATTCCTGCGCCGAAGCTGTGCCCGACGGCCCACACAAGCCCCGGATGCACGGTGAAGTTTACCTGACGCGGAGTATCTTGCACTCCGGGAACCATTTCCAGGTCGAAGGCCATCCGCCCTTTTCCTTTGAAAGTGACTCCAAGCGGAAAGCCGATGGAAAAGTTATCCGATATATTGGTCGTTCTGCCTCCGGCATGTGTGACCAATGGCAGCACAAACCCAATGTGACCACCTAAGGTGGTTTGAGCTTCTGCAGCCGGAACATTAGCAAGCAGCAACGCTACCGCGGCAACCCCCAGCACGGTCAAAGTAGTAATCTCGGTACGGAGTTTTTGGACTATCAACGTTATTTCTCCTTTCAGCATTCACATGTTGTCGCTGCGTAGTATAGCTTGTCCCTTTGTGTACAGGGAGTAGGCATTTAGTGTTTGTCCCTTTGCGTACAGGGAGTAGGCCCTTCGACGTAGCCCAAAAAGAGTAGTGAATGCGAGGTATTTAGGTTTGATGCTGAATTTTCTATATTTCGTTGATCCACTTGGGCCTGTTTGGAATTGCTACCAGTTTCTGTGGCGGCAAAAACTAGTTAGCCCTCTAGCAGGGTGCTGAGAAAGGCCCTAACGACGAACGTATGCGCCGTAGGCGCGGTCTATGACCGCGCGGATTTCGTTTTAGGAAAGGTGCGCGGTCATAGACCGCGCCTACAGTTGCTCCGATCGACTTTTTCAGCAGCCTGCTAGTTCTATTCAGACGCGAGTGGGACTTTTTGATCGCTTATAAGGAAGGGTGGCGTTGCCGGCAAGAGTCCCAAACGGGCTCGTCCGTGCGCAGAATGGCGCAAGGGTGGGCGCTTTCGATTCTTGTCCGTGGTGAGCTCCAGAGTCGCTCGATGCTTGGCGCCTCGACACCTTTATCGGGTCCCTTCCCCGCGAGAGAGAATCCAAAATGAGAATACGCGTGCTGCTCGGAGCATGGTTTGTGTGCATAGGACTGTCCTTGCTGTTGTTTCTTCTGAAGACGGTGGGAGAGGAGTCCTCAGGCTCGAAGGCAGATCATAGCGATGAACAGCTCGCAGCAAATTTCTCTCCCGAAGCCGCTGCTGTTTTTCATAAGCGCTGCGGCGCCTGCCACACTTACGGAAAAGGAGTGAAGGTAGGTCCCGATCTGAAGGGTGTGACCGAGAGGCGGAAACGGAACTGGCTGCGCAAGTTCGTTTACGCGTCCTCCGCAATGATCAAATCCGGAGATCCCACTGCAACTGCTCTCTTCGCTGAGTTCAAGCAGCAGCGGATGCCGGACTGGACAGATCTTTCGGACAAGCAAATCGACGGCATTCTCGACTACATCTCGATTGGCGGGCCGGACATAAAACCGATCGATGAGTACGATGCAGTTACAGCAACGCCCACAGACATCGAAACAGGCCGGCGATTATTCAATGGCGAAACACGGCTGAAATACGGCGCTCCTGCGTGCGCGACCTGCCATGCCGTTCGCGACGACATGCGGGGCGGCAGCCTCGGCCCGGATCTGACAGGCGTCTACTTCCGTTACCAGGACAAAGCGCTTACCGCGTTCCTAAGACAACGATGTTCAGAGTGGAAAACCGGCGCATTCACCAGCGAGTACCTCACCCCAAAAGAGTCGTTTGCTGTGAAAGCATTCTTGCGCAACATCGCCTTGCAGAACCGGGCTTCGGTTCCTTCTGCTGAAGCAGGCGGGAGCAGACGGTAGCCTATGAGAATCGACTTTCTTTACGGGGTTTTTCCTTACGTCGCTGTGGGACTTCTCGCGGCGGGGACCATCATTCGCTGCCTCTTGTTGAGAAACCAGAGTGCAACTGTATCTGCGGAGATTTCACAGGCTTGGCTTGTTTTCGGAACCGGCCGCTTGTGGCAGATCAGCGTCCTGTTGCTGATTTGCGGTCACCTGATTGTGGTCACCACGCCGCAAATCATCCTTCTATGGAACGTCAATCGCCTTCGGCTGTACGTGTTGGAAGCGGCCGCTTTTGGGGTTGGTTTATCAGCGTTGGCGGGCTGGCTGGCGCTGATGTGGCGAAATCTTAAACGGCGCACTAGTCCGTCGCTCGCGGAACTCTTAGACACGGTGTTGCTTGCGTTGGCGTTCATCGGGATTGTTTCGGGCATGTTGTGCGGACTGCTTTATCGGTGGGGGTCTTCCTGGGGAGCAATGATCTTGACTCCCTACTTTGTCTCACTCTTGAACGGAAGGCCGGCCGTTAGCTTCGTTCTCCAGATGCCTTTTTTGGTGCAGCTGCATGTCTTCACGTTGTTCGCGGCCGTAGCCGTCATTCCGGCCACGCGGTTGGGCGCGGCGATAGCGGGCGCCGTGCGAGCCACCATGACTTGGGCCTGCAAGCCGCTGTCGGTTTCACGCTGCGCGATCGCGGCGTGGGTCCGTAAGCACAGCCTGGCGTCCCTGTTCTGGCCGGAGGAAGACTGATCCATGAGGATGCGGCTTATAGCGCTTGCGTTTGTGGGTTTGGGAATCGCGGGTGGGGCGGCGGCATTGGAACTATCGCGCGTCGGCATCAACCAGGGCTATTCGCCGAAACAGCCGATTGACTTTCCTCATCAGGTCCACGCGGGAGACAACAAGATCGCGTGTCTCTACTGCCATTATGCGGCGCGCACCAGCCGTCACGCCGGGATTCCGCCGGCCAGTGTATGCATGGGCTGCCATAACATCCTGGAAAAGCAAACGGCCGAAATCGAAAAGCTGAAGGAATCAGTGCAGCAAGAGCGGCCGATTCGTTGGGTCCAGGTGCACAAACTTCCCGACTTTGTCTATTTCAATCACAGCCAGCACGTTCTTTCCGGTGTGCAATGCCAGAATTGTCACGGACCAATCGAGAGCATGGACCGGGTGCGGCAGGTTGCGCCGCTGACGATGGGCTGGTGTCTCGATTGCCACCGGGAGCACGCCAAATTGCCGACCCGCAATTTCCAGCGCGCCATGCTGAGCATTTCTCAAAAGCCGCCGCCCGCAGCCGGACTGGACTGCGCGAACTGTCACTACTGAAGTAGGACGCTGCTAGATCTCGTGTCGACCCTTGGAGGAATGCCATGAAACAGCGCTGTCGTTCGGAGCAAGAGGAGAAGCTTGTCCAGATTGGCGAACCAGCCACTTCGACTTACTGGAAGAGCCTCGAAGAGCGGCGCAATGGTCCGCACTTTACCGCAGAATTCCCCGGAGGACTTCCTCAGCTCAATGGAGCGGGAGCGGGTGAACCTACCCGCCGCGGCTTCCTGGGGATGATGGGTTTCAGTTTAGCTGCGGTGGGTCTGTCGGGATGCCGCGGACCTGTTCAGAACGCCATTCCACTTTTGGTGGGATCGGACGACATCACTCCCGGTGTTGCCAACTACTATGCGACTACATGCCGGGGTTGCGCCTCTTCGTGCAGCTTGGTGGTCAAGCAACGGGATGGAAGGCCCATTAAAATCGAAGGTAATGCGGAGTCGACTCTTTTCGGCAATGGAACCTGCGCCACCGGCCAGGCAACTGTGCTTTCTCTTTACGATGACGCGCGTTTCCGCGGTCCTGTCTGGCGCGGCCAGCCTGCGAAATGGGATGAACTGGATCAACGAGTCCTTGATTCTTTGGTCGAAGCCCGGGCTGGGCACCGCAAAGTGGCCCTGCTCTCCTCAACTATCAATAGTCCTTCAACGCTAAGGATCATCGCTCAGTTCAGTCAGCAGCATCCCAATTTCACCCATGTCATGTACGACCCGGCATCCTACAGTGGGATTCGTGCGGCGAATGCCAGTTCGTTTGGACGGGCCGTTATTCCCCATTACGCATTCGACAAAGCGCGCGTGATTGTCGGTTTGGAAGCAGACTTTCTGGGGACGTGGCTCTCACCGGTGGAATTTGCCCGTCAATACGCGGCGGCGCGAAGACCAGAAGGGAGTCCCTCCCTCCACGTTCAATTCGAATCAGGTCTTTCGGTGACTGGAAGTAACGCCGATGTGCGGATACCTATTGCTCCCTCCGAGCTTGGGGCGATTGCGGTAGCGTTGCTGCGGCGGGTCGCCCGTAAGGCGGGTGTGACTGGTGTATCGGAAGGCAAGGAATTCTTCTCCGATGCCCAGAAGCTGGATGCAGTTGCAGATGAGCTTTGGAAGCATCGCGGAGAATCGCTGGTGGTGAGTGGCGTCAATGATGTATCGATACAAACCGTAGTCAACGCCCTCAACTGGTTTCTCGGAAACATCGGGAAGACAGTCGACTTGACCCAACCATCACTCCAGCGCACCGGGGACGACAGCGCAATGGCCGAACTGGTCGAGGCGATGAACCGCGGCGAAATCCACACTCTCATTGTGTACGGCGTGAACCCGGCTTACGATTATTCGGACTCACAGCACTTTCTCGAGGGTCTGGACAAAGTGTCCCTTTCGGTCTCGCTCTCGGACCGGCCGGACGAAACCAGCTCGCGTGTGCATGCGATTTGTCCCGACCATCACTTCCTGGAGGCCTGGGGCGACGCAGAACCGGTGGCGTCTGTTTTCAGTCTGGCGCAACCGTTGATCGCGCCGCTGTTTGAGACGCGGGCGGCGCAGGAAACCCTGCTGCGCTGGGCAGGCGACCCGGAACCCAACTACTACACCTACATTCGGGAGTTCTGGCGCAAGAACCTGTATCCCCTGCAAAAGACATTCGATAGTTTTGACGCGTTTTGGGACCGATCCCTGCAGGATGGTGTTGCGGTCATCCCATCTGGAACCGTCGCTCATTTACCTCGTCTCCAGGGCGATTGGACGGAGGCCGCGCAGACCATCCTGCAAGGAGAGGAACAAGCCGCTCGCAATGACGATCGTTACGAGCTCCATTTCTACGAAAGTGTGGCGCTGCGTGACGGACGTCATGCGAATAATCCCTGGCTGCAGGAGCTTCCAGATCCCATCAGCAAAGTCACCTGGGGGAACTACGCCGCTGTCGCCCCGGCTCTCGCGAACAGACTCGGCCTGAGCGAGGGCGAGGTCGTGCGGCTGAAAACTGCGAGAGGGCAAATCGAGCTGCCTGTCTTTATTCAGCCAGGCCAGCATGCTCGCACCATTTCCATTGCCGTCGGCTATGGCCGGACGCTGGTTGGCAAAGCTGGACGGAATGTCGGCGTCAACGTGTTTCCATTGACCTCGATGGCGGCGGGACTGCGGACCTATTCCATTCGAGACGTCGCTCTGGAAAAGACAGGCAAGACGGATCTGCTTGCCGGCACTCAATCCCATTTCTCCATGGAAGGCCGGCCCATCGTTCTTGAAACCACGCTCAAAGAGCTGAAGCAAGGTGGTGAGACCGGCGAAAACAAAAAAGCATTGCCCACACTGTGGGCGGAACAGCTTCATGGAGAACACTCCTGGGGCATGTCGATCGACATGAACGCATGCACCGGCTGCTCCGCATGTGTGGTCGCCTGCCAGGCGGAGAACAATGTGCCGGTAGTCGGCAAAGATCAGGTGCAGCGCCAACGCGTCATGCACTGGATACGCATTGACCAGTACTACAGCGGTCCGGAAGACAATCCGGTGAGCGTTCACCAACCCATGATGTGCCAGCACTGCCAGAACGCGCCCTGCGAAACCGTGTGCCCAGTGTTGGCGACCACGACCAGTTCTGAAGGATTGAACCAGCAGGTGTACAACCGGTGCATCGGCACGCGCTACTGCGCCAACAACTGCCCGTACAAGGTGCGGCGTTTCAATTGGTACAACTACACGGACAATCCAGATTTTGATTTCAACATGGCCAGCCCGTTGGGGAGGATGGTGCTGAATCCCGATGTGGTGGTGCGCTCGCGCGGCGTGATGGAGAAGTGCAGCCTGTGCGTGCAGCGGATCCAACTTGCCAAGAACCTGGCGCTTCAGGGCAAGCGTGAAGTAGCGGAAGCCGATATTCAAACGGCCTGCCAACAAGCTTGTCCGACTCAAGCCATCGTCTTCGGCGATCTCAAAGACCCCAATAGCCGAGTTTCGAAGCTACGACAGGACCCGCGTCACTATGAAGTGCTGGAGGACCTTGGCGTGCGCCCTAACGTTGGGTACTTGAAGAAGGTCCGTAACCCGATGTCCAACGTGTAAAGGAGGTCCATGAGCGCTGTCAGAGCCATACACGGCCCGGTAAAGATAGTCCCAAGCGAAAGCCAGGTGCTACCGGAAACTCGATTGGTTGAGGGCCGGCCTACTCTTCATGAGATCACAAGTGGCATTGCGCACCCGCTTGAATCACGTCCGGGAAAAGCCTGGTGGATTTGCCTGGCTCTTGCTGTGGCAGCGTTACTCAATCTTGGAGGAATGGTTGCCTACCTGGTGGGCAAGGGCGTTGGAATATGGGGACTCAACAACAGCGTCGGCTGGGCTTTTGACATCACGAATTTTGTATTCTGGGTCGGTATTGGACACGCTGGCACTCTGATCTCCGCCATCCTGCTGTTGTTCCGCCAGCAATGGAGAACTTCCATCAACCGCTCCGCAGAAGCGATGACCATTTTTGCCGTCATGTGCGCCGGCATGTTTCCGGCCATCCACATGGGCCGGCCTTGGGATGCGTTCTTTATCTTCCCGTATCCGAATCAACGTGGTCCGCTGTGGATTAACTTCCGTTCGCCTTTAGTGTGGGATGTGTTCGCCATCAGCACTTATCTGACGATTTCTCTGGTCTTCTGGTATTTGGGAATGATTCCGGACTTAGCCACTATGCGCGACCGGACGAAGGACCCGGTCAAAAAGTTCATCTTCCGAATTCTCAGCCTGGGCTGGAACGGATCGCATCGCACCTGGAGCCGCTATGAGGTTGTCAGCTTGATTCTGGCCGGATTGGCCACGCCTTTGGTTCTCTCTGTACATTCCGTCGTCAGCATGGACTTCGCGACTTCAGTGATTCCTGGTTGGCACACCACGATTTTTCCTCCGTACTTTGTGGCGGGGGCCATTTATTCCGGTTTCGGTATGGTGTTGATGCTGCTGATTCTCACGCGGCAGACCATGCACCTCCAACGCTATATCACCCTAGTGCACCTGGACAAAATGGCCAAGGTCACGCTGCTGACCGGTATGATCGTGAGCTACGCCTACATGACGGAGTTTTTCAATGCCTGGTACGGTGGCAACCTATACGAACGCTATCACTTCATCAATCGTGCAACCGGGCCTTACGCGTGGTGCTTCTATTTCATGGTTCTTTGCAACGTGGTAACACCGCAGATCCTGTGGTTCAAGAAAGCCCGCACTAACGTCGCGCTCCTCTTCATTGTTTCCATTCTCGTGAACATCGGAATGTGGTTTGAGCGCTTCGTGATCATCGTTGTCTCGCTTCACCGCACCTTCCTGCCGTCCGCATGGGGCATGTTCTATCCCACCAAGTACGACGTCGGGATCCTGATAGGCAGCTTTGGGCTGTTCTTCACCTGCTTCCTGATTTTTATCCGCGTGCTGCCGATGATTGCCATGTGGGAAATCAAAGGCGTCGTCGCTCACAGCGAGCACGAGAGGGCGCTCGGTAGCGATGCGGCTGCGAGGGCGGTGGCCGGTGACTAATACGGGAAATACGTTTGTGGTCGCGACCTTCTCGGATCCTGAGGCTTTACTGCGGGGGGTTAAGGCTCTGCGTGCAGAGGATTTTCGTGTGTGGGACGTTTACGCGCCCTATCCAATTCACGGCTTGGACGACGCTATGGGCGTCCGGCGTAGCCGTCTGCCGTGGATAACATTCCTAGCCGGCCTTGGAGCAATGACTGGCGCGTTGGCTCTCCAGTTCTACACCAACATTTGGGACTGGTCTTTGAATGTCGGCGGCAAGCCGGACAACTCCACGCTGGCATTTGTTCCCGTCACCTTTGAGCTCACTGTGTTGATCGGAGGCCTGTCCACAGTAGCCGCCTTCCTTTTCAGAACGCGATTGTTTCCGGGCAAAACCGAAAGGCTGGCTGCTGAAGGCATCACTGACGACAAGTTCGCGCTCGTGCTGAGGAAACGCACCGCCGATGTAGCGCGGGCCATGAAGATACTGGAGGTCAGCGGTGCTGAGACCATCGAGCAGAAAGCGATGGAGTTATGAAGCAACTGATTTTCGCAGGCGCCCTGCTTTTCCCCGTTATGGCCTTGGTGGGCTGCACTTCCAGCTTTCAGCAACGGGCTTACGAATACATGCCGGATATGGTGCGCGACCCCGCATACAAGGCGTTTGCTCCAAATACGGTCACCCGCGATGGTCTCACTCTGCAAAGGCCCGTGGCCGGAGCCATTCCACGAGGCTACACTCCATTTCACTATGGTCGTGGAGAAGACGAAGCCGCACGCGCAGGAAGAGACTTACATAATCCCTTCCGTCCTACGGTCCAAACGCTCGAAGAAGGCAAAGCGCTGTTTCAGATCTACTGCATGTTGTGTCATGGCGAACAAGGTCACGGCGATGGTCCTATTGCGGGCAAGATTCCTCCGCCGCCCTCTTACCTTTCCGGCCGCGTCCTCGACTTTCCCCAGGGACGGATCTTTCATGTGGTAACCGTGGGAGCCGGCAAGATGCCCTCCTATGCAGCCCAACTTAGCCCCGACGAGCGCTGGAAGATTGTGACCTATGTGCACACGTCTCTGCAGGGACTTGGAGATCAACGACCGGTTGCAATGGGAGGGAAGCAGTGAGCGGCGAGTCGAGCTTCCACACTTCATCTCGCAGCCGTCTTGTGGCCTTCTGCCTGGTTGCCTTGGCGGCAGTGACAGCCACTTACGGTTGGGTGGCCGCGCCGGAACGTACCTGGCCGAACCTTCTTCTGGACGGCTTCTACATGGCCTCTCTTGGGGTTTCAGCGTTGTTCTTTCTCGCGGTGCAGCGTGTCGCAGGCGCCCGTTGGTCCGCCAGTCTGCGAAGGGTCCCTGAAGCTTTCCTGCCGGTCATACCTGTAGCGGCAGTCTTGTTGATGCTGCTGTTTTTCGGGCGGCACATCCTATTTCCGTGGACGCGGCCCGGCATATTTGCGGATGCGCCGGCAATTGCCGGAAAAATGCGCTATCTCAATCCTCCGTGGGTTTTCGGGCGCATGGCGGTTACGTTGGCCGTGTGGATATTCTTCGCATGGCTATTCCGGCGGACATCGCTTGCACAGGACCGTGATCCAAACCAGAGCCTGACCATCCATCATCGCCTTTCCCGCTATTCTGTTTTTTTCATACCTGTATTCGCGCTCACCTTCACGCTGGCTACTTTTGATTGGCTGCTCTCGCTTGATTTGCAATGGTCCAGCTCCATGTTCGCCTTCTACGTATTCTCCGGAACATTTCTGCAGGGAATCGCCGCGGTGACCCTGGCGGTTGTGTTTCTGAAGACGCGCGGGGTCCTGGCAAGCGCAGTCAGCAGGGGCCAACTACACGATCTGGGAAAGATGCTGTTCGCATTCAGTATGTTCTGGGCCTACATCTGGACGTGCCAGTATCTGCTCGTCTGGTACAGCAACATACCGGAAGAGGTTACGCACTATCTGAAACGCACCAGTGGACCGTGGCTTTACCTGTTTGCGCTGAACCTGGTCTTGAACTGGGTTATTCCTTTTGCCGCGCTGCTCTCGATCCGCGCCAAGTGCACGCCGGGAGTCCTCAAAGTCGTCTGCGTAACGGTGTTGTCAGGTCATTGGCTCGATTTGTATTTACTGATCATGCCGGCCGTGTGGGATACGCCGAGAATAGGTTTGTTCGAAGCCGTAATCGCCGCCGGTTATGCCGCGCTGGTTTACATAGTATTCACGCGGGAGCTCAATAAGGCTCCGCTTGTGCCACTGCATGACCCGGTGCTCGCTTATGACGCAGCGCGACATGTTTTTCTTGCCGGTATCCATAAGTCGTAGTTCGAGAGTAAGATCATGATAAACGGAAACGTACTGAAACTTCTCACATTGATAATGACGCCTGTGGTAGCTGCCACAATCGTCTACTTGCAGCCGGACGAAAGCGGGCGCAAAGACATTCCTAACCGGCTCCCTGAAGCCGCGCCCTACGTTCTTGCGGAAGCCCAGGTCTTGGCTCCTCCCTACAATGAGCATTGGGAGCAGGAAAACAGTCCGGGACAATGCCAGACCTGCCATCGCAAAATCTTTGATGAATGGAACGGCTCGATGATGTCCAACGCGTGGCGGGACCCGGCGTGGCGCGCGGCTTTTCTGCTCCTGGCACGTGCAACCTCGGCCCACGGTGAATGCGATACTCCGGAACCGCCCGACAGCACACGCAAAGCCATGCATAACCCCTTCGCGAACAAAAGTGAGTGCAGTTCCACATTCGATCTGGGCACGCACAAGTACACGCTCTCCCGTCCCGGTTCGCTGCTGGACTTCTTCTGTTCCAGATGCCACATGCCCACGGATTACATCGACAATGTTCCACTTCGGAACGTCAAATTCGATCCCCGCACCGGCCTGGAAACGGCGACGGGTGACATGAATTTCAACCCCACATCCGACAACGGTACCGGCATCGCGTTTGCTACTCTTGATTCGCAGTTTCGCAACACGGAATCGGGAAAGAGCGGGATCATCTGCGCTTTCTGCCATACCTACGCCGAGACTCGTGATACCCCATTCCATAATTACCCCAGCTCCACCAGCCCGTATAAGCCCGCAACGGAATCGAAGCTTCGGTCGGATTTGCTACCTCCTGGAGAGCAGGACACGTTTAAAGTGCCGGACCCCGCACGGCAAAATCTTGGTTACAGCGTCGGGGCTGGGTCCTTTCGCCTTTCCCCCCACGCGATCGTGACCTCTGAAAGGTTTGGGCCCCTGGCTGCGACTGTCCCGCCTACACCCGCTGACACATACACCAGCCAGATCTTCGGTAAGACGATCGCGTTCGGGCGCATGGATCCTGCAAAACACAAGGGCTACCACCAGACCATGTTTTTGCACGCGGAAATGTGCGCGGCTTGCCACGATGTGACCAACGCGCTGCCGATCAAGAATTCAATCGGGAAATGGGTCGGCGGCTTCCCTATCGAGCGCACTTATACGGAGTGGGCCAACAGTGCATACGCTGACCGTCCCGGCAACGCAAGCTTCGATCCTCGATTTAAGCGCGATTGCCAGAGCTGCCACATGCAGCAGGACTACGGCCAGCCCGGTACGGCGCAAACGCTGTATAAGGACGGCAAGCCATTGCCGCCCCCGGTGGATCGCGTGGCCGATGACGGCGGCTCACTACATCCGTTCTTTACTCATCACTTCGTCGGCGGCAATGCCTATATACCTAAGCTGATCGGCAAAGATATTGATTCCGGCGGAAACGTTTCTCCGTACCCTGAGCTTTCCGCTTTCAGTTTCTCTTCCGCCGACCCGAAGAGCGTGTACTCCAGGGGATTCTGGACAAATCTGGAGCGTCGCGGGGCGTACTCTCAACATGCACGTCTGGCCTGGGAGCGCCTGCGCCATGTCCTCAGCATGGATGTGCGGGGGCCGGCCAGCACTGAAGCAGGTGTAAAGGTTCCGGTCGAGATCACGGTGGCCAACACCGGCAGCGGGCACAACTTCCCGACCGGATTTCCCGAAGGCCGCACCGCCTGGCTTGCGCTCCACGCATACGATCTGGCCACGGGCAAGGAACTGCCTATCTACGACAACGTCTGGCACCGCACCTCTGTGGGAGTGGGCAATCTGACCACCGAAGAAATGGTTGATCCCAACTTTCCCGGTTGCAACTGGAGGATACCGGCCGGATCTGCCGATCCGTATTCGGTGCAATTCAAGGCAGTCGCGACCCTGGGCGATGGCTGCCCCACGTTGGATCTGCCCTATGCCACGCCGCTGAATATGGTCACCGACAAAAGAGGCCTGCCCCTCGATAAAGATGGCCGCGTCATTGATCCATCAAATCCCGGGTTGCCCGTATTCAAGGACGCGAATAACAATGGCGATCTTTTTGACGATTCCTTTCTCACCGACACGCGCATCAAGCCACGAGGCCGCCCTGAGAACCAGCAGAAGATCGATCGCTACTCGGTCCTGCCTCCGCCTGGCACGGCAGGCCCGATCGCAGTGAGTGCGGCGGTTTATTACCAGTCCTTTGAGGCCATCGTTGCGCTGAAGTTTCTTGGGAACATGGCCGACGTCAACAATAACTTCATTCTTGAGCCATGCGTGCTCGGCGGCCTTTGCGACCGGCGCAGGCCCACGAGCGAACCGCCTGTAGTCGAGGGCGCCCCGCCGGTTCCCATAGTGGTGCGCAACTTTGTGATTCCGGTTCAGGGCGCCTTGACGGATACGACGCGGCCGCAGATGGGCGCTTATCCGCAGCCGGGCGCCGGTTCGGTCTCTCAAGACGTGGTACCGAAAGTGTTTTTATCCGAGCCA
>WNEQ01000780.1_pt1 | contig 16904 bp, 16 predicted proteins | sample 5399971 | NCBI WGS metagenome assembly WNEQ01 (sample SAMN13153330, study PRJNA577476) | soil metagenome | isolation source: 20 cm grassland meadow soil 2 days after 1st rain plot 5 | place: USA:California | collected 2015-09-18
ACTCCACTCGTGACGGCGATGGCTTCACGTCGTTCATGACCACGTGCCGTTCCGACCTGTCTTGTGAGATAATAGCTGCATGCTGCTGAAGCGGTTGCTGGTCGGTCTCCCTCTCAAGACGAAGCAGGCGGTCCACGAGAGGTTACCCAAGCGTCTTGCCCTGGCCGTCTTCGCCTCCGACCCCCTTTCCTCAGTCGCCTACGCGACGGAGGAAATCCTGCTGGTTCTGGTGCTGGCAGGGTCCGCCGTAGTGTTCTGGTCCGTCCCGGTCAGCCTCACGATCATCCTGCTCCTGACCATCCTCACCATATCCTACCGCCAAATCATCTATGAGTATCCCGAAGGCGGCGGCGCCTACACCGTGGCCAAATCCAATCTGGGCCAGTTGCCCGGTTTAACGGCCGCCGCCGCGCTCATGATTGATTATGTCCTCACGGTCGCGGTCAGTGTGGCTGCCGGCGTGGCGGCATTGACCTCAGCGGCGCCGGCCCTGTTTCCACACCGTGTAGCCCTGGGACTCCTGGCGATTGTCATGATCGTCGTCATCAATCTCAGAGGCGTCCGCGAATCGGGTCGCATCTTTGCGACGCCCACCTATCTGTTCGTCGGCACGATTTTGCTGATGGTGGGAGTCGGACTGGTGCAGATTCTAACCGGGCAGTCCTTCCGGGCGGAGCCGAGACAAGTCCCGGCAGTCGAAAGCCTGACGCTGTTCCTGCTCCTCCGCGCCTTCTCCTCCGGTTGCACGGCGCTCACCGGCGTCGAGACGATTTCTAACGGCGTGACAGCCTTCAAGCGTCCGGAGTCCAAGAACGCCGGGATGACCATGGCCGGCATGGCCGCGATCCTGGGCACCATGTTCCTCGGCATCAGCGTCCTGGCTTACCACTTCGGGATCCTTCCCAGGGAAGACGAAACGGTGGTTTCCCAGATCGCCCGGGCCATCTTCGGTGAGGGCCCTTTGTACTACCTCGTCCAGGTCACCACGATGCTGATCCTGATCCTGGCCGCCAACAGCGCCTTCGCCGGATTTCCCCGTCTGGCTTCGATCCTGGCCCGAGACAGCTACATGCCGCATCAAATGGCTCTTCTGGGCGATCGGCTCGTCTTTTCCAACGGGGTCATCATCCTGGGCCTTTTTTCATGCGCCCTGATTGTCCTGTTCCATGGGAACACGCATGCGCTCATCCCGCTGTATGCCGTCGGCGTCTTCTTGTCCTTCACGCTCTCGCAGGCCGGCATGGTCCGGCGCTGGATGACCAAGCGAGGTCGGCACTGGCGGAAAAAGCTCGTCGTCAACGGCATGGGCGCCGTGGCCACCGGGCTCGCCACCCTGATCATCGCGACTACGAAATTCGTGCACGGCGCCTGGATCGTCGTGGTCCTGCTCCCCCTGCTCATCCTGTGGTTCCGTTCCATCCACGCTCATTACATCGCGGTCGCGGAACAGGTAGCCTTGGAGCGGGATCACCGTCCTCCTTTGCCGAGGCGGAACACCGTCGTTGTTCCCATCAGCGGGGTGAATCGCGCCGTGATTCGGGCGGTGGATTACGCGCGCGGCCGTTCCGCGGACGTCCGAGCCGTGTTGGTTGACGTGGATCCGGAAGAGACGGCCCGCATTCAAATCCAGTGGGCCCAATGGGGGTGCGGCGTCGACCTGGTAGTGCTGCCGTCCCCCTACCGCTCGGTGGTTGGATCGCTGCTGGACTACATTGAAGAGCTGCTTGAGAAAGACCACAACGGCTGGGTGACGGTCGTCATCCCGGAGATCCTGCCGGCCCGGTGGTGGCAGAATATCCTACACAACCAGCGGGCGCTCATACTCAAGGCGGCCTTGCTGTTCAAGGATCGGGTGATTCTCACCGACGTCCCGTTCCACCTCGAACGGTAACGTTCAGTGCAACATTTAAAATGCAAAATGAAAAATAGCGTTCTCACATTTTTCATTTTTAATTTTGCATTGTTCATTGCGCTGCTCGCCGGGCCGGCGTTTGCCTTCAAGATCGTCGAGCCGGCCGAGAACAGCGTCTTGAAATCGGGCAAGACCGTCGCGGTCAAGGTGGATCTGGGGCGGGACGCCGGCATCGTGAAGGTCCGGTACTATTGGTATCCGGAAAATGCGGACACCCTCGTAGAGCAGGAGGCATCGGAGCCCGCCGGGGGCAGCGGCCAGAACCGGATCGCGGATGAGAGGTTCTTTCAGAAGGATACCGTGACGGGCGGCGCCATCGTCGCCGTGGCGTCGCTGATCTCGACCGCGGACGCCGCTCCACCATTCGGCGGCGGGCTCAAGGTGCCCCAAGAGGCGATCGGGCCCATGCGACTCCTTGCGATCGCCGACATTTCGCGTGGCCGGTTCGGCACCCGGTCGGTGTTCGACGAGGTCATCGTCAACGTGGAGCCGGAGGCCGAGCTGACCTCCATTGATTTCGAAACTGACAAACCCCTGTACCTCGGGCGGCGTGGACAGGAGGCCACCTATGGCCAGGTGGATTCGCCCGGCAAGATCTTCGACTTGCCGGTTGTCGGCCAGTTCGCCGACGGCGTCGTCCGTCCCCTGACCTCGCCGAGAACCGGGACCACTTACAAATCCTCCAACGAGAGAGTGATCATGGCGCTGCCCTCGGGGATGCTGCAGCTCGTGGGGAACGGCAAGATGACCCTCACGGTGACCAATCGGGGGAAGGAAGCCTCGCTGGACGTGACGGTCGAAGTCGGCCAGGAACCGAACCAGCCGCCGATCGCGGATGCCGGCCCCAACCGGACCGTGAAGGCCGGCACGAAGGTCAAACTGAGCGGCCTCAAGAGCCGAGACCCGGAAGGCGAAGCGCTCTTCTATCAGTGGAGTCAAATCCGCGGCAGCAAGATCGCCCTCCTAGACTTGAACATGCCGGAGGCGTCGTTCCTTGCCCCGCAGGTGTCCGAGAAGCGGCTCTATCGGTTCAAGCTGCGGGTCACGGATAAGAAGGGGGCGGATAGCTTGCCGGCGTTTGTCGACGTGTACGTGGAACCGTAGGGGCGCGAGGTGGCTCGATGGTGCCAGTGCTCATACATGGCGCACTCAGAAAAGAGGTGGCCAGGTGACCGGGCAGCCTCACGTGCTCGCGCGTCGCGCACTCAAGACTTCATTATTCCGGGCCAAGGTGGATAGAGTGCTCGCCGGACGCGCGCAATCTGAGGCTGCCCAGCCACCTGTCCCCTCGCGAGTGTTATGGGACGGGTGGTAATGAGAAGTAGCCTGGACGCCGGCCTTTGGGGGGAGATAAGGTGAGGAAAAGGGTGCCCCCGCCCTTTTCCTCACTCGGAACGCAACCTCGCGATCAGAATGGGAGCGAAAATGGCGACAGGCTGGTTTTCCCACAAGTTTACCCTCGTACAGGTCCATACGTTTCCTGCCGATGCCGCTTGAGCTCTCGGCCATATGTTGGCCGCAAGAGGGATCGCTTGACCGGGCCGATTACTGTGGTTTGCCGATGTGGCTTCGCAGCCACTTAGTGAGCTCCTCTTTGCGCACCTCTCCTGCCGCAACTCGGCGCGTGATGGCTTCAAGCTCTTGCGGGGGCGGCAAGCGTGTGACATTGTTGAGACGGAGGAAAGCAAGGGCGGCCATCACCGCCGCGCGTTTGTTGCCATCCACAAAGGGGTGGTTTTGGGCGATGTGAAACAAATAAGCTGCCGCCATCGCGGCGATGTCTTCGTGCAGGAAGGCTCCGCCGAATTGCTGACGCGGCATCGCGACAGCGGCGTCCAGCAGGCCATGATCTCTCAGTCCGTGTGAGCCGCCGTCGTTTTCGATGGTGTCGGCGTGGATCAGGAGGACATCGTCCACACTTAGGAAGGTCAGGCCTTCCACGAGCTAATCCGCCAGCCGTTTCAACATCGGCCCGTATTGCTTGCGTAGTCCTTTGATTGTCTTCTTCATGCGCTCGGGGCCAACTCCCACATTTGCCGGCGTCACGACCAGGGCATTACCGCTCACAGTTACTTGAAGCTGCGTCTGTTCAGTAATACCCAGAGCATCCATGACAGGCTTTTCAATAACGAGCGCCATACTGTTCCCGAGTTTTTGCAATGTCTTAATCATTGAAGAACCTCCGCGTACTTACAATGTTAGTACATCTTACGCTCGCTGTCCAGTCCCCGTTGTTCATGCCTTGCTCGGCCGCACAGAGTCATGGGTCATGCGGGCGCACTTGAGTTCTGCAATGTGGCGACGAAGGTTGGAGCCATAGCGTGAGCGGAGGACTGTCGCTTCATACGGTGCGATCCGAGTTTTGACCTTCACTAGTTCCTGTTTGAGTTGGTCTACCAGCGTCATTCCTGACGGAGTCAGCCAGCCGAGTTTCTTCCCCGCATAGTCCAGATCGCGAAGCGAATATTCGACTGAGGCCACTTCTTCGAGACACCGGAAGCGGGCGCGGAGGAGTTGTGCGGGTGTGAGCGCCGTCTTTCCGGACCTGGCCCAAGTCGACAGCCGTTCAAAGAGGATCGCGCCCATGGTGAAGGTGAAGGTCGCGTGCAGAATGCCGCGCAGCGGGCGGAGGCTGCGCCGCCATGGCGAGTAAAAGATTTCCCGATTTCGATCCCTCCGGCGCATCACATACTTCCGCAGCAACAGATTCAGATGATGATGGCTGTTCTCGTGGATCAGGTCGTCAATCAGATCGAGGTCGTCACGGTCGAAACAGTTGATGAACGACAAGCCGGGGCGGTGGCGGTAGCTGAAGCTCACCACCCCCTTTGCCTTGAGCGGGATGATTCGGGACGTCAGGAAGCCCAGCAGTTGCGCGCCATCCGGCCAGGCTTGCTCGATCGCAGCCAGCGCGCGATGAACCCGATCCGCCACGCCGGGCGGTGCAGGCGCGACGCGCGAGGGTGTCCGGTCCCGACCATAGATAAGAGCGGGGCCTAGCGTCAGGCCGGCGGGCCACCCTGGTCCTGGACGTCTGAGCCATTCCGGAGGCACCACACGGCCACTGGTCAATTGCACCCGCGCGCCGTCCAACCCAAGGGCAATCCAACCGGGCATTTCGGCTCGTTCGAAATTGGGCCCAACATCGAGGGAGGCAAGCCGTTTCCGCTTGGTGTCGGCGCGCCAGGAAGGCAGCAGGCCGGGCACAAGGAACAGCGATTCCTGCGTGATGCTCCGGTCTAGTCGAGCGCACAGCGATGACAGGCGGCCGGGCAATTTCGCCGGTTCCGGCCGCCGGTTCGGGAACAGGTCGTCGAGATACCCGTGTTCGTAAAATTGCTCTTCGCACTCCTCCAGAAACGCGTCGGCAAATCCCCTCCGGTCTCGCTCACGCCGGAACTGCTCGCGGACGTCGAGAAAATAGGCGAGATCGTTCAATTCCTCGATCCATCCGACCACCTTCCAGTTTGAATAATCCTCCAGCTTGAGCGAGTTGCCCACGAGACGAACATCGTCCACCGGCAGCCGTAACGCTGCAGCCGGACGCTGATAATGCGTGCGCAGATCGTCACAGAGATCGAACAGGAGTTCTCGCATGGACGCGCGGAACTCCTGCACCAGCGATGACAAAAAGGCGGAATCAAAGAGTTTCATCTGTGGTAGCATGCCGGAATCCTGCAAGGCCGAAGCGGTCGCGTCATGAAACGATGGGCTATATCGATGCTCGTGCTAGGCACTCTTGGCACGCCGGGTCCGACCTCAGCCGAGAAGCCCTGCGACGACTATCCCGAGAGCAAGCGGAAACGGTGTGAGACAGTCTGGAAGCGGATCAACGCCGACGCGGCGTCCGAGATGGCTCAGTTCGGGAGGACTCAACTGAAGCGCCGACAGGAAGGCACAATCTCACAAGAACAGCATCTCCGAGAGAACATGGCATTCATCAAGCACTCCGCCGAGAAGCGCTTGGAGCTCTTGTCCGAACAGATGGGCAAAAAATGATTCGCGTGCTATAACGTCTGGGGTTTGGACTCCTGAATCTGTTTGCCCGCGGAGTCCAGTAGGTCTCTGCCGACCAAGATCGGCGCCTTGAAGTGGATCGCCAGCGCGATCGCGTCGGACGACCGACTGTCAAACACCTTCGAAGTGTCCTTCATGGCAACCGTGAGATCTCCGTAGTAGACCCCGTCCTTGAGCGTGATCACCGTCCGCGTGACCTTCCCGCCGAACGTTTCTAAGATTGTATGCATCAGGTCGTGAGAGAGGGGCCGTTTCATTTTTTGGCCGGTCAGCGCGCCCTGGATCGAGCCGGCCACCGTCGGGTCCACGAATATCGGGAGAACCCGGTCCTCCGCTTTCAGCAGAATGACGGGGCCGTGGTCCGAGAGACGCACCTCCACGTTCTTGATCTCCACTTGACCGACCTGGGCCGTGGCGACGGATCCGGCTAAGCCCGCACAGAGGCCCACGACTGTGCACAGCGAGAGCAGCCTGCGGAGATGTTTCATGGCTCCCTCCTTAACCATTTGCTCTCAGGTTCACGTGTACTCGTGACTAGGCCGTAAAGAAAGGATTGTATTCGCGCTCAAAGCCGATCTGGGTCTCCGGTCCGTGCCCGGTGATGACGCGCGTCGCCTCATCCAAGGTGTAGAGCCGTTCCCGAATCGAGCGCTCGATCGCGCCATAGTCGCCTCCCCAGAGATCCGTCCTGCCGATCCCTCCCCGGAACAAAGTGTCTCCCGAGAGCAGGAGCTGCTCCCCCGGAAAGAAAAAGCTCATCGATCCAGGCGTGTGCCCCGGCGTATGCAAGGCGACTCCCTCGATCCCACCCAGGATAATCTTCTCCTCGTCTTGCAGCCAGTAATCGGGCGGAGGAACCGGCGCATACGGCACGCCGAACATTCGGCACTGGACCTCCAGCAGACCCCAGAGCTCACGATCGGCCTGGTGCAGGCACAAGCTCGCGCCGGTCGCCTGTTTCATTTCACCGGAAGCCAGGAAGTGATCAAAGTGGGCGTGGGTGTGCAGGATGCTGACGACGGTCAGCCCCAGCGCCCGTACCTCCTGGAGGATCCGCTCATGCGCGCCGCCGGGGTCCACGACGATCGCCCGCTTGGTAATCGGGTCGCCGAGAATCGAACAGTTGCAGCTGAGCGGGGGCACCGGGAATGTCTTGCGAATCATAGCAGCTCCATCCTATCGCTCCGACGCCCCGTTGGCAAGTCACCTGAACCCGTTATTCGTTAAACGTTATTCGTGAATCGCTAGAACCCCTCACTGAATCCATTGTGTCTTCGCAACAAGGAGGCTGCACGATGGCCGACCATGAGTTGCACGTCACGCATCAAAATGATAGAAAAGACTCGCAACTGTTTCTTCGACCGTCCATTGATACTCGAGTGTTAATGTTTTTCGGCGGACCAGCGTCATCATGACGGTACCCGGTGTCACAGGGTAGCGTCGTGATGTCCACTCTTCTCCTCGCTCTGCTGGCATGTTATGTGGGGGGCAGCGTGCTACCCCCGTGCCTGCGCGGGCATCCCACACTCCAGAACCTGTTGGCACATAGCCTCGCCTGCGCGGCGGGTCTTTTCGGCATTGCGCTCGGCGTGGCCGGTCTGGTCGCGTCCGAACCCCTGACCGCTTCGGTTTCCTCCACGATCCCCTATCTGAGCTTTGCGATCCGTCTCGACCCGCTGGCCGCATTTTTCGTGCTGACCATCTCCCTGGTCGGCCTGGCCTGTGCGATCTATGCGCTCGGTTACGTGACGGAGTTCTATGGTCGGGCCTCCATTGGCGCGCTCGGGTCCCTCTTCAACGGCTTTCTGCTCGCCATGACGCTCGTCGTCCTCGCCGACAACGGGTTCTTCTTCCTGATCGTGTGGGAAATCATGTCGCTGCTCTCGTATTTCCTCGTGGTGACCGAGCACGAGAAAGCTGAGGTCCGGTATGCGGGGTTCTTCTACCTCGTCATGACCCATGTCGGAACGGCCTTCATCATCCTGACGTTCCTGCTCTTGTTCCGGGAAACGGGCTCCTTCTCCTTCGATGTCTTCCGTCATCCGGAGGCCCCCCTGCCCCCGGGCCTGCGGACCGTAGCCTTCGTGGCGGCCCTGATCGGGTTCGGCACCAAGGCCGGCATTGTGCCGCTCCACGTGTGGCTTCCGTATGCCCATCCGGCCGCCCCGTCGCATATCTCGGCGCTCTTGTCAGGGGTCATGATCAAGACCGCGATCTACGCGCTGGTCCGGGTGTATTTCGATCTCCTGGGAGGCGAATTTCCCTGGTGGTGGGGGTTCCTTGTGCTGGGCATCGGCGCCGTGTCGGCCCTGTTAGGGGTGATGTACGCGCTGATGGAGCACGACCTCAAGAGCCTGCTCGCCTACCACAGTGTCGAGAACATCGGGATCATTCTGCTGGGCATCGGGGCCGGCATGGTCTTCCAAACATATGGACTGAAGGAGTTCGCCGCCCTCGGCCTGCTGGCGGGGCTCTATCACACGATCAACCACGCCCTGTTCAAGGCGCTGCTGTTCCTGGGGGCAGGGTCGCTCCTCTACGCAACCCACACGCGAGACATGGAGGAGCACGGCGGCCTGCTTCGGCGCATGCCCTGGACGGGGCTCTTTTTCCTCATCGGGGCGGTGTCAATATCCGCGCTGCCGCCCAGCAATGGCTTCGTGAGCGAATGGCTGGTCTTCCAGAGCCTCTTTCTCAGTTTTCAACTGCCGGATCTGTTCTTAAAGCTGATGCTTCCGATCGCCGCGGCGATGCTGGCGCTGACCGGCGTGCTCGCCCTGGCCTGCTTCGCGAAAGCGTTTGGGATTTCCTTCCTCGCGCTGCCGCGAAGCGCTCACGCCCGCCACGCGGAAGAAGCGCCGGTTTCCATGCGCGTGGGGATGGCCTTCCTGGCCGTCGCCTGCATCGTCCTTGGTGTCGCACCGATGGTGGTGGTGCCGCTGCTGGACCGGGTGGTCGCCCCGCTTGCGAGGGTGTCGATCGAGGGCAAGGTGTTGGCGATGGACGGATGGGCTGTCGCGCCGGTGAATGTCGAATTCTCCAGCCTCTCTCCGCCGGTCCTCGCATTCCTGCTGGCCGCGCTGTCCCTGCTCGGGCTCGGGCTCGTGGCGGCGTTCGGCGGGCTCGCGAAGACGCGCTTTTATAAGACCTGGGGCTGCGGGATCAACCTCACGCCCCGCATGGAGTACACGGCGACCGGCTTCGTCCAGCCGATTAAACGCGTGTTCAGCGCGATCTATCAGCCGACGGTCAAGCTGGAGACGGAGCTTCTCGAGGAATCCCGGTACTTCGCCAAGCGACGGCGCTTCGAGTCTCGCATCGAGCCGGTCTTTCAGAAGTACCTGTATGACCCGGTGGTGGCCTTCTTCATTGCCGCGGCCGATCGTCTCCGAATCATCCAGGCCGGGAGCTTGCACCTGTACCTGACGTACATCTTTGTCGTGCTGGTGCTGCTGCTCCTGATCACGATCTAGCGTATGAGCCGGATTGACGTCATGTCCCAAGCTGTCCTGCTCGTCGTGGCACAGACGATGGTGCTGCTGGCCCTGTCGCCGTTCATCGTGGGACTCATCCGCAAGGTGAAGGCACGACTCCAATGCCGCCGCGGCGCGAGCGTCTTCCAGCCCTATGCGGATCTCGCGAAGCTTTTCAAGAAGCAGCCGGTCGTCTCGACCACCACGTCGTGGATCTTCACCGCCACGCCCTACATTCTGTTCGCTTCGACGCTGGCGGCAGGCTTACTGGTGCCGGTCTTCGTTTCGCAAACGCCGCTCAACTTCGCCGGCAACATCATTGCCCTCGTCTACCTGCTCGCCCTGGGGACCTTCTTCCTGATGCTCGCAGGGCTCGACGCGGGGTCGGCGTTTGGAGGGATGGGCAGCAGCCGCGAGGCCATCGTCGCCTCGCTGACCGAGCCGGCCGCGATCCTGTCCATCTTCGCGATCGCGCTGACCACCGGCTCCACCAACCTGAGCACGATCGTGCACAAGACCGCGTTGCTCCAAGGCATCGACACGGCTCCCTCGCCCCACCTGATGGCCCTGGCGGCGTTGTTCATCGTCACGATCGCGGAGACGGGCCGGGTGCCCGTGGACAATCCGGCCACGCACCTGGAACTTACGATGATTCATGAAGCGATGATCCTCGAATACTCCGGGCGCTATCTGGCCCTGGTTGAATGGGCCTCGGGGATCAGATTGCTGGTGTTCCTCACGCTGATTGTGAACGTCTTCGCCCCATGGGGGATTGCGACCACCCTCACGCCCGTCGCCTTCGGCGTCGGTCTCGGAGTCTATATCCTGAAAGTCGCGGGGATGGCGGTATTGATCGGCGTGATCGAATCGATGTTCGCCAAGCTTCGGTTGTTCCGGGTCACCGATCTACTTGGCGTGGCTTTCATCCTGGCGCTCCTAGGGGTCCTGTTCTTTTACATCTTGCGAGGCTGATGTGCTGTCTCATTTCGGAGCCCAGATCGTGGACCTCGGCTCGGCGCTGCTGTTGCTGACCTGCTTCGCGATCGTCGCGCAGCGGAGGCTATCGGCCTGCGTGGACCTGTTCGCGCTCCAATCCGTTTTCCTCGCAGCCACGGCGGCCCTCGTGGCGTTCCTCACCGGCATTCATCACATTTACATCGCGGCCGCGCTGACGATCATCATCAAGGTGCTCGTGATCCCGCGTATTCTGAAAAAGGTCATCGAGCGGCTGAACGTGACGCGCGAGCTGGTGATGAACGTCAACGTGCCGACCGGTCTCCTGATTTGCGGCGGGCTGGCCATGCTGGCGTTTTTCATCACGCAACCCCTCATTCCCCTGGGATTCCAGCTCACCCAGGGCTCCCTGGGGATCGCCCTGGCCATCGTGCTGATCGGCTTTTTCACCATGATCGCCCGCAAGAAAGCGGTCACTCAGGTGATCGGATTCCTGGTCATGGAGAACGGGTTGTTTCTCGGCGCCACGGCGTCCGCATACGGCATGCCGCTGATCGTCGAGCTGGGCGTGTTCTTCGACGTGCTGGTGGGCATGCTGATCGTCGGCATTTATGCCCACCGCCTCCAGGACGCCTTCGACAGCGTGGATACGAGCCAGCTCACGACCCTGAAGGAGTAACGGCGCATGGCCTGGCCCCTGCTCATACTGGTCGCGACACCACTCCTCGTCGGGCTCGCCTGTCTGCTCGTTCGGGGCCGACGCCTTATCGAGGTGCTGCAATGCTGTCAGGCTGGGACGATGCTCGTGTCCGCCGCGCTCCTGGTCGACTGGGTGGTCGGGCAGCAAGAAGCTTCGGTGGACGCTCTCCTGCGCGCCGATGCGCTGAGCGCCTGGTTCGATCTCATCCTCGGGATCGTCGGTGCGACGGGCACGCTCTTCGCCGTGGGTTACCTGGGGGAGGAATACGACCGGCAGCATGTCACGCCGAGGCGGCACCGCCTGTTCTTCGCCCAGTTCGATCTCTACCTGGCCGCTATGTTGCTCGCGGTGAACGTGGAGAACGTCGCGATCATGTGGATCGCCATCGAGGGTTCCACGCTGTCGGCGGCCATGCTGATCGGCTTCGAGCGGAGCAAGGCGGCGCTCGAAGCTGGATGGAAGTTCGTGATCCTGAATTCGGTCGGGATTGCCCTCGCGCTGTTCGGCACGATTCTCGTGTATTACTCCTCGGAACACTTGCTGGGCGTGACGAGCGAGGCGCTCCGGTGGTCCGAGCTTTATCGGGTGGCCGACGGGCTGGATCAGACCGCCATCAAGTTGGCCTTCGTGTTCGTGCTGATCGGCTACGGGACGAAAGCGGGGCTGGTGCCCATGCATACGTGGCTCCCGGACGCGCACGCCGAGGCGCCGACGCCGGTCAGCGCGATGTTGTCGGCGAACATGCTCACGCTCGCGGTCTATGCAATTTTGAGATTCAAGGCGGTGGCGGACCGGACGGTGGGCCCGGCTTTCACCGGAAAGCTCGTCGTGGGGCTGGGCCTGCTCTCGGTGGCGGTCGCGGCGATCTTCTTTCTGGTCCAGCGGGACTACAAGCGGCTCTTTGCCTATTCCAGCATCGAACACATCGGAATCGCCCTGCTGGGCTTCGGCGTCGGCGGGATCGGTGTGTTCGGCGGCGCCTGGCACTTGCTCAATCACGCGCTCGCGAAGTCCGCGGCCTTCTACGGCGCCGGGCTCGTTCTGCTACGGCATGAACACAAATTGGTGGAACGGGTGTCCGGGCTCCTGAGGAGCATGCCGCTCGCGGGCGCCGCCATCTTATTGTCCGGCGTGGCCTTGGCCGGCATGCCGCCGTTCGGACTGTTCGCAAGCGAGGTGCTGATCGCGGTTGGAGCCTTCACCGCCAGACCAGACGTGGCCTACGCGTTCCTGGCTCTCCTTGCGCTGGCATTCGCGACCCTGCTCTACCAGGTCTTTCGCATGGCGTTGGGCGAGCCGGTCGAACCGGGACGAGCGTTGGGGTGGCCATGCCGACTGTTCACCGCGACGGCGGTCGGTGTGAACCTGGCTGTGCTGGGGTTGATCGGCCTGCAGGTGCCGTCGGGGTTCAACACGTTACTGAGCGCCATCGTGCGGATCTTCGGTCCCGGAATGGGCTCACCATGACTGACGCGCGGTGAGGTGACCTCGTGGCGGATGCACAGACGGCAATCAGCCAACTGAACGAGGCGTTCGGAAATGCCATCGTAGGCGTGAGCGATCTGCACGGGACGCCGGTGCTGCGCCTGGGCGTGAAGGACCTGCCCGTCGTGGCCCATTACATTCACACCCACCCCGGCTTGCGCGGGGCCCTATCACTGCTCTGGGCGGTGGACCATCGGCCGCGCGAGGCGCGTTACGAACTGTGCTACCTGTTCACCCTCTCGGAATGTCGGGACTGGCTCCTGCTCTGTACCGACCTGCAGGGCGACGACCGGTTATTCCATTCCATCACGCCGCACATCCATGCAGCCAAGTGGTACGAGCGCGAGATCCGCGACATGTTCGGCTTGATCCCGCAAGGGCATCCCGATCTGCGCCGGCTCGTCCGGCACGAGCATTGGCCGAAGGGCACGCATCCGCTCAAGAAAGATTTTCGGTGGGACACCGTCCTCGAACAGGCGCAGGGGGAGTACGCGTTCCGCCGCATCGAGGGCGAGGGGGTATTCGAGGTGCCGGTCGGGCCGATCCATGCGGGGATCATCGAATCCGGGCATTTCCGCTTTTCCGTGGCCGGGGAACCGATCATGCAGCTTGAAGTCCACCATTTCTGGAAGCACCGGGGAGTGGAAAAGCTGTTCGAGCAGCTGCGGTTGACGGACGCCGTCCCGCTGGCCGAACGGGTGTCCGGCGACACGACCATCGGCCACAGTCTCGCGTACTGCCAGGCGGTCGAAACACTGCTTGGGATCCACGTCCCGCCGCGCGCCCATTACCTCCGCAGCCTCTTCCTCGAACTCGAGCGGCTGCACAATCACCTGGGCGACGTCGGCGCGATCTGCAACGACACCGCCTATGTCCTGGCCCATGCCCATTGCGGCCGGATGAAAGAGCGGATCCTGCAGCTCAACGATCAGTTGGCCGGCTCGCGCTTTCTCCGCGGCGTCATTTGCGTCGGGGGCGTCTCCCTCAACCTGACCGACCATCAGGTGGCTCAGGTGACGGCGGAGCTCGATGCCATCGAGACGGATTTTTCGGAGCTCGAACGCATCCTGTTCGCCAACGCCTCGCTCACCGATCGTCTGGAGACGACGGGCGTCCTGAATGAGCGCGCCGCCTGGGACCATGCCGCGATCGGCGTCGTCGGCCGTGCCTCAGGGATGGACCGAGACATCCGCCGCGATCGGCCCTTTGCGGCCTACGAGGAGCTTCAGCCAAAGATAGCGCTCTACCGTTACGGCGACGTGCGCGCCAGAATGCGCGTGCGCATGGATGAAATACACGAGTCTGCGCGGCTCATTCGGGACATACGGGCACGGATGCCGCAAGGGCCGGCCCTGGCCGAGCCGTCAGGAGCGCCGAAGCCGGGCGAGTGGGCGCTCTCGGCGGTCGAGGGGTGGCGGGGGGAGATTCTCTATATGGTGATGGCCGGCGAGCAGGGGCAGATTCACCGGTGCAAAGTGCGCGATCCCTCGTTCGTGAACTGGCCGGCGATCCAGTGGGCGGTCTTGGGCAACATCATCCCGGACTTCCCCCTTATCAACAAGAGCTTCAACTTGTCGTACGCCGGTAACGACCTCTGAACGTAAGGCGTTCGGCGAGGGAGCTCCGTCAGAGAGGAAAGACCGATGTTCCGCATTCTGAAGAAAAGTCTCAAGACCGGCGTGGTCACGGGCCAGCACCCGAAGGCTGACGCGCCCCGAGAGCCCGCCAGCCCTGAAGCGGTCCAAAAGACAAAACCCTTCACACGCTCGCTCGCCATCCGCGAAGTGGACACGGGCTCCTGCAATGCCTGCGAGATGGAGATGAATGCGCTGGCGAATCCGGTCTACGACGTTGAGCGGTTCGGGGTGCACATAGCCGCCTCGCCGCGTCATGCCGATGCATTGGTCGTCACCGGCCCCGTGACGGTGAACATGACTCGGGCGCTGAAAGACGTGTACGAGCAGACGCCGGATCCCAAGATCGTCATCGCGTTGGGAGACTGCGCCATCAACTGCGGCATGTTTAAGGGAAGCTATGCGGTCACGGGTCCGGTCGAACGACACGTCCCGGTGGATGTCCGCATCCCCGGCTGCCCGCCGCGTCCGGCTGAGATCCTCAAGGCCCTGGCAGAGCTTCGAGAAGGGAAAAAGCCCTAGCCAACCCCTTCACCTCCATCGGTCCCGGTTCGGCGCGCGCAAGACCCGCTCACCATCTCCGCGGCTCGCGCAAACCGGGTACCCGCCTGGCGGGTGAATCGTTATTCCTCGCGGCGCGCAACCCACAAGACTTCGGTATTCACGATCGTCCACACCCGGCCGCGCCGGTGCAGCAGCACCAGCAATCCAGCCCCACTCCCATCGGGTCTGTTGTCGCCCACATAGATCAGCGCCTGATCCTCACGCCGATTGAACCCCACGCGGGAAAACTCCAAGATACCGATGGTCGGAGGCGCGTCCTGTGCGAGGTCGGTTGGAGAGAATTCGGCAGGGATCGGCCCAAGGGAGACCTCAGGCTCTTCCAGTTCTCCGTCCGAGACAAACCGATAGGGCACCCCGAAGTGAAACTTGGCCTCCAGTCGAAACGGGCGTCGCGTCTTCAGGAGAAAATCCGCCACCAGGTCCGGTTCGAGCCTGCCTTCGAAGAATCGGTTCTCGTCGAAGTAGGCTCGGTCGGGGGGGTTCCGCTCCTCCGGACCAAGCCGAGTGACCGTCAGCCGCTCGATCATGACAAGGCTCGTCCGGGAGGTCAGGAATTTCGTCTGAATCACCTGATCGTAGAGAGTGTACTCTTCAGGCGGAACAGGTTCCGGTCTGTCCTCCGCGCGTTCGACCGGGCCGGCACCCGCCGGGTCAGCCAGCACAAGCACGAACGATGTCAAGAGCAGGTGGGCAAGAGGCAGGGTCATGCGCATACACGTGAGAATAGCCTGTAGGAGAACAATGGTCAAACCGCTCCCGATCTCGCCCGAAGGAACATCCGAGGTTTGCATTTCACTCCGAAAGAGCCCTAGAATCCGGCCCTGGATCGAGAGTCCAGGCCTTGATTTCAGTGGGAGTCGTCCGTATGACCAGACCTGACCGTTCGAGAAGCGATCTCCGTTCCCTCTCCACCCTCATCGGCCCTATCCTCTTGATCATCGTCGCGGCATCGGCTTCCGGCTGCAATCCGGACGAATCGCCACCGTTCAAGGAGGAGAACGAACGCCTGCGCAAGCAAGCGGTCAAGCAGGAATCAGTGATCGTGTCGCTGCAGGAAGGGAACAAGGTCATGCAGCAGCAGATCGACCTGCTCAACCGGGAGCTGCGGGAAGCCAAGAAGGAAACCGAGCGCGTGGAGGCGGAGCGGAGCGCCGTGGCCGCGACGCTAGGGACGAAGGTGGCGGAGAACAAGAAGTTGGCTGCGGAAGCTGAGCAAACCGCCGCAAGGAAGGCGCAGGCCGCCCAGACGCTGCGCGTGGAAGACACGGGCGGTCAGTCCGAAGAGCTCCCACAGGCCCTTGCCGCGGTCGGCAAAGCCGCAGAGGAGGCGTTGGCTCGGAACGGGTATACCGTCCGGGTCAGCGTGAAGACGGATCAGAAGGCGGTGTACGTGACGGAGCGCAAGGTCTCGGCGCCCGCGTCACTCGAGGTGTCCGGCTTTCGGAACCAGTATCTGGTGTCGCTCCAAACGCTCCCCTCGAAAGGCACCCGCTTGAGCGTCAAAGCCGACTTCGAGAAGATGGCGCAGGGAGGCCGCATCCTCGCGGCCGGCCCCGACGAGACCGCCGAGATCGAGAAACGGCTGATTGCCGAAATTCGCAAGGCCCTGGCCCCTGGAAAGGTCTAGGGTGACTGATCGCTTTGCCGGACAGTTCGTGAGTCCTTGATAGGAAGGAGACCGAGGATGTTGAGAGAATTTAAAGAGTTTGCCATGCGCGGGAACGTGCTCGATATGGCGGTTGGCATCATCATCGGTGCAGCCTTCGGCAAGATTGTCAGCTCGTTCGTCAACGACGTCATCATGCCGCCGATCGGGTTGCTGGTTGGCAACGTTGATTTTTCCAACCTGTTCATCAACCTGTCGGGACAGTCCTATGCCTCACTGGCGGCCGCGAAAGCCGCAGGCGCGCCCGTCGTCGCCATCGGCGTGTTTCTCAACTCCGTCTTTGACTTCCTCATCGTGGCCTTTGTGATCTTCCTGCTGATTCGCCAAGTCAACCGGATGAAACGTCAGACGGAGGTGCCGGCCGTTGCACCGATCACCAGGGATTGCCCTTTCTGCTGGTCCAGCATTCCGATGAAAGCCACCCGTTGCCCGCATTGCACCTCGGAACTGAAGGCGGCCTAGCGCGGCGATGTTCGATGAAACCGGAGATCCTCGCCGA